>Ga0209935_1005645_pt1 | contig 10492 bp, 1 predicted proteins | sample ThiBio_1000_plan_2_FD_183958 | JGI IMG/M metagenome (GOLD analysis project Ga0209935, IMG submission 183958) | Wastewater bioreactor microbial communities from Cape Town, South Africa - Thiocy_cont_1000_plan (SPAdes) | ecosystem: Engineered > Bioreactor > Thiocyanate-remediating >... | reverse complement strand
AGAGATATCAAGGGGTTAGAAGCGCACCGAGGCGAGATCGGGCCGCGCTCGGTTGCAGATCTCGCAGTAGAACTGCGTCTTGGCATTGAAGAACGTGCAACCTCCGTTCTCGCCGGCACAGATCCACTTGTCGGGCGGCACCTCGCGGCGACCGGTCCAGCCAAGCTCGCAGATGACGCACGTGTTGTTGTGGATCGAGTTGATGAAGGTGCAGTTGTTGCATCGCCACGTGGCACCGCGGGGGCCTTGATCGCGTGCTGCCGCGTCCTTGACGTCGAGCAACCTCGCTGCCAACTCATTCTCGTCCGGGATGCCGAATGTCTGTCGATACTCGAGCATCGTGATCGAACTATCGAGGTCACACGTGCACATAATATCGTTAGTTGATTGGTCGTCTCTCCCTCCGACGCACTATCTCGTGATGTTCCTCGTACCCCTTATTGGTTTGGTCAGCCAAGCGAGCGACCTCGTAATAGTCACGCGGTGCAAAGCCCAGACGCATCCATTCGAGCGCTCGTTGCAACTCATCGTACGTGATCGAGCCGTCAGCGTCGGCGTCGACACGCACAAAGGCCAGGATTGGATCGACCTTACGCTCGCGTATCGCTTTGGCGATCGCGTCGCTCACCTGCTCGACCTTGGCACGGCCGCGCAAGAGATGCCACTCTTCCTGCGGCGTAAAGAGCTTGGCGAGCGGCGTGTCGCCCCAGAGATTGCGCTCGCGGCGGCGGAGACGCAGGCACTCGAGGAAGAACGCCAGGCGGTCGTTGATGCTCGAACGAGCGAGGGCGTGCTCGAGCACCAGCAGCTCGGGGTCGGTGTAGTACATTTCGCAGTTGAAGAAGCGCAAGCACTGCATGCCAGTGGGTACGAGCGGTGGTGGCCTGCTCGCGGCCGCGGCGGCCGTGGCGGGTTCGGCGTAGTACAGCGGCGAGCGATCGAGCACGTGGCCGTTGATGGTACGCAGTGCGATGCCAGCCTTGCCGAGCACGGCCTGGCGGGTGTGAATGACGCGGCGCAGCGTCTCGCCCTCGGCGAGCGAGATCGCCACCAAGAAACGCGCCGGCGTGGCGGACTCGTCGGCGCGTGCCTCGTCGTCGATGTTGCGGCAGAAGGGCGCCAGGTCGCCGGTCGGAATGGTCGCGAGCGCCAGCTCCATGGCACGCGCTGCCGCTGCGTTCGGAGCCATCGGTGCCGCGGCGCCAGAGGCACAGCAGTACTGCGGCGAGTTGGTGCACTCGCGATTGCCGCAGCCGAGCGTCAACTGCTTGAACATGGCAGCGATACGCCGACGCAGGCTCTCCTTCCATGCCTCGGGAATCCACTCGAGCACGATGCACACGTTCTTGAGGCGGCGGTCACCGAGGCCGACCCAGCGCGGACGGAAGAAGTTGTCCGACAACAACAGGCGCTCGGGGAACACCAAGCGCGGCTGCTCGACGCGCACGCGGAAGCGGCGGAAGCCATAGAATGGTTGATCGCCGCCTGCTGCTGCTCCGACGGCTGCAGTAATGGTGCCATCGCCACCGTCGGCCGTGTTGTTGAGGAGCGCCATATCAGGTAGTACGGCGAGCTGTTGCGTGTCCCACGGATTGTGCTGCTCGTCGTCACGCGTAAAGGCGCTGACCTTCTCCTCCTCCTCCTCGGCCTCCTCCTCGGCCTCCTCCTCGGCCTCCTGTTGGTGCTCGTGCACGACCTCGGCGTTGAAGCGCATCGAGGCCTCGTCGGTAGTCGTGCGGTCGAGCTCAGTCACCTGCGCCACCTTGGCCACGACGGCAGCGACGCGCTCGCGAGCCTCGTCGCCATCGACCAGGTGCTGGTTGGCAGCTACGAGCTCGGCAAGCTTGGCGGCGTACGGCCGCGCGACCGGCACGCAATCGTCGACCGCGTAGCTGATGAGCTCGCGGAACTGATTGACACACTGACGCAGCCAGTGTGCAACGCTCGGTTCGGCGTCGGCGAAGCGACGCAGGCGCTGGATCGGAGTCGGTGCATTGTGCGGCGAGGCTGCGAGTGCTGCGTGCACCTCGTCCACGAGGCTCGCGAGCGCCTTCTTGCGCCACACGTTGGCGAGCTCCTGGTTGCCGAGTTGCACGAACTGTAAGCTCTCCATGCGCATCGAGTTGATCAACAACCACGCCGGCACATCGAGCTCCGGTCGGCCACTAAAGCCACTGCTGCTGCTGCTGCTACTGCTGCTACTGCAGATGGCGGCGGTCGAAGAGCCATGATCGTTGGAGGGCAACACTCGCACGTTGCCGAGCTCCTCACGCATTCGGTTCTCGACCTCGGGAATGATGTAGAGATGAATGGTCTGGCCCTTACCGATGCCACGCATACGGTAGGCGCCTTGCGCATAGTCACGGAACGTCATGTCCTTGCCGATGGTGAGCACGGCACGCGCACTCGGCGCCTGCTTAATGTCCATGCCGGTCGTGTGCACTTGGTCGTAGAACGTGAAGCGGCGGTCGGGTCCGATGCCGCACTGCTCGAGTTGCACCGAGCGACCGCTCGAGCGCAGCAGAATCATCTTGCGGTCGTGGCGGTCGAGGTACACGACGCCCTCCATCCACTCGGGCAGGTGGCCGAGCAAAAAGTGCGCCACCTCCTCGTTGTCCATGCCGGTGATGAGGGCGCCAGTGTCGATCAGCGCATGGAACGGCGGCTCGGCGGTCGCGAGGTCGCGCAGCAGGCTGCGTGCGTTCCAGTGATGCTTGACCGAGGCGCTCGTGACACGCGGCGACGTCAGTACGTTGATGATGCGGCCGTCGCTACCGGGCTCGTACTCGCACGAGCCGAGATCGAGCGGCAGCAGGTTCGACGGCGTGCCCGAGAAGCCGATGCGCTTGCCAAAGAGAATGCTGCTGCCGAGCTCGTGGCCGCACGCCGAGATCTTGAGCTTCTGAAAGTTCATCGTCGCCGGGAACACGTGCTGGCACAGATAGTAGTGCACGAGTTGCGGTAGGTGGCGCACGCGAGCAAAGAGACGCTCGAGTTGCTTGGCGTCATTGGGTTGGAACAAGGGCAATGGTAGAATCGAGCCCGTTGCTGCCGAGTGCCCTGCAACAACTTGTTGCTGTTGCTGTTGTTGCTGTTGTTCGCTTGTCTCATCGACTGCTGCTCCTGCTGCTGCCAGCTTTAACCAGTGGTTGAACAACAAACACGCCGGTCGATGATCACGAGGTCCGACCTGGCGCGAGTAGTCCTGCTTGAGCTGCGTGACGACACGACGCAGGTCGGATTGTCGCACGCCCTCGTAGCGATACGCCAGGATCGTGAGACCGATCAGCACGTCGGGATGCGCAAACTCGGACGAGCGACTCGGCACATCCTTGCCGACGAACGGTACCGCCATCACGAGGCGGCTGTGTGGCGTGCGCGGATCGACGAGCGCCACGTCGGCCGTGCTCAGGATGCCGTACGAGACGCGGTCGATCTTTGCGAGTACGTGTGGCAGCAACGAGCGCGTCCAGTCGGCGGCGAGGTTGAGCAGCTTGCGCGACTCGGGAAAGAGGCCGCGCTCGACCGGCTCGCGCAGTGCCTCGAGCGCCGCCGTGCCGTCGGCCGTCAGGTAGCGCATGAGCGTCTGGTTGTCGACCGTCACGGCACCGATAAAGTTGCGGTGCAGCCACAGCAGCGCCCATTGCGCCAGGAGCGGCTTGAGGTGCGCGTGGTAGAAGGCCTGGTCCAGCAGCACCAAGTGCGGGTTGCGCTGCAGCGCATGGCGCTCGTAGCCGCTCTCGAGCACGCGCGCCAGCTCGGTCACCATCTCGTGCGCGGTCGGCAGGCCGGCGAGGCGTTCCGGCTCGGCGAACGTCGCCGCGTGCCAGCTCTCGAGCGGCTCGCACATGGTGCCGCGTTGCAGATAGAAGACCGCGTCCAGCAGGTGGATCGGCAACTCCCACCGGTGGCCCGAGAGATCGATCGGTACCTTGTGGCCGATCGGAAAGTTGAGCTCGCTACGCAGCGGATGCAGCAGCACGTCGACCTCGTCCATGATCAGCACGCCCGAGCGCCACAGGTCGAGGATGCGCACCAGCGCGTCGGCCATGTCGCTGCGCGCCGTCATCTGGTCGCGCATGCGCACCAGCTCCTTGTTGAGCCGCTGCGACTCGCCCGGCAGCAGGCCATCGACGTCGAGCTGCTCGATCGCGTGCGACTGCTCGGCGAACTTGAGCACGAGCGACTTGATGGCCTCGGGCGACGCGCACACGACGCTGCCGTGTCGCCGCGCGCTGTCGAGCTTCGAGTACAGCCGTGCCACGAGCTCGGCGCTGTCCTCGTAGCTGCGCTCGAACTCGAGCGTAAACACGCGCTTGACGATGACGGCCGAGAAGCGACTGCGCATCACGTTGCGCGTCTGCTCCAACAACGCCGTCGGCATCACTTGCGTCACGAGCGACTCGCCGTCGGCGAGTATCAGTGCCAACAACGGCCCGACGACCGTCGTCTTGCCGGCGCCCATGATCATTTGCTGCACGCGCGACTCGCCGCGCCGCACATTGTCCACGAACCAATTCACCATCTCGACCTGTCGCCGGCGCAGCAACAGATCAAAAATGTACTCAAACACCAAGAAGCGCGGGTCGTACGACAGACGTCCGACGTCCGGCGACGTGTCGCGCACGTAGTGTCGCTTCGCCACCAACAGCTCAGCCAGCGTGCTCATCGCATGCTTGAGTCGCTCGCCCAACGCCAGCAATGGCGTCGTGGCCGTGACGCCCGAACCGCCGCCCGAGCTATCCGAGAGCGACGACGACGACGACGAGGGTGGCGGCGGCGGCGACAAGGCTGTCGTGGCCGTGGCACTCGAGCTCAAGAGCCGATGGAGCTTGAGGAACTGGCGCAAGAGGCGTTGCACGTTTCGCGCCTCCGAGATGGCACGGTTGGCATGCGACACGCGGCTGGTGCGGAACAACATGGTGGCCGTCGTGGCCAGGAGCTGCGGCACGTCGGCGACGAACGGATTGATGGCCGCCAAGTCGTGCGTGGCACGCGACGACAGCAGCGCCGCCGTCACAATGTCGAACGACACGTGCGTACGCTGGCGACACGTGCGGAGCAGCTCGAAGCGCATGCGTTCGGCAGTGGGTGCCGCCGCCGCTGTCGTTGTTCCGGCACTCGCCGTGTCGTTCGCTCGTGTGAGAACTTGTGCGAGCGCCGTCTCGAACGCCTGATAGTCGGCCGCCTGCAAGCGATCGAGCGAGTGCACCAGGTGGTCGAGTGCCTCGATCACTTGCTCGACGTGGGCGCGAGCGTCAGCGATGCCAGTGGTGGCGGCCTCGTGGCTGCCTGCGGCGGTGGCGGCACGTAACAAGGCGTCGATCTCGCGTGTGCCGAGGTTCGCGAGCTCAGGCGCTCGGGCGCGCTTGGCGGCCACGGCGTATCCGGCCACGTCGTCGCCGATGCGTGACAGCAGGTCACGAGCGACGGCCGTTCGTGCGCACGCATGATGCGAGAGGTCGAATGGCAGTTGCTCGAGTATGACGGTGTCCGAGTCGTCGGCGGCCTTCAACCACGTAATGTACTGCTCGAGCCCGACCGGCGCCAGCGGCATATCGGCGAACGACGACACGTCGTCGGACGCGACCGAGGCCGACAGCCGCTGCTCGCTGCAGCTCGAGTTCGAGATGCTCGGGCGCACACGCACGCGCCAGCGCTCGAGCTCCGGCACCACCGACACGGCCGCCTTGCCACTCATGGGGTTCGCTCGCAGACGCTCGAGCAGCGCCTGCTGGCGCGCAATGTCGCTGACCCGCAACGGGCCGTTGAGGAGCTCGCGGAACTCGTTGTCCAGCAGATCGAGGAACATCTTGACGGCACTCTGGCGCTCGCGCTCGCCGTACAGATTCATGCCACGCTCGAGCATCATGCGGCACATGCGGTCCTCCATCGGCGGCCACGGCCACGGCTGCAACGGGTGCTCGATCATGGCCGCCAGCTGCGCCATCTGACGCGAGGCACCGCTCTCGATCTCACCCTCGTCGACCTGCTCGCGGCCCCAGCGCGCGAGCTTCAGATGGAAGGCACGCGTCAGCAGCTCGCCGAACGTCGGCGAGCAATTGACACCGAGCAACGACAGCTGCACCGAGCCACGCAGCACCTCGAACAGGAACATGAAGCCCAACTGCCGATTGGCGCCGCTCTCCTCGTCGGCGAGCACCAGGTGCTCCCAGAAGAGCTCGACGCACCGCTCGTCGGCCATCGTGTTGAGCTCCGGCCGCTTGTAGCGAAGCGTCGTCACCGTGCTGCCGTGCGACTCGAGGTACTCGGAGCTGTACGAGCACAACTTCATCCATGGACGGCCGGCCACTTGCATCCGAGCTCCTTCGAGTACCACGCTCTTTGACGATGACGACTCGTCAGCATGCTCGAGCTCCATCGCATCATCGGCACCACTGCTGGCACTCGATGAACGTGATACGCCAGGCGCGCCAGCCAACTTGGTGGCGCATTGCAGGTACGCGAGACGGTTGCGCAGGCGTGTGGTGCCGGTCTTGGAATGGTGGATGAGCTCGAGCTCCTCTTCGGCCGTCAGCAAGCACGTGGCAGACACGTGCTGGTGCTTGGCGAGATACGAATCGAGCTCGAGGTGCGTCTCCCACGCCGGTCGATTGTCACTATGCAACACGGCGAGCGTCAGCTTGAGGCGACACGCGTGTGCGTCCGGGTGCAGATCGTCGGTCGTGCGGCGGAACTGCTCAAAGACCCACCGCTCCTCGGCCGTGAAGGCCGTGTCGACGTAGCAGGTCTCGATCAGCCGGAAGGCGCACGCGTAGTTGCGCGACAGCAGCTGTAGCAGAATCATGTACAACGAGGCGCCCAGCGTGCCGAGCAGCACAAAGGTCTTGCTCGTGTGTATCGGATACAGGTAGAAGCGCGTCTCCATCACCTGCTGCCAACCCATCGAGGCGCGGTCGCACACGAGCGCGTTGGCGAACGCGTCGCCTCGCACGCGTGGGCGGAACACGTCATGGTTCGCCACCATGATCTGTAGCTCACGTGCTTGATTCTCGATGATCAGGCAGTGCTCGATGCCCGACAAGAGCTGCGCCACGAGAGAGCGACCCGGTGGAGCGACCACGTGATTGCCATCGCCGCCATGCGGTGACTCGGTGTCGCAACGTCGTTGCGAGTACGAGTCCGACACGAACCAACCGGCGTGATCCAAGAGATACAGCCGAGTGACGCCAGCCTCATCTCGTTGTGGCTGGAACTTGACCTTGAGTCGCGGCAACTCGATCACCGAGATGTAGCACGTGGCGCTAGCCGACAACGCCGCGCCACCGCCGCTGCTACTGAGATGCAGCGACATCATGCCGCCGCCGCCGGCAGCCGAGTGTTGTGTCGTCCACACGAGAATGTGTGAGAGGTCCTCGATGCGCGAGAGCACACTTGCGAGACGAAAGATGCTGTTGGTCGACTCGACGTCCGAGACGGCGTTCGCGTCGTGCATGGCATCCAAGAGATTCAACAACACGAGATCGTTGCTGTGTGCGTCGCCCAGACCCGAGCTTGCGCGCAAGAGCTCGCCACTGGCCTCGGCGGCACTTGAGGAGGAAGTGGTGGTGGTGTTGTTGTTGTTGTTGTTGTTGTTGGTGCCGATCTGCTGCTCGACGTCCATGGCGCTCGAGAGCGAGTCCGACTGCTGTTGCTCGATCATCGAGACCAACTCGGTGTTGGCCTCGTCGTTGAGCCAACTGCGCGCAAGGGCAACGTCACCCGCAAAGAGCCGGAGAGCATACTCGGCAGCGGCGCTCGTGAAGCCCTCTTGCTCGAGCACATGCAGGCGGCCCAAGTATTGTGGACGAGCGTTGCCGGCCGAGTTCGACGATGCGACAGGCACGCTCGACGACGATGACGAGAGCGACAGGCGCGTCGCAAGCATCAACTCAAAGTCCTGCGCAGAACCGGTGTTATCTCCGGCAGCGGCGGCGGCAGCAGCGGCGGCAGCGGCAGCAGCGGCGGTTTCAGCGGTCGAAGCAAGGATGGCAGTCGAGAAGAAGGTCTCCTCGGCGGCATGGATCTCGGCGGCGTTCTCTTCGTCGAGCAGCCAGTTGACGGCGAGATCGGCGTCTTGGTCGTTTCGTTTGAGCGCCAGCTCGCACGCCGTCACCGAGAAGCCTAGCGTCTGCAGCTGCTGTATCGCGAGCTGGTGTGCGGCGTCGGCGGCAGCTTCGGCAGCAACAGACGAGGCGAGATCGGTCAGGAGCGCCGTGTTGTGGCCATTGTCACCGGCGGCCGTCAAGCGGCGCCGATCGGCTCGTGGCGTGATGCGCGAGAAGCCGTTGGCGATCGGGCGACGGCGAATGGTGGCGGTCCACGACGAGGTGGCGTGAGTAGCGGAGGCGAGGTCGACCGCTCGCTGCTCGCCGTGATCGGCGGCATTGCGATCAACGAGCGAGATCTCGACCAGATAGTTGAACCACTGCGACGAGGTGTCGATCGGCTCACCGCGAATCACCAAGTCCTCGCCCTGCCACATGTGGAACGACTCGAGCAACGCGCCCGGCACGACGCCCTGCAGCAGGCGCGGAGGTAGATAGGTCTCGGAGCCGCCGAGTTGCGGGTTCGAACGCACGATCACGAGCGACGGCGCGTGCTCACGGCGCTTCTTAAAGTCGCCGGCCGCACGGCGCAGCACCGGCGGCAGTGGATCGGAGGTCGAGCACGCCATCGGCGGCAGGCAGTGCAAGGCGAAGGCCGAACGCGACGAGAAGACGAGCGAGCGGTACATGCGACGGCCGTGCGACAGCAGATTGTAGAGGTGAACGACGCCGCGGTGGCGCAGGATCACGACCTCCTTCCAGGTGGCGTTCTCGTACTTGGCGCCATCGCAACCGACGAGCGTCGCGACCGTGGCGTCGGCCGGCAACGGCTGCGCCGGCAGCAGCAGCCGCCACTCCATGGGATTGACCTCTTGCGGATAGATGGCGAGCAGCAACGGACGCAGCAGCTCGACGAACCACTGCTCGGACGCGTGCTCGTGCGGCGTCTCGGCGTACGGATCGAAGGCACGCTCGTACACCACGCCGCAGTACAGCACTCGTTCGGCCTGCACGGGCTCGAGCTCCTCGGGCTCCATGTCGGCGAGCGGCTGCAAGCGGCCGAACGTACCGCCGCCACCACCGCCAAAGAACGTCTGCTGCTGCCGCTGCTGCTGCTGTCGTTGCATTTGACGGCGCTGCTGTGCGGCCGCATCACCGCCACCGCCGGCGGCCGCCGCAGCCATCGCAGCGGCACCGCCCTTGGGACGCTCGCACACGGTGCAGAGAGTCGTGGGTGCGATGCCGACGCCACAGTTGCGCATCGTGCACGCTTGGCACTCCCAGCACTTGCCGACCTCGCCGCAGAAGAGACAAATGCGCGTCGCCTCCGAGTCCGTGTCGGTGGCGGCGTCGGCAGCGACGGCAGCCTGCGGCTCGGCCGGTGCCGGAGGCGTGGTGGGTACACCGACGCCCTGGTCGTACTGGCTGGGCTCGGTCCACTCGAGCAGGTCATACGGCGTGCCAACCACGTGAACCCAGAGCCGCGCGTCCTGGCGCATACGAATGCCGCAGTGCAACGCCTGCCGACCAAAGATCGTGCCAAAGTCACCGAACTGCGTCATGCTGTCGGGCAGTGGCTTGAGCTCGTCGTTGCGCCACAGGACCTCGGCTGACTGGAGGTCGATCTTGATGTCGGCACGCTCGGCCGCATAGCGTCCGGTGCCGCGCACCGGGCACACCCAGCCCGAGTAGGCGAACGTGTCGTTTCGCAGCACGACGCGCATGACGCTCGCGAGCACCGTGTCGACCACGGCCGGCGCCGCGACCTCGAACCACGTCACGAGCGCACGTCGCTTCTGCTGCAGCAGATGGAACAGCCGGTGTTCGGGAACATCGGTCGGCGGCAGCTTGACGTTGGCGCCCATGGGTGCCGAGGCCGACAAGGCCGGACCAGCGGAGCTTGCGTCGTCGGTCGTGTCGTCGAGCGCGCGGCGATCACGGAAGAGGCGCGGTGCGCGAATGGTCTGACCGCCGACCGAGAGGAAGAGCCGGCGCTTGTCGGTGAGGTAGCTGGAGAGCGCGTCCTTGGGCAGGCGCGAGGTGTCGATGCCTTGCGACTGCAGGAAGCGCAGCAGGCGCGCCTCGGGCTCGAGATTCACGTCACCGGCGCCCTCCCACAGGAGGTCCGAGCGATTCTCGCCCATGCCGAAGCCGTGCCATGCGCGTACGAACGCCAGACTGCCGAGCAGGCTCTCGACACGCTCGGGCGTGAGCTCGTGCGCGTGCAGCGAGTTCCACAGCAGCGCCAGGTAGCCGTGCACGACCGACATGGTTGGCATGTCCTGTTGCTCCTCGGCTTCGAGACGCCAGCGATCGAGCGTCGCCGCCACGGGGCCGTGGAGGAACTCGTACAATCGAGTGCGATAGCTCTGGAGCTCGGTAGCGAGGGCCGTCAGAACGGAGGTCGTGCGAGAGTCCTTCTCATGGCAATGTCGATGATGGTG
>Ga0209935_1005643_pt1 | contig 10493 bp, 8 predicted proteins | sample ThiBio_1000_plan_2_FD_183958 | JGI IMG/M metagenome (GOLD analysis project Ga0209935, IMG submission 183958) | Wastewater bioreactor microbial communities from Cape Town, South Africa - Thiocy_cont_1000_plan (SPAdes) | ecosystem: Engineered > Bioreactor > Thiocyanate-remediating >... | reverse complement strand
CACTCATGACTGAGAACATCCATGTTGAAGGACGTACTCGCGGCATTTTTGAGCTTATACCGCGCTTCTTCCTGCTACAATACACTACTATAGTACCGGCGCACATGATACGCGCAGGTTTTGGTTCTGGAACATCGATTTTGGGGTATAAAATGACATATTCACGCGGAGGAGGCTATTTCGTGTTGGACCACCGCCCACCGATTTCCTCAGGCGAGAGTAGGCCAGAGTTTGCGGCTCGTGTTTTTATTCGTTACCGGTAAAGGACCTGGGTCGCCTGTGGGCCGGCCCATACTGCGCAAACCACGTTGTCTAGCAATAGAAGGCTTATTGCCTGCGTGTGCCCTGCGTGTGCTTTGCGTGCGCCCTGCGTTGGCCCTGCGTGAGCGAGTATTTCAGCCATTCTTGCTGAGCAAAAACGTATTCTTGTTCGCAGCTCCGCCATGGAGGAAGCTTCCGTTCCTTGTTCCAATCGCTCGTTAGCCTATGAAGAGTTAAGCGGTGAGCTCTTTTGGGAGGTAGGCTCGCGAGATCAGCTTTGCAATGTGATTGCCAACGCCTTTGGCATTGATTGCGACTGCTTTCTTTCATTCAACGAGGCGGAGATCGTGTTCTCTACCGACGCACCTGAGAGCTTGAGATGTTCCGTTAAGCTAACCAAGAGTCCGGCAAGCTTCTGCCTGGACAAGCATATTGGAGACTTTAGGCGCTGCCTCAAAGCCGTTTGTGGATGGCTGCAATGCTGGCGCCTCCTGATCCCTTCAGCGCTTCGCGTGATGGCGCATTTGCGCAAGCACAGAAGGTACAAGGACATACTTCCAAGTAACTGGAAAGAAGGGGAAATATGGGCCGTTGAGCGTGCCGTTGAGCTTTGCAATGTGCGCCTGTTGCTGCTTGGAGCTGACCCACCGAAAGGGCGAGATACCCGCTCAGGCATTGCGTTTCACGTTGCTGATGGATGGCATGGAAATGGCCACGACAACCTTGAGTGGCTTACTGGAGTTCTCTGGACCGAGAATCGTCCAATTGGTCGTCTGACTGCTAAAGGAATTGTTCCTGTGAACCTCTGTCGGACAATCTTTTCCAACAGTAGCTCCCTTGCCCGCGAGAGTACAACCATCTGGGAGGACTACACCGTGCGGTTTGTTGCCTTGATACTCGAAACCACGGCACCAGTTTATGTTTTCAAGAACTCTTCGTACCTTGCCAAGCCGATTCATGTGAAGGTGGCGGAGCTGCATTACGAGCGCCGCCAGAGAGAGCTGGTCTTTTTACCGCACCCCGCGACCGACTCGCCTGGTCTAGCTCTTACCACAGAGCGGCAGAGGCTGATCGAGTTGTGTAGAAGCTATCTAGACTGCCATCATACAGGGCCGGAAGTTGTTATCGGGTCAACCATGGAATGTTTGGAATGCGCTCAACTTCCTATGCAGAAGGAATACTACTGTAGCGACCACAAGTTTCGTGGGGCCCTTTCGGCTTTTCAGAGGGTATGTGCAGTTAACTCCTGCAGCCGGGGCATATGCTTCAAGTGCGAACCAAGCAGTAGACCCTGTCCGGACCATTCCGGCCAACGCAAGTGCGCAGTACCAGACTGCCTCCGCGGCGTGACGTACCAGTGCACCAAGGTAGGTTGTGACTACTGGTGGTGTGGCAAACATCCAAATCCCGGCAAGAGTGAACGCCACTGTGGTCACACATGCTACAAATGCCGAAACAACGGCACACGCTGCGACTTTTGTGAGATTAGGGTAGTATGCGCCGAGCATGTATGGCGTTGCTCCTTTCCTGAGTGCCCCATCAACAGCTGCCAGGAACACAACTCCTTCTTTGGGGGTGAAATGCATTATTGTATCTCCTGCAAGCAAAGGCAGGGGAAAGAGGTTTACTACTGTACTCAACATTATGATGAGCACGATTGCGATGCCCTGCCTCGCGCTGTTGATTGAGAGTTTACTTGTCATCAATTTCTTCGTCCAAACGGTTCGATGGATGGATGGCTCGATGGACGCCTATTGTTGTTTCAAGTCTGGGCAAACCGATCAATAAGCTCCTTGCTGGTGAGCTCTCTTACGGTTGTATCGAGAATAAATGGCCTACCATCCCATTCGTTAACAACCCCAGTGTCAGCGGGCCGACAAAGAATGTCTAAACAAAAAAAGGGAGATGGAGTGTTCAGCGTGCACGAACGCAGTGCGTTAATGTAGTGCTGGACCTCGGCACTCTGAGTGGCAAGCCTTATCGAGGTCTCGAAGGCATCTTCGGCCAGCGTCTCATGAAAACGCAAGAGCACCGAGGATGGATCAATGTCTACGCTCGCGCTCTCTCTAACGCGCTCTCGCGGGGCGCCAGAAGCCCTCGCGAGAGCGGTAGATGGTGTTTAGAGGCGTGGCTTGGGTCGAGTGTGACGTATCGATCATCACACCACAGCGTGGGATGAGTCAACAAGCACCGGAGTGGCCGCCACGTCATAGCACCGCGAGTCATCATGACTACACAAGGACGTAGAACAACCACGTGTCATGACTCAGCACCACTAACGCCTTTATAAGACCACCTGACTAAAGGGAAGGCAGGCACTACACACCCACCTTCACCTTCCCCCCTCATTACTGTGTCATTACTCTGTCCCGCTCGCTCCCACACCCATACCATACGCTTCCGCAACCCACCACGTAATACCATTACGTCACATTTGGTAGCTTTGCTTTTGGTTTTCTGTTCCACCACGTGTTTTATCGTTGTGACCATGTATCAACCGTCTGTCTATCCCCACGTACCGTCTCCTGTGGCCCAGCAGCCACAGATAACGGCAACTCTGCAAGGCGTACCAAGCATGTACGCTACCGGACTCATGCCGGCGGAGGTATCGGCCATCGTGGTATCGCCGACGTTCAGGTTCGACGGACCACCGCAATCCATCCACGAGTGGATCGCGAGCATGAGATCGATCACCGTTCGATCCAGGCCGGAGAAGGCTTTCGACAGGATGTTCCAGAACCTCGGACCAGAACCTCAACGACGTCTGGGGGACTTCCTGGAGCGACATCCGAACGCAGCACCATCGCGGGCATTCGGATTCCTTCGGAGGATGTATGAAACCGAGAACGACAGGAGCCAACGCAAGATTCTCGTTCGCGACCTACGTCAACTACCCGGCGAGTCTGTGGATCGGTTTTACTATCGCTTCAGCGACACGCTTGGCGACAAGCCGACTGAAGTGGATTGTCACTCGTTCATCCGAGGTCTTCACGAGTATCTCCAGCTTGAGATCTGGAAGAGACCAGCGGAGGACTTGGATACGATGAAGAAAGTGCGTACTCTTGCCAAGGACGTCGAGGAGGAGTTCCGTCTTCGAGTTATGATTCCAGTCTCGACTTCGGTCCGGCAAGCATCGAGCCAGCCGATACAACGGATGATGAACGCACCTCCTGCACCAGTGGAATCTCCGATCTCAGTCGCCGAACCTTCGCTCGCGCACATGTTGGCGCAACCGGTGACACCAGTGGGGCCAGCGAGATCGTTCGCACCAGCGACGCCAATCTCGCCGATGCCGATGCCGACGCTCGCCACACCAGCAACCGCGGCGGAACCAAGCACACCAGTATCGGCAGGACGACGCGACGTCGCTCTCGCTGTCGACCGAGAGGACCGCCGCTACTCGTCACGACAGCAACCATTTCCGCGGGGTAGGTGTTTCAACTGCGGAAACATCGGACACATGGCCAAGCAGTGTCGAGAGCGTCCCTTGCATGACACCAGGCGCTCCAGCGACAACCGCGGTCGATCGACATCGACAGGCAGCGACAGCCATGTGCCGAAGGAGCTGCTTGAAGACATCGTCAGGAGGGTGCTGGAGAGCACAAATCCGAGGCCACCGCCGCGGAGTTGAAGCTATGCGGCCAGTATTTCGATGTCCGATCACAGTACGCGGACATCGATTCGACGCAATCATCGACCCTGGTTGTGTCACGACGATCTTCAGCACTCAAGCAGCCAATCTCGCACACATCACAACAGTACCTTACGACGGACCGCGACTCACCATCGCGGACAACAAGCAACTATCCATTGCCGGCATGGCCGACATATCATTTCAACTCGGATCGGAGCCAGCGACATTCGATACGCGAATCCTGGTGGCCGATCAACTATGCGACGATGTACTCCTCGGTCAGAACACGCTCTACGCGATTCAAGCAGTAATCAGTTACCGAGACGAGACATTGACTATCAGTTCAACTGAACCATCAACATCAATCAAGCTAGTACCATTCGAACAAGACAGTATGCATCAACAATTGATCGGCAGTGTGACGATCGACGAACGCCCGAGGGAGATCTGCAAGGAATCCGAACGAACGAACGACGAGTCTATCGGCACTGATACGCGACAGCCAAGGGAAGCCGGAGAACCGCACTCCAACATCAACAACCTTGATGGGCCGATGGCACGGAAGCCGAGTCAAGTTGTAGGAGAGACATCGCTGACGAGCGATAGTCGAGTAGAGGAGGCATCGCTGACGAGCGAGAGCCAAGAGACTCGAAGGGAACGGCCACTGAACAACTCTCAAGTTTGTTTGGTCAGGGTCCTCACGGTTGAGCCGTTGCAGGACGGTGGCGACAGGCGGAACGATTCGTTGCCCGTATGCGCCATCGTACTCGAGGACCCGTTCGACCAATGGGAAGCCTCCACTCGAAGTGGGGATGATGGATCAGCCTCCACTGCGGATGGGGAAGGAGAGATCAGTTCAGTCACGCCGGACGCGATCAGTACGCCGTCGACAACCGTCGATTTCGAGAAGGATCTCCAGAAGGTCTTGGATGCGATGACCTTGAAGGGTATCGCGGATTCAACAAGGAAGCAGATCGAGGAACTCTTGCGAAAGCACAAGGACGCGTTCGCCACTGACACGTTGAAGGTCACGACGACCACTGTTGCCGAGCACCACATCGATGTGGGCAACGCCATGCCGATCGCCGCCAAGTGGCGACGAACACCTCAAGCCTACCGTCACATCGTCGATGAGACGGTGAAGACGTTGATCAAGAACGAGCAGATCGCACCTTCCACCAGCAAGTGGGCCTCAGCGATCGTTATCGTGCGCAAGAAGGACGGCACACCCCGTTTCTGCGTGGACTACCGCGAACTCAACAAGGTCACGGTCAAGGAAGTATCGACGATTCCGAATATCGACGAACTCCTCGATCGACTTGAGGGCGCAACGGTATTCGACTTGGCCAGCGGTTACTATCAGATACCGATGGCAGCCGACTCGCGAGACAAGACCGCGTTCATGACGCCGTTTGGCCTGTACGAGTGGCGCGTGATGCCATTCGGTCTTACAGGAGCACCAAGCACGTTCTGTCATACCATGAACCGCGTTCTGGCAGGTCTCGACAACGTTCTCTCGTTCGTGGACGATATTTGCATTTTCTCTACCACACTGGAGGAGCATATCGTACATGTGCAGCAAGTATTAGAACGTCTGCGACAAGCCAACATGCAAGTCCGACTGTCCAAGTGTTCATTCGCGCAACCGGAGATCACGTACCTCGGTCATGTCGTGTCGGGTCAAGGCATCCGAACCGATCCAGCCAAGATCTCGGCCGTACGAGACTTTCCAACGCCGAAGACGATCAAGAACGTCCAGGAGTTCATCGGCCTCGCATCGTACTATCGCCGATTCGTACCGAACTTTGCGCAGGTCGCGGCACCACTTCTGGAGCTGCTCCGCAAGAACGAGTCATTTGCCTGGACCGAGGAGCGAGAGATCGCCTTCAACACGCTCAAGCAACGTCTCATCGAGGCACCGACGTTGGCTCAGGCCCGAATGGACCGACCGTTCATCGTCAAGACCGACGCATCCAACGTGGGAATTGGAGCCGTGCTATCGCAACTCGACGACGATGGACACGAGCGAGTAATTGCTTACGGCAGCCGTCGACTCTCGGACTCTGAACAACGCAGAGCAACGATTGAGAACGAGTGTCTTGCGATCATCTACGCAGTACAACGTTGGCGACAGTACCTCTTGAACGCGCACTTCAAGATCTACTCTGATCATCGACCACTCCAATGGCTGATGAAGCACAAGGATGGCAACACCAAGTTGCTCCGTTGGGCCATGAAGCTGAGCGAGTTTGGCACCGTCGACATCGTCCACAAGAAGGGCGAGTTGAACACCGACGCCGACGCACTCAGCAGGAATCCACCCGACACTGGACAACTCTGTGTCGTACAAGTTACGCACGACGCTGGCGCCAACGATCAGGACACCGATGCTGAGATACTCGAGGACTTCGACCATCGGACGACCGACGCGCCAGTATCGCTATCGAATAGCTTCGACAGCGAGCTCACGAGCACGTTAGCACAACTGCAGCGAGAGGACGAGGAGGTCAACGACCACATCACGTTCATCGAGGACGAGGATGGATCACGCACCGAACACTGGCCGACGAGCAAGCAATTGCGCATCGCTACGCCATCTACGGTCATGACGATCATCGACAATCTCTTGTACCTCGTGCGACCAGCGACTGGGAACCTGCCGATACGCTACTGCCTCGTCGTACCGAAGAAGCTGCAAGACCCTGTACTCCGCCTGTGCCACGAGCACGCCGGACACATGGGAACCTCTCGAACACTCGCACGCCTGTACGCCAAGTACTACTGGAGACGCATGGGCACGGACGGCATCAAGTGGGTCAAGAGCTGCCAGCACTGCCTCTGCCGCAAGCTGAAGCCGAAGCAAGACGGTCTCCTCCGACCGATACTCAGCGCTGACGCACCTTGGTCGAGGATCAGCATGGATGTACTCAAGGGCTTCACGATCACCGACAAGGGCCACATTGGAGTCGTGGTCATCACCGACCATTTCACTCGCTACGCCATCACGGCAGCCATCAAGAAGGAGGACGCGGATGAGATTGCTCGAGTGTTGCTCAACGAGGTGATACTCGTGTATGGCGCACCGCGTGAGATCCTCACCGATCGAGGAACACCGTTCGTTGCCAAGATCAACAATGCACTGTGCACTGACCTTGAGATCAAGCGACTGCTCACGAGTGGACAACATCCAGCCACCAACGGACTCACCGAGCGTTTCAACAAGACGCTGTGCGACATCCTATCGTCGGTCGTCAACAAGAAGAAGAACGACTGGGACGCCTACTTGCCGAATGCCACCAACGTGTACAACACCTCGCGTCAGGAGTCGATACAACAGACACCATTCTTCATGATGTTTGGTCGAGAGCCGTACACCGTTGGAGAACGTTTGCTGTGCACCGATCGATTGGATGCTATCGAGCCGGACAACTGTCGAACGCACAACATCAAGTACTGGAACGAGATACGAGCTCAGGCACAAGAGAACCGAGCGAGAGCCGCCAAGCGACAGGAACGCAACTTCAACAAGACAGCCAAGCCGCAGACCACGTATCAGAGCGGAGATCTCGTACTGCTGTTCAAGGATTCCAAGGGCAAGCTCGACGTACCCTGGGTTGGACCATTCTCCGTGCTCAAGGACAACGACAACAACACGGTCACGATACTGTACTCGAACGGCAAGCCTCGCACCTACAACAAGTCGCGACTCAGCCCGTACACTGATCGGACGATTTCTCTCACGGAGATAACTCGTCCTGGATGGGAGGAGATGAAGGAGCACGAAGAACGAGCCATCAACCCGGGCAAGAGAGGACGCAAGCGAGCACGAGCGCAAGGAGGAGAGCATGAGATTCGACGCATCACCGAGCACCGAGTGCACGAAGGACAAGAACAGTACCGCGTCGAACGAGAAGGATACGCTCGACCCATCTGGGTCAAGGCCTCTCAACTCGCATCGTCGCCTGCCGCCGATGAGTTCCATCGACTCGCCATGCTTCGTGGAGAGAACCACCACGATCAGGACGATGAGCAAGCAGCTAAGCGCCGTCGGACAAGTGAACCCGACGACGATCAACCGGACACGGAACTGGAACCGGTCAACGAGACAATTCTCGCTGAGGAACCTGCAGCTGAGACGTCAGCTACGATGACCTCAACCACGACAACGACATCAACAGTACCACAATCTACGACTGAGGAGTGGGAGGACATGACTGTGCCGAGTGCCAGCAACCGATCACGTCGAGGACGACTCATCAGGGCACCCACCAAGTTCGAGTGATCGATACTTGAGAGATATCGCTTCGCTGGATGGGAGGAATGTGACGTATCGATCACTACGCCATGTCGTGGAACCATATCTTGTGGTATCTTACCCGGAATATCACTATTGGGTACCGAGTATCATAGAGAGATACTATTACCATATCGTATATGCACTATCAGAGGTACAACCTTCCCTACATGGATAATCACTGACTCACTGAACCACGTGTCGTGACTCAGCACCACTAACGCCTTTATAAGACTACCCGACTAAAGGGAAGGCAGGCCACACACACCTTCACCTTCCACCCTCATTACTGAGTCATTACTCTGTCCCGCTCGCTCCCACACCCGTACCACACGCTTCCGCAACCCACCACGTAATACCATTACGTCACACTTGGAGTACTTCATGACATCTTTGATCACCGTCCGCGGAATCTTGTTCACGTTGGACGAGCGTTGAACCTCGAAGCGAGGAATACCGTAAAGATGGAACGCGTGTGCTTCCTCGTCAGGTCGATCCTTCCCGCTCGAAAGCTCCAACAGAAACTGAGTGCACATCTGCCTCTCGGGAGAGTCCTTGGCCAACGTTGTGCAGCTCTCGGCTCAGTCTCCAGCATCAACGAGTGGTCTTGCACCACTTCAATGGCTGCTGGCGGTGCGGGTGCTTCATCGGCATTTGCAGCAATTGCAGCATCGAGTTCGAGGTCCCCCTGCTGAGCAACAGCATCTCGATCGGCATCGAGGCGTGCTGTCGGTTCCCCAATGTGATCGGCTTGGCGAGTGACAATCTCGTCAGGAATGCCGGCCACAGGGAGGTGATCTGAGTTGCGGATATCGACGCCAGTGCCGTCAAGGCTAGGTGCGCGGCAGAAGCGTTGCGGCAGGTGGTGTATGAGCGGCAAACGCCAGAGTGTGCGCGCGAAGGAAAATGCACACCGGGATCACGCGGTCTTGTATCAGGAAAGACGCATACGAGGCGCAGGCGACCGAGAAATAATTGCTCTCCCTCCATCGTCCTCCATCGTCCTCCATCGTCCTCCATGAATCCTCCGTTTACTAAACCCGAGCTGGAAAAGTCCAAAACTTTTGGACTTTCGCCCGTACGTGACAGGCTGTCTGTTTTCTTCTGAATATTCCTACTCATGAAGCTTGTTATCACAGTATTCCAGAGCTTCTTTTCGAGCTCGTCGATTTTTCGGCGGGTCGCCCTCTCGGAACAACTTCGCACTACGAGTTTGAGGCCCGACAATGGTTGCTGGTTAATGCTGGTAAAATCCAATTGCCCGCTCACGCGAAATTCATTGTTGAGGCAACTGGCACTGGCTTGCGCTTGATTACGCCTGATGTACTTGTCCAATCCGTACTGATGAGTGGGAACATGGTTCGGGGCACCCTTGGATGGTGGCCCGCGAATACGACACTGCGGGCGGTACTCGAACAAGAACGACATACAGCCGTCGGTGAGTATTTGCCGGGCATACTGCTTTCCGATGTCCTTGATAGTGCGCAAGCCGCTCGGCTCACTGATCTTAACCAACAAGTTGTTGATGAACTTCCTGTTCTCCGCGAGGTTTTCCTTCCTACACTCGGTGGTTTCCAATTTCTTTTTAAGTGCCAGGGTGCTCAGTTCTCTCTTTCATTTATACGCCGATGTTAAGACTTGTAATCGTTTCTCCTACCCACGTATCCACCAAGTTATCAATTAAACGAAGAACCGTAAGTGATTGAATGTGTTAAACAACGAATGATATAGCCACCATCCTACCGTTGTCGGATACGACGTCTCGCTTGCTACCAACGACATCGTGTTGTTGGCGCGTCTTAGCGTACTCGTGCATGAGCGCATCCCGCCCACGTAGAACGTGTTTGATATTTGCTGAGACTGAGACTGTGAATATTGACAACCGTCGCTGCTGGAGCTACTGCGAGCGTTGATGTTGTTGGTTGAGGTGCGGGTGGTGGTCGCTGGTGATCCACCGCCATCGAGATGTTCCTCGGTTGTTGTTGTTGTTCGACACATTCTGATGACGACACGGCAACAGGAGAAGAAGAACCACCACAATCTGATGCGATCTCTCGTGGTGATTGGGCGACCATCGTCAAAGCACAACGGCGTTGATGGCGGCTGCTGGAACCTGGAGGAAGAGCGACGACGACGACGCAACAACAGCAGCAAGGCAGCGAGCAACAGAATATTGAGAGGTGTTGGTGCTGGGGATCATACCTGGGCCACGCAAGCGCGATATCACACCATTCATCAAGGTGTTGCTCATGCGCGAGCTCAAGCTGCTCCGCCAAGGTAGAATGCATCGCGTATCTTTTGCGC
>Ga0209935_1005641_pt1 | contig 10497 bp, 4 predicted proteins | sample ThiBio_1000_plan_2_FD_183958 | JGI IMG/M metagenome (GOLD analysis project Ga0209935, IMG submission 183958) | Wastewater bioreactor microbial communities from Cape Town, South Africa - Thiocy_cont_1000_plan (SPAdes) | ecosystem: Engineered > Bioreactor > Thiocyanate-remediating >... | reverse complement strand
GTCAGCTGCATGCATTGGGTTGGGGTCGGGAGTGGAGCGGGTGACAAATGCCACCAGCTTTCCGTCACTCATGTTGAACAGCCTCGCTGTCGCAGCGTCCAGTAGGGAAATTAGCGTGTGTTCTACTTCCGTTGGTTCAACATAGCTTCCGTCGATCGTTACTGCCAAAGAGCTCTCTCTGATCATTTCGAACCTTCCATTGGGGAGGAGCCGAGCGCGCTGATGTGTCGATATGATCTGACGGGGATGGAAAACGGCTTGCATAGGAAACCGGAGATTCTCACCGGTATCAAGCTCGGGCAGGTACACACGCAGGTATCCATGCGCGCTGACGTTCACCAACTTTCCGTGTCCGTCAACAACACCCAGCTGGTGCGGAGGCAGCGCAGTGCCGAGTGGAACTACCGTGCCTGGTAGCAGCGGCAAGTTCTGGCCAGCTACGTGGTTCCACAAGACGGGCAAAGGCCAGGCCGGAGTCATGAATTCGGTGAAAACGTCGAATTGGCTGATTCCTTTCTGCCGGGCAGACAGTGCATTGAGCAAACTAGCATTTACCGAGGCCCCGTCATGGACCTGAAGCACGAAGACTATGAAAGGGAGAGCGGCTTCCACTTTACGCAGCATAGTCCAGAGTTGCGTTGTGGTGCCTTTGAAGTAGCCAATAGAATCACGCTCTGCCACACGACAGAGAATGCCCTCGGCCTGTTGACTTGACGTCGGTGCAGGGAATGGAACCATAGTGGCCCCAGCAAGCACTCCCACCAGAAGGGTGATCAGAGAAGAGGTCGAATGCCCTGCCACCCAGGGAATCTGTCCACACGCCGTCACGTCATATTTGGTTAATTCCCAATCGACTGCACGAGCCAGGTGTGGCAACGGGACGCAGCATTCTGCTAGTCCATTGGGCGAGTTCACGAGGGTGAGAAGTTGTGCATGGTGTGATGCATCAGATTCGGCCTTGGGATGTGTGTTGGTGGCACCGGACTTGGCCGAGGACAGGTCGTACTGCATTCGGCGATTACATTTGTTGAAGAATGGCGAGTGTCCTGTGCCAGCAAAGAAGAGGGCATCGAATCGGAATCTCAGCTCAGATGCAGAGTTCTTGTTGGCCATGCACTTCACCGAGTCGAATCCAGGAATTGTTGCCGCCAGATCAACGATGCTTTCTCTGGAGAGGTAGAGCTCCTCATAGAAGCTGTTCTTGGACTGGGCACGTGGATTCCGTTTCTTGTATTCATAAACGGAGCGGATGAATTCCTGTCTGGAATCGAGGTCTAAGATGTCGCCGACATAGAGCACCCCATTAGGGGCCAGCAAGCCGGCACACTGCTTGAGTACGTGGCGAAGATAGTTCAATCCAGGGAAGTACTGGATGACACTATTCATGACAATAATGTCGAATTTGGCTCCACCGACTCTGTCCCCGATTTGGATCGCGTCACAACAAATAAAGTCTACATTATCCAACCCGCATTCGGCGCACAGTGGCTGAAGATTGTGCAACATATCGCGCGACAGATCTGTTGCCACATAGTGCCTGACCAAGGGGGCAAGCTGGCGCAACGAGATCCCGCTTGCCGATCCGATCTCAAGCACGCGGGCGTGGCTTGTGAGAAAGGGAGACAGCACGTTTAGAACATTCGCGCCGAAGGCCTCCATTTCCTCGCGGCTCAGGAGGTCGTTGTTGTAACTGTTCCTCCAACCTCCTCCAGAAATTGCGTCGCCGGCGCCAGAAGACGCGACGTGGTTCCAGAGAACAGCCGAGCCTAACGGTGTGGAGGGCTCGATGATGGCACCTACGTCTTTCGAATCACAACACAGGGTGGCTTGGAGCGCGGAACAACTCCAAAGCAAGTCACTTGTCACCGCGAGATCGCTTGTGCCGTGCAACAGAAGACTGCACCCGGTGATGCGGCACCAGCGGATCAGCCGACCGCGAGGGTGCGATGGATTTAGGAGTAGGAAGCTGCGATTGGCCAGCAACACGCCAAGTACAATAACGGCCACCAGGATGGGGTCCTGAGCTAGAATTGCAATTCTTGCCCCAGGCACAGAAACATTAGCGATCGCGGCGACCAACCTGCTTGACCTCTTGTGCAGCGCCCTGTACGTCAGTGCTTGCTCATCGCCCAAGAGACAGATGCGTTTTCTGTCTTGCATCCCAGCCACCACCATCAACAGAGATTCTGCCAGCGAGGGGCAAGGAGTCCACGCAAGTGGCGCGCTGATGCTCAGCGGCCGAGCGGGTGCGGAGTCCGGGACACCACCAAGGTCACGAAGAATGTCTTCAAAGTTGTCGAGAAGTGTGTTCACAAATCCTTCAGAGTATGCCTCGGCATAATATTCCAAGCGCAGCACGATCCCGCCCTCTGAAGGCCCGCCATGAGCAGTCGCGTCCTCCTCGAGGAAGTCCCAGTAGAAGTCCCACTTGCAAGTCTTGTCTTCTGGCACAAAGCGCTGGACGCACAGATCTGTTGGAGGGTCGACGTGATCCCGCTTCATTTCGGTATTGTGAAGCACAACATTCACGTTGAAGAGAGGATTGGCGAATGCAGGGTAGCGCTCAGCGTGCAGCGCCTCCACTATTTCTCCAAAAGGCACCTCTGAGTGCGCCAAAGCGTCCACCACCACCTGCTTGACATGCGCAACGAGCTCGGTGCTTGACCAGCCGGAGCTGAACTCTCGCACACGATACAGCACTGTGTTCACGAAGCACCCGATCACGTGCTCCACCTTGCCAGATGTACGGTTGGCCACCTGCGACCCGATGACGATATCCTGCTCACCGGTCAGCTGATGCATCAACGCGAACATTGCTGCCATTAGAGTTTGGAAGAGGGTGGTCCCACGTATGGCTTTCAGAGCTTTTACCAGATCGACATCGAGGACCCTGGTAATCTTGTGCCCACAGAAGGAGAATACTGTGGGTCGGGGCTTGTCTCCAGGAATTGCTATCGCCTTGGCTTCTTTCAAGTTTTCCCGCCAAAAGCTCATGCTCTCAGAGCAATGGGCATCACCTCGGCCCGCCGGGTATCGGTCCGCATATTCCAAGAACGAAGAGGTTGGGAGAAGAGGAGCCTCCTCGCAGGGCATAGCAAGCAGTGTGTACCGCCGCCAGATTTCGTTGTAGAAGAGAAAATGCGACCAGCCATCAAAAATGATATGGTGCAGCACCACGCTCAAAAAGTTGACCTCATCCCCTAAGTTGACCAGGTGACACCTGATGAGTGGGCCGCGCTCGAGGCTGAACGGAATTCGGAACTGAGCACGTAAGAAGGACTGGGCGAGATGTTCAACACTGGCGCAATCCAGTGAGTTGTCAAAGTCTGTGTTGCGATGTCCGTAGTTACTCCTTCCGATTCCGCTCAGCTCGCCCACGGTGTGCAGCTCAGCCGACAGTCGTTGCATTGTAACGGTAATGATGCTTTCGCCACGAGACGACCCGAAGTCGAGGAGCTGCATAGGTTGTGGCAAGGCAACAAGCATATCCGTGACTTCTTGCCAGTCGACCTCCGTGACTGTAAGCATGGCAGCCAGGCTCTTGAGAGGCGCGGCCTCGTCCACGTGCGGATGCACCTTGGCGAGCGTGGCAGCAGGGAGGACGAATTCTAGCTTGAGGGCATCGATGTCGTGGCATAGTTGTTCATACACCTCTTGGAGGTAGGCAGTATGATAGGGGACTCGGATGTCCAAAGGTTGGACTACAAGGCCCCTGCCTTTCAGGAACGCAGCCGCCACGCCGAGATCTGCAGGAGAACCTGCCACGACACAGTTCGAAGCCGAGTTTGTCAGGGCGATTGCAACGGCACATCCGCTGTCCTTGGTATGCATCTCATTCAAGTGGGCTCGAACCGTCGAAGCGCCCGCGCCAACGGCAATCATACAGGACTCGGTCCCAAACCCAGCGCGCACTGACCGCAAGCCGACCCGAAAGAGGAATTTCAGCATCGCCACGCTGTTGTCAAGCAGCTGCGTAAAGCTACAGGAAGCAGCGATCACAGTCGCCGCCGCCAGGCCGGAGCTGTGGCCCACAAGGCACTGCCACTGATCACGCAGGGCTCCGCAGTTGGCGCCAGTGAGCTCGCACAGGATAGCGTAGTGGAGGATCTGCGTGACGAAGAGCAGCGGGATAGAGAGTAAAGGGCAATTTTCAAGCCGCCCTTCCTGCGCGCTATCGTCTTGCACCCATTTCTCGTAATCAAAGTCCCTTGGAAAATAATTCGGGAGATCCACTATTTCTCGGGAATCTTGAGCCAACACACGAAAGAGCTCGACGGCAAGGCGATGAGACGTACACCCCGACCTGCGTCCGCGTTCCAGTAGACCTCGGAGTTCCGCTCGATACTTGCCACCCTGGCCAGGAAAATGCGCGACTGAAGTGATTTTACCATTCAAAGCATCTTGAAGGAAGACGGGCACCTCTTGTGTTGAGTTGCGGATAGTCGCGACAGCTTCCTCTCTGCCAAGAGAAGCAACGGTTGGAAGATTCCCGCTCGCTTCTTGGTACAAATTGCCTTCCTCCTGCCCGATGGATATGCCAAATACGTCGTGAGAGGCCAACGTGCTCTCGACAGCCCTCTTGAAGGTCGGGATGTCCAAAGGCCCTCGAATCAACAGACCATTTCCGACGTTGAACACCGTCTGAGTTGGGTCCGTCAGATGCATCACCCAGATCCCGCGTTGAGCATGCGTTAAGGGGTGCACCCTCGGGGGGTTTGTGGTGGCGAAGGCTTGCGTCCGGGCCTCTTCTGTCTCGAGGGAGGCAGATACACCCCGTGTGGGTGTCCGCGGCAGGGAAGAGCATCGCACCGGCATGAGGGTTGGTTGTGCAGTGAGGGTTGTACAACCCGACAATGGCGAGGAGGTAACGCCCCGTAAAATGCTACGGAAGGACCCGCCCTGATGAATTGCTTTCGGTTGCAGCGTGAAGTGAAGCCTCTCCTTCAGCGTGTTGGATAGCCGCGTTGTCATAAGAGAGTCGATGCCGAGAGAGTTCAGCGGCACGTCTTGAGCTTGGTCCCAATCCACTTCCTCTCCCAGGAGTTCATTGAGAATCCGTTCAAGCTCGTGGCGTTCAGATTCTTTTCTGATGTGCGGCTCGATAGCGCATTGCTGAGAAGGTTCCTGGTGTCGCTTGATGATTTCGGGCCAAAAGCGTTTCCGGTCCCAACAATATGTAGGCAGGAGGCAAACACGAGGAAAGGAGGAAAGGGAAGGGAATAGCGCCCAGTCGATGGGTGAGCCACGAAAAAACAGCTCGGACACCCGTATGAAGTCGGCGGCATGCGCGAACTCAGACTCGGCCGGGAACGACTGTACATTGTCTCGGTTTCGGTGCAGATAGCAGTACCCATCGGTTTCCCTGAACAGGAGGCATTTGTCTTTGGCTCGATAAGTAGCAGGTTCCGCGCGGCTCTGAATCTCACTGAGCGCGGTAGCAAGGAGAGAGGTCACGGAATCCCACTCCGTAGCAACCACGAGCAAGCGGTGCGGAAATCTCTGCAGCTCCCGTCCAGTGTTGACTGTCGCACATACGCGATATAGCTCACGCTCTGTGCGACTCCTCGAAGCGGCGAAAAAGCGGAGGTAGCGCGTGACCAAGCCCACGAGTGACCGCTCCGTGAGAGCTGCAAGAATAAATACCGCCTTCCGCGTCGAAACTCCTTGAAGCAAAGGCCGGTCAGAGAACTCGTTGTTCCGAATCGGCTGATGGTATTCCTCCACAACACAATGCACATTTGTACCGAGGAGGCCAAATGCACTGACGCCAGCTAGGAGGGGCTTCGCAGTCGCCCTCCATGGGGAAAGGGTCGTATTTACAAATACAGGAGAATGCTCCCAATCGATGTGGGTATTGGGTTGATCGCAATGGATTGAAGCAGGGATTTTTCTATGATGAAGGGCTAGGAGGACCTTAATCAGGCCCATCACCCCAGCAGCGCCATCGGCGAGGTGTCCCAAGTTGCCTTTCAGAGACCCTATCGCACAGAAGTGGGTGTCCTCTGTGTGCTGGCGGAACGCGGAGGTAAGGGCCATCACCTCGATGGGATCGCCAAGCACGGTGCCAGTGCCATGAGCCTCAATGTACCCGATATCTCTTGGATCGACTCTCGCCTTTTCCCACGCCTGATGCAGCATTGCGGCCTGGGCTTCGGGTTGCGGTGCTGTGATGCCGTTTGATGCTCCGTCATGGTTCGCCACGGTTGCTTTCAGCACTCCGTAGATATGGTCCCCATCCTTGATCGCGCGACTGAGTCGCTTAAGCAGTACTGCGCCTGCGCCTTCGCCTTTCGCGATGCCGTTGGCTTTGCTGTCGAAGGGCCGACATTTCACCCCCTTGCCCGTGATTTGTAGCTGATTCCAGATGTCGCTCTTGCAATCCAAGGGAAGCAAATCCAATGACACACCCCCAGCAATCGCCATTGTGCACTCTTCCGCGAGTATCGCTTGAGAGGCCAGATGAACCGCCAACAAGGAGGAGGAACAGCCTGTGCAGACCATCATACCGGGTCCATGGAGGTCGAAGGTGTAAGACACTCGACCCCCAATGAAAGGGCTGTGATTGCCATGGGATATGCTCGGTGCCGTTTTCTCGGGCAAGATGCGAAGGTATTTGTTGAAGGTATGGCCAACGTACACGCCGGTGTTTGTTCCCTGAATCTTTGAAGCGCAGCCAGCGTCTTCCAGGAGTTCGTAGACGAGCTCCAGAAACACTCTTTGCTCAGGCTCGATGTACTTGGCCACGTTCGCGGGCAAGTTGAAAAAATGGGCGTCGCATTTGTCAACCGATGGAAACCAGGAGCCAGTGAAGAATGGAGCTTTTGGGTCATTGAACTCTTCCTCTGGCACCTCATCAACCACATGTTGGATGTCACAGGCTCTCGCAGGAGGAAACTCCCCTTTCCCAACACAATCTTCTCCTCTTTCAAGAAGGTCCCACAGCTCTGTGGCAGAGTCAGCGCGTGGCAGCCGGCAAGCGATGCCAATAACGGCTACCTGTTCTCGGTCTTCCATGAGCTGTGTGCAAGTACTTTACAAACGAAAAAACTAAATGTGAATAGAATCAGTGCGAGCTGTTTTTTTTTTTTGTTGTTGTTTCCTACCTTTCTTCCACACGAAAACATCGTTGCACCCATGAAATCACGAAATCACATCTTCGGGTGGGAATTCACCTTCCATGGATGGTGTGCTTGTGGTTCCATTTTGAATTGTGCACAGTTGTTTTCCACAAAACACACAACGCAAGCAATTACTTGGTATTCTTTTTTTGTAATTTCGCGTTTTCGTGGTTTTTTTTTTTTTTTTTCCACGGCGAGAAACAGAAAATGAAAGTAACGGAAATCATGAATGCCTCAACTTCCTGGTTGTTTGTGAATACTCAATTTTTGTCGTACCCTACCTAGGGAAAAGATGGAAACCCAAACTCTTGGCGCTTTTGGAAACACAACAAACAAAACATAAAACGGAATGCTCGCAGCGCTATGTCTGCTCTTTTTGGGCCTTCTAGCCGCATTCTGGTATCGTTACGTGTGCCCCCAAGTCCTTACAGGGATTGTGCGAGGGCCAACCGAATGGCCCTTTCCTTGGCGAAAAGTGCGCCTCGCCGTGTTGCCGCCTGACGAGTTCATGTACCAGATCTGTTACTACGGCGACCAACCGAAAGTAGTGATTCGCGAACCGTCGTTGGTCCCTCTCGTCCTCAAGAGGGAGGCTGACTTAGTGCGACGGTCCGACTTTGGGTTATCGTGGATCCTTGAGGAGGTGTTGGGCAAATGCCTCTTTGTGCAACATGGCAACGAATGGAGGCGAGTTGTTGCTGTTTTCAAAAGGAGCTTCACTCCCAAACAAGTCGAGAAGTTCTTCCCCTTGATGACACAGGAGTCTGCCAATTGGGTGAAGGAAATGACGAACTCTCCCCTTCGTCTCACAAGCTCAGATCTCTTGCGTGGGCCGTTCATCATCACTTGTCTTACGATGTATGGGGAGGACATCGCCAATACCCCAGATATTGACGCACTCATTGAGTTTTGCGATGACATGGATTCCCTGACGGGACACGTTTTCGGCTTTTGGGGAATGGCCTCCGTGTTACGCCGTCTCCCTTGGTCAGTGCCCGCGAGAGTGCAATCATTTCGGCGCCGCTGGGAAAAATGGAACAGCAAGAAACTGGCCGAAGTCAAAAAAGGAGCTCATAGCACCGGCATGCTCGCCGAGGCACTGGCTCATGGAGCGGATACCCTTTCCAAAGAGGAGGTGATGCACACGCTTAACGAGATTGTGCTTGCCAATGCCGATTTTGTTGCGGCAGCAATTGCGTGGCCATTAGTGCATCTCGCTCAAAATCCCGCTGCCTTAAAGAGCCTGGAAGATGAGCTCGAGAGCGTCTTACACTCAAGGTCCCTTTCCTCACCCACGGAGCTCCGGCGGATGCCTTACTTGGACGCGGTATTGAAGGAATCCTGGCGCTTGGAGCCAATGATGAACGTTACGAACCCGGTGTACTTGGGATCTGACGTCGAGCTGGTGGCGGGTTCTCCTCCTTTGCCCAAAGGCACCGCCGTGGTCTTTGATACAAGAGCGCTGAACAGACACCCCGGTGCCTGGGAGGATCCGCACGCCTTTAAGCCCGAGCGTTGGTTGGGCGAGGTGGCAACAAAGATAAACCCTCATGCACTACACATTTTCGGGCTGGGCTCTCGCAAGTGTTTAGGACAGCATTACGCCATCCTGCTCTGCAAAATCATTTTAGTGACTCTTATGGGCAAGTTCACCATTCAGCCCCAGGCCCATCTGTCAGCGGAGTGCTTGACAGAGGCGAGCTACGGGCCTTTCTCTTTCCCAACACATGCAGTTATTTTGCACAAACGAAAATAAAAATGGATTGAGTTTTTTTTTATTTTATTTTTCATGAATCCATTTCAACAAGCCATCTCTGTTTCTCGCGTGCCACGTACTGTCTTAATGTGGTTGGCTCCCTGTGAAGCCATTGCTTCAAGGCGTCTGGAGTCGCTTGCAGCACCGGGAAGTGGTGTTCATGATAGGTAGACAGCACGAGCACTCTATCGTCAGCCAGTTTTGGTGACATACCACTGGCTAAGAAGGTTTCCCTGAGTTCCTGCGCAGGTATTTGTTTGTAGCAGTAGGGGTGCTGCAAGACTTCACCAACCACAGTCACAAATTCTTGCATGGAAAAAAAGGCACTTTAAGTGGGGTTGGGAAGGAGGATGTAAGTCTATTGTGAATTGTTAAGCTTCAAGGAGGGAGGAGGGAAAAGCCAACAATACTATACCTCACAAGCTTTATGTGTGTGTACAAGTCTTGTAAATCTTGGCGTAAGAGAACACACACCAATTCTGCAATATCCACTGCATCAACCCAAGCGAGTGGTGTATCACCATTAACCCCAGTTCGGAAATTAAGTTCCTTTGATCTCAAGAAACCCAACAGATCATAAAACTTCTCAAAGTTTTGCATAAACCCACAGGGTTCCAATCGAATCACTGGCACACCAAGGTCCTTGTAGTTTGATATATTAGAGAAGAGAAGAGGAGAGAGAGAGAGAGAGAGAGAGAGAGAGAGAGAGAGAGAGAGAGAGAGAGAGAGAGAGAGAGAGAGAGAGAGAGAGAGAGAGAGAGAGAGAGAGAGAGAGAAAGAGAGAGAGAGATGTTGGTCGTTGGCAAAAAGAAATGTACTATACAGCCATCAACTGAAAGGAATCCATGACACCATCATAACAAGAGAGCCGTGATAGCAAAAACTCGTCGATATCGCCTTCGGACACGTAGATGACTTGCCGAACAGTGGTCGTCTGTTGGGCCTCTTTGAACGCTTCCACGAAATTGCGGACCATGGCGTGTGTGTTGGGTACAGTGGGCAGCATGAAAACAATTCGCGTTGGTCGCTGTGCTAGCAGCACCTGACGCACGGTTTGCTTCTCCTGGAGGTCCACGTGTGCACAAGTGCACTGTTGGGTCTTGGGCATGTGCTGATGATACGCTAAAATGAGGTCTCGAGGGTCTGCGACTTGTTTGCTCAAAAGTGGAACCAGGACCGACCCCAATGTCCCACAAGGCCCAAAGAGAAGCAAACGTTCACCTTCTCCTATGTTGTTGTTGCTGTTGTAGTCCATCTTCCTTCGAACTCAGTGTACGTCCACTCTCTCTCTTTTTTTTTTTTTTTTTTTTTTTCAAAAACAAGACGCGAATGCCGCCGGCAACATGAATTCACGTTTTCTCCAGGTTTTTCGTGTTTTCGCCTTCTCCACATGACGAATAATACTATCCCAGGTCAAAGTTACTCACAAAGACTACTGTCGGCTGGCTAGCTTGTTGTTGGTCAAACGTGACCATGGAGGATATACAGTGGCAGGACATAGAGAAGCAGAAGTTCTATACTGTGGGTGCAGGCGCTTCCCTTCTTGCTTTGGGAGTCTTTTACCCTTTCCAACTCATGAAAACAAAGATGCAAGTCCAAGGAGGAAGTTACCTGCCAATGCTG
>Ga0209935_1005640_pt1 | contig 10503 bp, 15 predicted proteins | sample ThiBio_1000_plan_2_FD_183958 | JGI IMG/M metagenome (GOLD analysis project Ga0209935, IMG submission 183958) | Wastewater bioreactor microbial communities from Cape Town, South Africa - Thiocy_cont_1000_plan (SPAdes) | ecosystem: Engineered > Bioreactor > Thiocyanate-remediating >... | reverse complement strand
GAGTGGTTTGCCACTTTCAACTCCATCACTCTGTTGACCATCTACTTCAGGGATGATAGCACAGTAGGGTAGAGTTCCTTGATACCTCATAAGCATTTCCAGTATCGATAGGGTGGGATTGATCTCAATTTCTTCAGGTGGCAAACTGCACTCCAAATTGTTTGATGGGTTCTGGGCGCAAGTGGAAACATGTTGTGGAGGGAACATGAATCAACCATGACTTGAGCGCAATAAGGACAGGTTTGGTCTTCTTCAGAAGAATGCTTTCACTTCTCGTGGTCATTCCTACGTTTGATGGAGGCGAACAATAGAGAACACTTCGAACAAAGGAACTCCGCCCGTTGTCCTTCCATGCTCTCCTCCGCACTTGTTTATTTCAAGGAAATACAAAATTAATTATCCCGCCGTGACCGTGGCGTGCCTTATTCGTAGCCAGTGTTTCTGAGGGAGGGCACGCAGCTTTCTAATTCCCTAACCTAACCCTTTAAAAAAAATTTCCGGCAGACCTGTAGCCAAATATAATAGGGTGGCACACCGTATTTCGAATAGATAAAATGAGAGCACCCTTTCCCCAAACACCTCCCAGCTGCCTTGATTGATGCTACATTGTATCATTTTAAACTGCTTAGTAGATCTCTTATATAAATATGTCAAGGTACCTGAAATTAATGACAAATTGGAGGAGATAGTACGGTTCGGAGTCGTTTATCCTCAGAGCGTTCGAAGTGTTCCAGGTAATACCAGCTAAGTTTTGCTCGGAGTTAGTATCGGATTAATCCATTGCAGGGCAACGTACAAGAAGCGATCCAAAACCTGGCCAGCAAAGACTAAAAAGACGTTAATACAAAGATACAGCACGCCGTTCGCATCAGAGGAAGGTTCTCTAAAGGAGAGAACCACCCAGAATGCAGTAACGCCGATGGGATACAACCAAGCGGTGATGAAATCCGTGCCCCCCCTAAATGTTCCAAAAAATACCCAAGGTTAAAACGGCCTGTAGCAAACAACTCGGACATATACCCGTACTGCCTCCCAGGTCGAAGAGTTTATCCATTACCACAGTTACCGCGATTATAATACTGCCCACACCCAAAGTAGCATTAACCTCAGCATCACGGTTGTATTTACTAGTAACACAGGGACAGGAAGTTAGGTATAACTCATGAACAAGAGAAGAGCGTTAAAGGGAGGGGGGGGAATGATACCCTAAGAAGAATCCATTTGCATCGACGCTCCATAACTAAGCACCCAGCGCAACAGGAGCAATGAAGAATGAGTATCTGGTCAACAGCAGAATCGCCAGACTGACCACAATTACCCCTAGGGTCATCGGTATCCGTTGGGCTATGTAGGGTACAATTAGCGATCAGAGACGAGGGATAATAGGAGAGGCTGGCTAGAGGGTAGTAGGCTGCAGGCTTCGCACCAGTTCCGTTAAATCATTAATATCCATCATCTCCGGAGCTCTTTTGATTCGCTCGAAGTTCCGATCAACGAGTTCCAATCAACGAGGGCGCAAACGAATGACAGCAAGTAAAATAACTTTTAAGTGAAAAGTAGTAAATATGGATTCAGTAAAAAACTTTTGCGGGCCCGGGCCCGGGCAATATATTTTTCTCTCTGTCTCTTTATTTTTGTTATTTTTCCCTTCATTCAGCACAAGAGACAAAGCACACTGCAAAGAGCCACACAACACCAACATGTTCAAACTCAGTTTGCTCGCCCTCTCACTCACTGTTCTGGTCTTCCTTGCTGAGCCTGCTCGTGCCAGACAATACAAACTAGGTGAACACATCTTTCTGACCATTCCCCAAAACCCCTTTCCTGTTTAACCATTCTTTTTTCCCTTTTTTGCACAGGCCTTATTCATGCAGAACGGGGAAGCGATCTTACCAATGACCTGCCCATTTTTGTGGCTCGCCTGCAGAGCAATTACAGCAGCACATTCTCCTCCGTTACGGTCTTCAACGCGAACTTAAATAATATCACTTACACTGACATCCAAGGAATGGATCTGTTGTTGGTGTGGAGTGATTGGACGTTCCTTTTGCCGACCCTCCTCGGAGACGGTCTGGGCCAGTTCATCGACGCCGGTGGTGGAGTTGTTCTCGCCTTTTGGGCCACTTCGACCTTTTCCCCGGTCGACGAGTATACTCCTCTCGGAGAGTTCGCCCAGAAATATCAAGTGCTTATTCCTGAGAGGGTTATCTACGGCTCTTCCTATGTGAGTGCTCCTTTTGGTCAAGCCAAAAAAAAAAAAAAAAAAAACTTAGTTACTCATCCAAATTCTTATTTTATGACAGTATTCTGGAGGACCGCAAGAGTTTATTTGGTCCACGCATCCTATTCTTGCTGGAATTAATAACATCACAACGCAAGACACTGTGCCCCTCAATGTCAGCCTCACGACAGGCAGTTATGTCGTTGCTCGGTACAACCAAGGCTCTGTGCTTGCTGCCGTAAAGGACAGTTTGGGCCCGAAGCATGTCAACAGGGTCGATCTCGCCCTTTGGCCCCTGACACCAATCGCTTATCCCAAGTTGCCATTTGATTATATGGAATACGACCAACTGATCGTTCAGTCCCTGTTATATACTCTGAGCGCTCCATGTATGTGTCCCCCTCCCCTTGCACCCTCCACGCCCAACACCAACAAAAAAAAAAAAAGATCTTTCTGTTGCAAACCAGACAGTGTGTGATGTGATGCCTGATGTGGGTCCACTTTTGATGAATCAATCCTTTGGGCTTCCTCCAAGTGCGATGGTGACTCAATCAATCCCCATTGGAGCGGCATTGGCTGTTGGCACATATGCAGTGAATGTAACGGTGACTGATTCAGGAAGTACCATCGTTACATCAGTGATCATCACAGCAAACAATGCTTGCAACTCCCCCGCTGCGCACCCTATTTCAGGCTGGTTTTCTCTATTCTCTATGCTTTGGGCCTTCACCTCGGATGTGGAAAGCTCCGGAAACATAATTTGATTGATTAGACGGCCAAACCCTCCATTTGGCCAAGGGGATCTTCTTGTTGGATGAAATCCGAATAAATGTCCTTCCGTTCCCTTTCCATCTTTGATGAGCTTTTGGATAAACAATCACGGTCGGCTGTTGCCCTTGGAATGTGATGACCCCGAGGTGATGTTGTTGGCAACACCGGTAAGAGTGAAAGGGGAAACAGCGATGTCGTACCCTGCCAACACCAACACCGCAGGCCCTGGAATGCGCGGAATGCTGGGATCCAGAGTGACCGTGTTGTCGGCTAGGGATAGAGATGTGGGATCCGATGTCAACTTCGATTGAAAGAGTGGGTGGCTGAAAGAACTCAGGTCTCCCTAAATAGGGTATTCCTTTGTTGGCAACAAAGTAAGTAAGGGCTTTTTAGGTTCTTATTTGAAAAAGAAACTCGGTTGCACAAGCATTTTTTAAGTTTCACCATCATTCAGCTTCAGTGTGTCTGTACTAAGTCCTGAAGAATCGTGGCTCTAGAGTACATGCATCATAAACAGAATATTACGTAAAGCACAATACAAACCTTGTTCGTATGATTCTCCGCATGAGAGCTGGAGTTTCATAGACAGCTCGTTCCGCATTGATAACTGCGGCGAAGAAGTTAGAATGAATCGAGGATAAACGCCTCTGAGTACTTTTAGTGAATAGCAGTTCTCGAAACTGAAAGTTGTTGGAAGGATTGTAGGAGGTCGACAGAGCGGGACCAAAGGTTGGTACTCCATCCAACGTAGCTATCTCAAGCTGATAGAAGGCGCCTTCGGGTGTAGAATGGGCACGAATAACAAAGAACACATCTGAACGATTATCCAAAATTAGCAAAAGCAACAAGGGGAGAGCGAAGAAATGGTGGAGAAGATGGTGGGGTGCACATACGATTGAATTTTGACTGGATCGCCGCTGGAGAAAAAGTCGCATTGCCCTCAACAAACACGATGACGACGATGTCATTCCTAATGAAATATCATCTATTAACACCAATTTCTAAAAGCATTTTACGAAGTACCCTATGTGCTGCTTACGGTTAAGCTATTTTGATGAGACAAATGTTTAGGGTATGAAAGATAAGAGTGAGTATGAACTTACTTGTTGCGGCGATTTTTTTTCCAAAGGCATCATTGTTGAGACATGGAATCTAATGGAGGATAACTAGATTAGAAAGCTTTCTTGAACCAAATAGGATCCAATACATTATCTCAAACTTGTTCCACTTGGTGTAGATTGAATGTGTTCCATTGGAGTCACCTACAAGCCAACATCATTATATTATTGCTTATTAAAAAGAGAGGGGGAAGGAACACTTACAAGTGGTATCTAGTCCTCCATTATATTCTGGCCAATTTTTCAACGCCACTTTATCGCCCAGAAACTGCAAAAATCTGCCAAACTCGGCGCTTGTTTCAACTACACAGTATAAAGTATTCTCGAAAGTCAGCAGAGAAATTTTAAATAGACAATATACCATTGGTGTAGAGATCGTTTTCCGTATGCTGACCAGGTCGACAATACAATATGCCCACCTTGAATCCTGTAAGAATTTGTACTTCCTCAAAGGTTGTAAGCTGCTCAGATATTTCTGGCGGCTTAAAATTACAGATAAGTGAGGCTGTATGTAGATTACGAAAAAAAAAAAAAAAGGAAGATGATACCTCAACTGGCTGAAGATCGGCGTGACGAAGGTTAGGCGCTAACTTTTTCAGCAAACTCGCAAGGAGTCGGTTTCCTTGCCGTTTGCTTCCTTTTCGTCGGGTTTCGGTCTTCAACGGACCCATCGTCGAGCCCTTAATTATACCAAGAGAGAAGCACGCCAGTCAAGTTTTCACTATAGCTTGGTATGTATGTATACTTACATATTGAGTCAATAACAGGAACCATCTATAATCCGAACTGTCTGGTTTTGTCGTGATCACGACAACCACCGGCCCCAATTGCGGATCATTCCCCACAAAGACGACATGATCTGTGGGTTAGGCTTAAGTTAGTTTTAAGGGCTTTTCTTTTTGGTTTGTGTAAGATCGTGAGGGACTTCACCTTCTTTATAAAAGAACCGACGATAATATGGAGTGACTTCGCGATCAAGAGGGAAGATATGATGGCCAGCTTGCTGCTGAGAAAACTCTTCCTCTCTTTCCTGACACGCCGCGATCATAGAATCCGAGAGCTGAATACCACCACCGGCAACGCGCTGCGGTGGAATATATTTCTCCGTAGTCTCTCCTTGTACGAAAAAAACAAGTTCAATCAAATGCTTCATTAATAATGCGGTGGAGTGGTTACCTGTTTCAATTCGCCATTGAGCACTCGGTACTACCAACGACTGTTTCTGTTTTGTTTAATGTACAGAACATTAAATAATTGATGCCACAAGAGGAGAGGGTAAGAGAAAGTACCTGGGTTGGGGTGTCAAATTGCTCCTGTACAATAAAATCCTCCCCAGAGTTTGAAGGCGAGATATTCCTGTCCCACACGGTATTGGGTCTGACGCTCGAAGGTTTCACACTCAGCTCAGCTTTCTCGGCGTCCCTGAGGCTTTGGAGAATGCTGCCGGAGGAAGAAGGATCCACCCTTTTGACGCGATCGTTCAGGTACGGAGTGTTTTCTCGTATGTAGGAACCTCGCAGCCCGGCGAAGATCCGATTGCCGCGTATTGTTTTCTGCTTGACCAGCGATTTATCTCTTCTCCTGTTCTCCTCTGATACAGGTTCTATCTCTTTTTGGACTTGCGCGTCTCCACCTCCTTTTCTGTTCTCAACATCTCTCATCGCCCCAGTGATCTGAATAAAGGTGCCAATATCCACTTTTCGCCTAAGCGTATCCTGCAAAACTGTAGCGTGAACTTGTTAGTATTATAAATGATTGAATCAATCAAGCATCCTTTGTACCGGGTAAAGCAACAGACGCGCTTTCTGTCGGTTGGTGGAGGGGATTGAGATGTGCGAAGATCGCCTTCGTGCCGCGCTGGATGACTCGCTGGGGCAACTTGAACTCCGTTTCGAGACGATAATTGCCATCCACCTTCAACGAACAGAGATTCTTCATGGTCCAAACCTTGTCAGGCAGCATACAAAGATCATTGTGAGAAAGACATAGCACCTCTAACCCGCGAAGCAGACACAAGTTGCTTTGTATGTGATGACCAAGAGAGAGAATTAGAGAGACGATACAAATTGATGAGCAATGGCATTACCTGGAGGCTATGGTAGTAAATCGAGTAAGACAGTTGTACGAGAGATCGAGTATCAACAGATTCTGCAGCTTAGCTATCGGTAGATCATCTCTGATGTTGTTTATTTTGTTGTTGGCGATATTGAGTTCTTGCAGGTTCGTCCAGGAGCAGATAGCTGTGGGGATGTCCTCGAATTTGTTGTTAGATAGATCGATGCAGGATATTGAAGGCACTGACGACGGCAACTCTTTTCCTTGTGGGATGCTGTGAGTGTCCAGATTGTTGTGATGAAGTGTTAAGGTACGCAGTTGAGGAAGAGAGAAGAGTTCGATGGGTATTTCCGATATCTTGTTGTGAGAAACATCCAATTCGAGAAGGCCTCGCAAGCGTTCGATATGCGGTGAGATGACGGAGATATTATTCTGGCTTAGCTGGAGCCTGCGCAGCTAACAAAAGGACATAGTCGCACTTTAGTCTCCAACAAAAGAACACAAGAGGGGGGGGGAGCGGAACCTGTGAAAGGGTAAAGAATCCCTTAGGCAGAGAGGAGATGCCATTGTTCGATAAGTTTAACTTGCGCAAGTTACGAAGGCCCTCCAAAGGCTCCAACTCGGATAACTTGTTGTTGCTGAGGTCGACCACCAACAAGCTCTCACCATATGTAGAGGTCAAAGCAGGCGGAATCCTCTTCAAGCAGATACCACTCATGTTAACACGCTTGCTCTCCTTCGCGGCCGAAAGTTCTAGATATCGTTGCGCCATAGCCGCTAGCCCTTCAACCAAATGGTCTCGTGCTTCCTTTGCAATGCAATGCTTCCAATCCTGCATATCGCCTTCATCTTCCAGTTCATTTTCCTCTTCTTCATCCTCCTCTCCTGCTAACGCTTTATGTAGTTCTGGGAAATGACCAAAAACAAAGGTTAGGTGTTTCGAAAACAAACACAAAAATAAAGAAAAACCTCCAACAGAGTTCGCACGCATAACAATCTGTTGCGGGCTGAGCGGCATGCCCAGCTTTTCTAGGTCTGTATCGATGGATCTGCGTTCCGGACCAAACATTTTGAGGTCTTTGTGTTCCTTTCCGAGTCGTGATAACACTTGCCTGGCATGCGTAAGATCCGAACTGATTGATTTTGCGGGATAAAGTTGTTTAGCGGAGAATTGGGGGGGGGGTTTGTAACAATCACCTCAGATGTCGAGGGCGCTCCTTGGATGGTTTCCCCTTGGATTTGCTCTCGCCGTCAGCAGACAGCTTCTTCGTCGGGTGCTCCATCCTTTCTTAAAAACGTGGAAAGACGGCTGTGCTCGGAATTACAACCCAAATATTGCGGGTGCACAGTTTACAAACAAAATTTCTCTTTTCTTTTTCTAACATTCGAGTGGCCCTACGAGCTTCACTCAGAGCTATCATCTCTTGGAGATACTCAATCCAAGCGGAGGGACTGCGTCCGCGGAAATACTCTCGGGTACACTCGATGAGGTCCTTTCCTTGGCGCTTAGGCAATGTAAGATTCGCGCCATATTCGGCAAGTAGTCGAATAGCGATATGTTTGGGTTAGGGAACAATACCCTACCGTAGCACCTTGTTAACTATCCTATGATGGCCTCGAGCGCAGGCCCAATGAAGAATTCCTAGTGGGCTCTCTCCTGTGCGCTCCAACTTGTGCTGATTGCGAAAGGTGTGAACACAGTGAGCCTTCCAACTCTTTTCTGGGACATCTTCATTCCGCCAAACCAGCGAAGGTGAAGTGGCTGTTCAATTGTTGGGGAGGGGGGGTAGAACGAGAAGGGTTTATACTGTTTGAGAGAGATTGCCTTCCACAGGATGTCATATGACGCAATGTTTTGCCACCTGTGACAAACGATTTCGGCACGAACAAGGCCAAGAGGATCTAAAAAAATGAGCAGATGTGCAGGAGTACTTCATTAGGCATGTCACCGATCCAGGAAAATGATTCTTCCTCTACTACTTTGGCCACTCATATCCCTTAAGAACGCTATTCGCTGCACAAACTGACCGCAAACGCGAAGCGTTGCATCGTTAACCCTTTCTTCAGTCAAGGTGAAAACAAGAGTTTGTTACACAGGGTTTTATCCACGAAAGAAGAATAAATATTGGGTAAAACTCGACCACCAGCAGGTTAATGGTGCTGTTCCAGAAGATTGGGCTGGAACTTGAAGAGTCAAAGAGATCATTGAGGCGTTCTTTACGAGGACGGTAAAGCTTGCGGCAGCTGACAGTGTAAGATTGACCGGCACAGACCAAGCAAGAGAAGACGCAGCGCCTGGATTGATGATGTTCTCCCACATGATGGATATGTTGGGGCTGTAGAACTCCCTAAAGCTTCCCAAGGCACCCGCGAAGGAAGACACAGCACCACCAGCAAAGATGGTGACGTTCGCCGAGTTGTTCAGATCCTTGTTTATCACCAACAGCCGCAATTGGTTGTCTCCCGCGCTCTGTTGTATGGTGGCAAGTACTGTGATAACCGGCAAGCCTGATTCATTCCCGCAAAGCGATATATTCGGCGAATCGAATGTCGGCGACACAACCGTCGAATTGAGCAGGCTGACATCCTGAGCCAAGATGTCGGAGAGCTCCTGAAGGATGCGATAACTGGGCCTGGGCAATAACGTGGTGACATTTTGAAGGACTGTGCCGAAGGAGACATCCTGACTCGAACTCCAATAGTTGGCCATCAGGATATCATCGCGTGAAGACAGGAAACGGATGACATCAGCGATATACAAGGCACCCAGGTACGATGTCGAGTCGAGGTAGTCTACGAACATTGTGTTGAGGTAGTTGTATTCGGTCACAGCAAATGGGACATTCACATAGTCGGGTTGATATTGGGCCAGTGCTTGTCGAATGTTTTTCATGTCGGTTTCGATCGATTTGTAAGCCGCCATTGCTGCGAGATAAACCTCCTCCTGGCTCACATGGGAAGAAGCAAGAGGAAGGTAGGCATCATGAACCGAGATCGCGTCAAACGGCTCGGTGAGGGTCTGAAGCACCATATTGAGGTAGTTCAACGGCCAGAACGAAGTCACCCAGGTTTGCCCGTTACGAACCGCTGTTGCCAACGGGATGCTGACCTTTATAGACGGATCGACTGCTTTCATCGCCTTAATGAACTTGTTGATCGCCATCGCAGTGACATTGGGCAAGCGAGAAGGAGTCCCGTAGGGCTCATTACCAATCTCCCAGTAGAGAACAGGCCCGAGCCGATTACCTGTATAAAAATATTTCACAAAAAAAAAAAAAGGATCTTGGCGCTAAAATTGAAACAAAACCATTATTAACATACCTGTGTTTCTGGAGATCGGACGTATGATATTTGTGTAGTTCACCCAAGCGGCAGCCTCCTCTGCCGTTCCGTTAAAGATATTGACAGTAATGATAGGCTGTGCCCCAGAAAATTCGCAAAATTCCAAATATTCCAGAGTCCCAAAATAAACTATCTCCAGAGTACTATCAAATGGGTTACCGCATAGCTGCCGTTCTGATAGATTCCTTATTATGAAGGGGTGAAAAAAAAAATCAGCGCAGAAAAAACTCGAAGGGGGGGGAGGGGGCAGAGATACCCTTGACCAGCTTGCCAGTTGAAAAGATCGGCATCGCTTCCTCCAGGATACCTATTTAGGGTCAGGAAGGATACCGAGGAAGGAAGCATACCGAAAATACGAAGGCTTCAAGGCAGCTACTGCGTTGTAGAGTGGTTGCTGGGGAGTTGGGAAAGGTAACGTGGGGTTGCTGACAGGATCGACAAGCAAGCCATCGCCTCGACCTCCCCACTCGACGTTATTGCCCATAAGGCCATAAGGGGGAAAAGCAGTTGCTCGTACCTCCCCCAACGTTATATTTGTCTCAAAGATCACATTTTGCCCATGTGACCTCGACCAAAGACAAAGCGAGATGAGCAACGTAAGCCCGACTGTTTGACCGGAAAGCATCTCCCGCTCCTTCGCAGAGTTACTTTGATGAACTAAGTGATCGTTCGTGGAACAAGTAAAGCGGCATGAATGGATTTCCTTGTTCAACGTTCTTCTTCAACCACTCCCCATCTGCGGTTTTGGGACACAAAAGAAAACGAGGGCGCTGAAATGGTGAACTTGGTGGAAAGCGGTGCTTGGGCCAACACCTCGCATGCGGTATTCCCGGTTCTACTCCGGGTGGACATTTATGTTCGTGGTGAAATGAGGAATTTTCTAACTGCGGCCGGCGGCGGAAGTGCCCTCCTGACGACTTGAGTTCCGTTCAGAGGCACTTCCGTTCAAAAGATCCGTTGATAAAGTGTTGCAAAAGGAACGGATTTATTTTTAAA
>Ga0209935_1005636_pt1 | contig 10506 bp, 17 predicted proteins | sample ThiBio_1000_plan_2_FD_183958 | JGI IMG/M metagenome (GOLD analysis project Ga0209935, IMG submission 183958) | Wastewater bioreactor microbial communities from Cape Town, South Africa - Thiocy_cont_1000_plan (SPAdes) | ecosystem: Engineered > Bioreactor > Thiocyanate-remediating >... | reverse complement strand
CATCATCATCATCATCATCATCATCATCATCATCATCATCATCATCATCATCATCATCATCATCATCATCATCATCATCATCATCATCATCATCATCATCATCATCATCATCATCATCATCATCATCTTGATTCTTGATGTTGCGTTCTCGGTGATATTCGAGAGCGAGCAGCTGGCTCATCACATCTTTCGATTGTTGATTGGATTGGATTGGATTGGATTGGATTGTTCGTTGGACACAGTATCGTATGAGTCTCGAGCAGTTTGCATCAATTGCACGATCGAAAGCAACTTTGCTCGAAACTTCGGAGCTGGACTTGTGATCACAGACAGTGCTCAGCCATCGCTGATCGACAGCGTGATCAAGGGCAATCACTGTCCGAATGGCGGAGGAGGAGCGTTCATCAGCAATCAAGCATCTCCGACGTTCACACGAGTGAGATTCTCTCGGAACAGTGCAGGATCGAGTGGAGGAGCAGTGTTGGTGACGGCATCGGCCACACCAGTGCTTGTATCATGTGAGATCGAGAGTAACATTGCCAGAAGTACTGGAGGAGGCTTGTGTGTCGTCAACTTTGCGAACGTCACAGTGAGATCATCGACATTCTTCGAAAACTTTGCGACAGCAGGAGGAGCAGTTCGAGTGACAGACTTCGCTCAATGCTCAATGTTCTCGACTCAGTTTATCAGCAACGAAGCCAACAATCGAGGAGGAGCGATGGAACTCGATCAACACAGCGACACGAGATTCGTGGATTGCGATTGGGAGGACAATCGAGTGGCGATCGGGAGCGGAGGAGGCATCAACATCATCGAGTCGTCTCGAATACGACTCCGCGACTCGAGACTTCGATCGAACAGGGCAACGACAGGAGGAGCGATCTCATGTCAGACATCGATTGCTCCAGTGGTCAACAACTGCACGTTCTCATCGAACACTGCATCAACTGATGGAGGAGCAATTTACGTTATCGAATCATCCAGCATTACTGTTATCGAGAGTCATTTCGAGTGCGTATCTCTCTCTCGCTCTCTCACTCTTCTTCAATCGATCTTCCATCACAATCATCGAGAGAGAGAGAGAAAACGAACAAGAGAAAGACGATTGAGATTGAGATTGAGATTGAGCAAGAGAGTTGATTTGGCTTGAATTGATGTGTGTGTGTCTCACGATGATGATGATGGACAGGATGAATGGTGCAACAGGTCGAGGAGGAGCATGTGCAGCACTGGGTATCGCTCATCCAGTATTCTCGTCAAGCTCGTTTGTCTCCAACACGGCAGGAGCATCAGGAGGAGCATTGTTTGCTGGAGATCAAAGCATCATATCAGCGGTTGAAAGTGATTTCAGGTTCGATCTTTGATGATTCGATTGATGTTGGACTTGATATGACTTGATTTGAGATGGGATATGGTTTGACTGACTGAACGAGAAACAAACACAACTCGATGTTTGGATGTTCATTCGTGCACTCGACACTCGAAATCATGACGATGACCACGAGCAGACTCAACTCAGCAAGCAAAGGAGGAGCGATGGGCACTTCTCGATTTGCACGAGCTGAAATGTCGGCATGTCGATTGTCGAGCAACTCGGCAACAGCAGGAGGAGCGTTGTTCACACTGAGTGCTGCAACATCGTTGGTGTTCGACACGAGGTTCGACAACAACACAGCATCGACTCAAGGAGGAGCATTCTCTCTTCAAGCCACGACAGCATCACCAAGTGTTGTGAGATGCTTTGGATGCACTTTTCGGTTCGTTGATCGATCGATCTCTCTTTCTTGGTGTTGGTGTTGGTGTTGGTGTTGGTCTCAAAGTGATTGTGATTCTATTGTTGTTGGTGGAGTTGGAGCTCTTGCTCGATGACGATTGATGGAATGATCAAGATGAGATGAGATATGAGGGAGATGCGAACTCACTCTGACTCTCTCTCACTCGCTGATTGAAACTGGAACCCACACTCACACTCTCTCTCTGATATGTTTGCAGAGGCAACACAAGTCCTCGAGGAGGAGGAGTGTACATTCGATTCTCGGACTTGTTTCCGAATGATCCATCTGACAACACGACAGCGATCGACAATGAGTCGGTGTTGGGTGCATCGAGCTCGAGCTTCATTTCGTTCGATCATCATCATCAACAACGAGGACGATATCGTCACATCAACGATGGCGATGATGTCGATGTCGGCAGCAATGATGAAGAGATCGGTCATCAAGAACGTGATCGATCATCGTCATCATCATTTGCATCTCGTCGTCAAGTGAACAGCGACACAGAAGGAGCACAGTTTGTCAACTCGAGCTTCGTCGAGAACTCGGCGGATCTTGGAGGAGCATTGTTCGTCAGTCGATCATGTGCGTGTTTGTGTTTGTTGATCACACCGATTGTCGATTGGTACTGATGGAACAACTCGTTTGTTGGGATTGGGATCGATGACGATGACAACAGCTGAGCAATCATCCAAAGGAGGAGGAGGATGGGGAATGTTGTTCTCGCCAGTGTGTCAATTCTCCAACAACACGGCATCGTCGTTTGGAGGAGCGATTTACATCGACTCACCATTTGCTGATGCTCAACTCGCTCCAATCAGTGTATGTACTCACTCGCCATCCACTCTCTCTCTCTCACTCACTCACTCACACTCACTCTGACCAATCGATGATTGATCGATGCGATTGCATTGGATTGGTTTGGATTGGTTATTGACGATTGATGATTGACGATTGGTGATTGCAGTCAGCGCTTCTCCAAAATGCAACGATCATCGACAACAAGGCGACACTGGGAGCAGGATCGATCGGATGGAACGTGGCACCATCACAAGCCGACAACATATGTGCTGGATGCACGTATCAAGGCAACGACGCACCATATCAAACCGACCAAGGCTTTGGATCAGCACCAGCATCTCTTCGATTCGGAGCCAACTCATGTCCAGTGTATGTCTTTCATCTCCTCTCCTTCTCTCTCGTCCATCGACTGGCTCTCTGGTTGGGGGTTGGGGGATTGAGGATTGATTGAGTTGGGGTTTTTGGGATGACTCACCAACAATCATGAACTGCAATGTGAATGATGATGTGAACTGCAATGTGAATGATGTGAGAAACAGAACTCAACCACTTGATGCATCGCCGTTCTCGATCGATGTGCAGATTCTCGATGACTTTGGCACATTGGTCGAGGGACCGATGCTGAACGAGCTCGACTTCAATGTGACGCTGAGTGTGTCGCAGACCACCAACTGCGGCATTGAGTCTCTTCCGGTTCGTTGATCGACCTTCTCTCTCTCTCTCGTTCGTTTGCAAACATCTCAAACGAGATCGAGGCATCTCACATTTTTGGCGGTGGCGATGGAACCAACAACAGGAAGCCACGATTCGAGTCAGCACATCAGGATCAGCGACATTCTCGGACCTCCACTTGATTGGAGTATGTATCTCTCTCTCTCTCTCTCGTTGATACGATCACGAAGCCAGGTTCGGGGAGGTTGGGAGAGGTTGAGACTGATCGAGTGGAGCGACGATGGCGATGACAGACATCATCAGCTCAATGTCCATTGACATTCACAATGAGCGAAGAGCTTCCTGCAATGTACCAACTTGGCAGCCTCGAGTGCAACATCACACTCGGAGGATGCTCTCAAGGATATCAAGCGAAATCGAATGGCTCGGTGTTTGTCGACGACTGGGTGCTCTCGCCGACACCGACCAACCAATCGATCTCGATCGAGTACTGCAAGCGCGATGACTTGATCCAAGATCTTCGATGGCTGTGGATCTTGCTGTTGTCGCTGGCAGTTGTGTTGTTGCTGGGACTGTTGCTTGGATTGATTGCTGGAATGATCGGATGGAATGTGTATCGTCGTCGAAGAAGGTACTTGAGGGAGACGACCGAGATTCCAGACTTGGCACAAGTCGACTTTTCTCTTCAAGGTTCGCTCTCGCACTCGCTTGCTTGCTCGCTCGCATGGATGGATGGAAGGATGGATCATCACAACTGACTCGATTGGATTGGATATTGGATATTGGATTGAGCAGCAATCTTGTACGTTTGACAGAACGAGAGTCGATGGATCGTTTGAAGAACTTGATCGATGATGGATTCTGACACAAGAGTTTTGATGATGGTGATGATGATTTGGGCCAATCAAGAAACGATCCAGAGATTCCACACATTCCTTGGAGTGAGATTCAAGTTGGCGAAGTACTCGGTCATGGCGCATCAGGAATCGTGTCGAAAGGAGTGTGGACCAATGGCGTGTATGTCTCGATGATTCTTCTCTCGTGTGAGATTTGATCGATTGATTGATTGATTGATTGGCTGAATTGTGATTGTGTGATTGAAGAACTGGAGAATCTCGTGAAGTTGCATTGAAGCAACTGGTGATGAGCGAACATTGCCTGACCGACGAACAACTTCAAGACTTTCTTCGAGAGATCAAGTTGATGAGGTTCGTGTGCGAATGAATATTGAGTCAGCGAGGATTGAGATATCTCACAACGATCATGTGCATCTGGATGGATGCGATGGATGGATGGATGGATGGATGGATGCGATGGATGCGATGGATGCGATGGATGGATGGATGGATGGATGGATGGATGGATGCGATGGATGCGATGGATGCGATGGATGCGATGGATGGATGAAATTGATTGAACAACAGCGTGTTGAAGCACAAGTTCGTTGTTGAGTTCTTGGGAATCTCATTTCGATCACAAAACGAAATGGTTCTCGTGATCGAGTTGATGCAACATGGCAACTTGCGAGACTTGCTTGATCGCAAAGGCGACAACTTGCCATGGAAGCTTCGATTGAGGTTGCTCAAGGATGCAGCCAAAGGAATGTATGTGGCTCTTGACATCTCGAGCTCTCTCTCTCTCTCTCTCTCTCGCTCTCTCGCACGCGTTTGATATTCCATTCGATTGGAGATTGGAGATTGGAGATTGTGACTGAGCACTGATGATTGATGAACTCAAATCGATGTTTGTGATGATGATTGATGATTGGTCGATGTGACAAGGTGTTACTTGCACTCTCGCAAGTTGATCCATCGAGACTTGAAGCCACAGAATCTGTTGGTGAATGGCACATGGACATGCAAGATTGCAGACTTTGGCATCTCGACCATCAAGCCACAACAGACACAGACCATGACATGCATCGGCACTCCAGTTTACATGAGTCCAGAAGTGTTGACGAAGAACAAGTACAGCGAGAAGGCTGATGTGTACGTTTGGATTTGGGATTTGGGTTGGGTTGGATGATCAGTCTCTCTCTGATTGATTGGTTGACTGACACTCGGAATGTGTGGGGAATGGAACAGATACTCGTTCGGCATTGTGATCTTGGAGACATACACAGGCCAATATCCTTACTCTTCTCCCGAATATCAGGATGTCAATCAAGTGCAACTGATTCTTCAGATTTGTGTTCATGGATTGAGACCTGACACATCGATGCTTCCTCCAGCTCTTCGAGAGCTCGTTCTTGATTGCTTGTGCGTGTCGAACACCTTCTGATCTTCTCCCTCTCTCTCGTTTCTCTCGCTTGCTTCTCCTGCTTCTCTGATGGTGTTCGAATGTCTCGATGAGATCGAATGAGCTTCATGATGATGATGACAACGACGATTGCTGACTCGATGATGATTTTTGGTGATTGACAACAACAGGAACGACCAGATGAAGCTTCGACCATCGTTTGCAGAGATTGTTGTTCGACTGAGACGAATGAGCAACTTGCTGTCGACGGTTCCAGACCGCAACTTGAGCGATGAGTACTCGTCAGGATCTCATCTCACACAAGGAACATCGTCGACAACGATTGAGATCGAGTATGACATGCGAAATGACGACACGGGACTCCAAGAGGACATGCAAGAGTTCGAACAACTCGAGCGAGAAGGTCGGGCAGCGGATGATGAGGATGACCAACGAGCTCGGCTGCTTGAGCAAGAGCAAGTGTGATAACACTGCGTTGTTGTTGATAATGTATTGCTGATTGTATGTATTGCATTGCAATGAATGAGCACAAACCACACGCGACGCTGCGTTCGCTGGCGTAGCTTAGTGCACACTTGCAGCGGCGCCAATGTCCTTCAGCAGCAAGGTCTTGAGCTCGCTGAACTCGTCGATCGTGTAGCGGATTCCCTCGCGACCAAGGCCGCTTGCCTTGATTCCGCCATACTGCAAGTGACAGCAACGAGAATCGAATGCGTGTTAGAGAAGGGCGTTGTGCGGGAGAGTTTTGGGCCTCGACGTACCGGCATGGAATCGACTCGCGCCGTTGGTATGTCGTTGATGACGACGCCGCCCGTGTCGATATGCTCGAACGCGTACCAAGCGTTGTGGATATCGCGCGTAAACACTCCGGCCTGGAGGCCGTACTCGGAGTCGTTCACTTGCTCGACGGCCTCCTTGAACGACGAGACCTTGGAGATGGTGCACACGGGTCCAAAGACCTCGGAGCACATGACGGTCGAGCGGCGATGAGCGTTCTCCAAGAGAGTCACGTCTACGACGCAGTTCGTTCAGCAAGAGCCCCCTGCACCGTGCAACGCGCCACTATTCTCCCTCACGCTCACAGACTCTCGCGTACCATGGAATGAACCCGTTCGCTTGCCACCGACCAAGACCTTTGCTCCGTGAGAGTCGACCGATTCGCGCACCATACGCTCGACGCGGATGGCTTCCGACTCGGCAACCATGGGGCCAAGGAAGGTCGTTGCTTCGAGAGGATGACCGCGACGCTCGTTGAGTTTCTTGGCACCTTCGATCAGCTTGGCCCTGACCTGGTCGTACACTTGCTCGTGAATGAAGACACGCTGTGGTTGTGGTAGACGCAAACACGCCAACGTCAGTCGCAATTCAGCGAGAGTTCTCTCTCTCGGGAGTCTCGCATATGTTTCTTGATCGTACCTGAACCGAGATGCAAACCTGTCCAGCGTAGTAGTATGCACCGAACAGAATACGGTCGACGGCTCGGTCAATGTCGGCATCACGATCGACGACGCACGCAGCATTGCCACCGAGCTCGAGGATCACCTTCTTGCGACCACTGGTCTCCTTGAGCTTCCAACCAACGCCCGGCGAGCCGGTGAACGACAGCATCTGCACTCGCGTGGGCTCGCTGCTCAGGAGAGCGGCGTCCTCGGTCGTGCATGGCAAGATCGAGAACGCGCCCTCGGGGAGCTTGGTCTCGGCCAGCACGTTGCCCAGAAGCACCGAGGTCAGTGGCGTGCGATCGGACGGCTTGACGACAAACGGACATCCGGCTGCGATCGCGGGGGCCACTTTGTGCGCCTGTCAACAACGAGAACAACCCATCAACCGTGGCCAAGGCATGGTAGGTTGGCGAATAGCGAGCAAGCTCGATCCAGGTTGCTCCGAGAGTGGCGTACGACGAGGTTGAGCGGGAAGTTGAAGGGCGACACCATGGCCACGACGCCGACAGGCAATCGGCGCGTGATGCATTGGTAGCCGCTGTTGCGAGCCGAGATATCGAGCGGGATCCATTGACCGTAGTTGCGAGTGGCTTCCTCGGCTGCCAGCGTGAACTATACGTGCACACAGACCCCTCGTGCCATGTTACCCTCCAGCATTGATTGATGGCATTGCAGAGTGCCGACTCCTCTCTAGATCTCGCTCTGGTGTTCGGCATGGTCGTACGGTATCGATGGCACGATAGACTTCGCCGGCGGCATCGTTCCAAGGCTTGCCGGCCTCGAGGGCGATCGCAGATGCGAACTCGTGATGTCGCGAGCCCAAGGCCGAAGCCACATGCAGCAGAATCTCCTTCCTATCGTACGCTGGCAGGCTCTGTTGTGGTTCGCCATGGCATTCAATGAGTCGATGAGACCATGCATCCTCGAGTCTCTCACACCATCAAAGGCATCGAAGGCATTGGAGGCATTGGAGGCATTGGAGGCATTGGAAGTATCGTGATTGAGTGGATGGCATTGCGAGACCTTCATGGCTGGTCGAGAGGCAGTGGCAGCGTCGAGGGCCTCGTTGATATCGTCGCGCGATGCCCGAACGACCTTGGTGAACTCCTATACGCAAGCTCCCGCTCGCCACGAGAGAGTCCGTTAGACCAAGAGTTGGATGGCTGGATGGCTGGATGGATGGCATCGAGAGCTGGTCGGACCTTGCCGTCGAACTTGTCGGTGACCGACATGAAGGCCGACGAGGGCTTGATCGCTCGTACGCGACCAGCGAGCACCAGCTCGTAGGCGCTCTTCCATACGTGTCGCGCAGCCATTGTCTCGTGGATGGCGAGAAGATACACTACTGGTCGCACAGAGAGAGAGAGAGAGAGAGAGAGAGAGAGAGAGAGAGGTGCGAGCGACAGCGGGCGAACGAGCAAAGACGATGCTCGGGCGATATGGCGCCGAGGTGCTCGGAGTCGGTGGTGCCCGGAGGCTGGCGTTTAATCGGTATGAGGGAGCAAGGGCGCATATGAGTGAGCGATAGAGAGAGTCGAGGGAGTGCTCGAGCGTGTGTCGAGGTCGAGAGAGGGGATAGATAGATAGGTAGATTGGTAGATAGGGTCGAGATGGTTGGGGGATGGTGAGGCACTGCCGTCAGCACTTGAGCGGAAGGGCCTGTCGAACAGCGAAGTGTGGGTCTCGGCACGCGATACCGAGGCAAGGGAGTGATGCTCGATAGAGGGCGATGAAGATGGCGATTGGCTTGGGTTGCAGGTGAGGGGGCTGTGGTTGCTCGATGTTGATGATGACGATGCTGTTGATGCGGATACCGATCTGAAGGAGGTGATGGATGGATGGCTGGATGGATGGCACCTTGACGTGCCCGATGGCATGGCAGTCGTGCAGTAGAAGGAAGAGAGGGTAGTAGTACATGTGTTGGAAGCTCGATAGAGGTCGATAGGAGCCTGCGGCACCTCGAGATACGAGGAGGCTCCTGCCGTCGATACAATACAACGCGATACGCTCGTGCCGATGCTTGGAGAGAGAGAGCCTACTTTGATAGAGCCAGACCCACGGTCGGACTATCTCTTGAATGCTCGCGTGTGTCTCTCGGAAGCCTTCTGTTGCTCGTGACGAGTGGCGCGCGTATCTCGATCGGGCGGCAAGCGGTTCGGGAAGGGCCGCAGTGGCTGCGGGTCAGGCGCCGACATGTACGCTCCGGTCTCGACCTCGAGGCCCTCTCGATACTCTGCGCTAGGTATCTGTTGACCCGAATGCCGAAATCGTTCTCGTAGATATTCTTGCTCAATCTACAGAAGAGAGAGTGAGTGAGTTTGAGTGAGTTTCAGTGTGTTTCAGTGTGTGGATAATATCTAGATACTTTCGAGTATGTGAGCTCGAGTGAGTGAGAGTGTTTGGTAGAGTGTGAGTACCGACCTCAGATGGTGGTAGTTTACGACGCAAGGCCTCCATGGACTTGTCTCGTGGTAGTCTACGAGTCGGAAAGGCGTCGATCTGGTTCTCCTCGAGCGAGAGCATATAGAACGAGATACCGATGCACACGAGCCCGATGAACACACCGACCCATGCTTGCTGCGGTGTGAGCATCGTGCCGTGCTGTGTGCGTGTATAGATACTCTCTCAATCACTCGATCGACTGGTGGTTGTTTGGATCAAGAGAGTTGTATGTGGGAGGGTTGGTGGATGGGTTTGACCGAATGATTGAAGTGAGAGATGCGAGCAGCAGCGAGCAACCACACAACAACAACCGCCGCCACTATCGAGAGGGAGCGAGTTTTTGTGATGCTCTATCAAACAGCGCTCAGCGTGAAGCGATATCAGCCTCCCCGTCCTCATCATAATTAGAATAATCAGTATTGGTGTATTGATAGTGGTCAATAGTCATCAAAATCAGATATCCATCTCATAAATATCTCTCTCGCGCGCCAGGATAATTCCGGATGGTCTCAGTGCCGTAGAATAGAGTACACCCAACAACGACGAGGCATTGGTGGTGGTGGTGGTGGTGTTGTTACACAGGGATGCGGAGGTCATCGTCGAATTATGACTGGCATGGATCACGAGTGAGGTCGAACGAATAGCGACCAATGTACTTGCGACCACAGACCCAGCACCATTCCTGATTGCACGATACACATCGCTATTGACGGCACGCACACAAAGAGAGATTGGTGTGAGTAGGAGTGTTGAGGAGTGTTAGAATAGAGATACACGTACCATGTGAGAGCAGCCTCCGTTGTGCTCGGTAGCCACGCGGCATCCGGGACACGATCGAGTATTCTCTCGCTTGTAGCGCAAGACCGAGATGACGTTGTCCTCGGTGGCACAGCGCTCTCCCGGTGGATGTGCGTCACTGCGACAGAATCCACACCAGCGGTAGTTGCATTGCGAACAGATGGTCTCGGCGCACATGACGATGCCGCCAGCGGAGCATCGCGGACACCACGCAAAGTCCTCCCACTGGTTGCAGCAGAGCTCGGTGAGACGGCGGTCGTAGGCGATGAAGAGCTCGTGATCCGGCAGTGCCTTGCGCACGTCTTCAAAGGCCATCT
>Ga0209935_1005635_pt1 | contig 10508 bp, 8 predicted proteins | sample ThiBio_1000_plan_2_FD_183958 | JGI IMG/M metagenome (GOLD analysis project Ga0209935, IMG submission 183958) | Wastewater bioreactor microbial communities from Cape Town, South Africa - Thiocy_cont_1000_plan (SPAdes) | ecosystem: Engineered > Bioreactor > Thiocyanate-remediating >... | reverse complement strand
AATAAATATATCTCTATGTATCAGTGTATATGATGCACAAAAATCTATTTGATATTTCTTTTGAAGATTCTCTTGCAAAGATTATTTATTTAATTTATAGTCTGTCTGTTTTTTCTCATTGGCAGAAAATAATAAAGATAGTATGTAGAAAAACAAAACGAGCATATCACGCACGCACAAACACACATTTACAAGTTTAAAAAGAGAGAGAGAGAGCAGAGATCAATCAAACAAAGATTTTTCGATCATCCATCGATGATGACGATGATGAAGTAGCTGGTGAATGTGTTGTTGATGACGACATCATTAGATTATTTGTTTGTGCGATATCAGACTTAGTCGAAAGACGTATGACTTCTAATTGAGGATGACGTTCACCATTAGTAACTGATGATAATGGTGAATGTGTATCTTTGCTTTTTTTACCATTGGTTTTCGTACGACGATGAAGTCGATAGGCAATATCAAATACTTGCCCAAATGTTAACATAATCTGCAACAGAACACAAATCAATCATCATTTCACTTCTTTTTTTTTCAAATTGTCTTACTTCAGTAGACATCGATTCACTTTTGACGACAAATACGTGACAATAATGATGATATTCACTGCCATTGACTGATAATGATGGTGATGATGGTGCATGTTGTTTATTATCAATGGTTGAAGAATGTTGACCCTGTGACATACCGTTAGTTAAACGTTGTTCGCGTGTAACATAGGCAAAATATCTTAGATCTTGATCTTGACATGCACAATGAATGGATTTAATGTCATGAAAACAAATGACAACTCGTTCTTTAGCATGTTTTAAAAATTCAACGCCACGCGATGAAATACTCAAGCCAATTATTGGCAATACACGTGCATATTGTGTCGATTGTTTCAATCGAGTTATCGCTTGTGCAGGAAGAGCGGTTGTACCCTCATTTAGCATTTTAATTGCCGTTGAACCCAAATAATTAACCCAGTAAATACAAGCTTGTTCACCGAGCAATCTCTCGTGAATATGTGGCCATTTATGAGATGAATTGAGATGATCGGTTGTGGTTGTTGTTGTTTCATCGATTGTTGAAATAGGTACTTTCGATTTTTTTTCGAATGTATCAGTTTGAATCGAAGCTGATGATGATGATGTTAAACTTGTCGATGAAATAGCTCGTTTAACGCATAAATTAGCATTTAAATTCTCGTTTAATGTTGTTTGAACAGCTTTCTCTTCCGATGATGATGAACATTCATCGAGATTCATCAATGATTTTCCTGTCATTGTACATATTGACACTTTTTCAACTGACATATCGAAATTTAAATTCGTTTTCTTCGGTGAAACTTGCTGTTTGCAATCATAGAAAGGTTCGTCGGCTGATGACGATAACGATTGCTGCTGCTGCTGTTGTTGTTGTTGTTGTTGCTGAAGAAAAGATATACTTGAATGACATTGTCGACGTGTACGAATCGTTTCAGCATGATCTCGTAATATAACTGTCGATGATATTGCAGTTGATGATGATGATGATGAATGAGATGAAGATAGAATAGAACTTGGCTTCTTCATCGACAACGGCGAAGATGATATCGATTCCGATTGTTTTTCTTCATTTTCTTTTTCATTTAGAATAACATCCATAGTTGACTTAGATGATGGAAGAATGACAGACGCCTGTTCACTGTTGTTATTACTATGATTGTTGAGTAATGATGATGATACTGAACAAAAGAAAGAAAACACAATAAATTGATTAGCAATTTGCTTTAATAGGATACTAAATGGTAGATCGAAAGGCGAAAAGTTCGTGTTCTTTGTCTTACTTTTATCGATTTCATTCGGAGAATTTATATTAACTTCTTCGATGATCGTCGATGATTGTTGTTGATTTGATGAATTAAGTTCATTTTCATCGATTTCAGCCATGGGAGAACAAATTGTCTTTGTCGAATAACAATTAGTAGATGATTTGTTTAATTGACAGTCGTCCGTCGAACTTTCGTCAGTTGAACAACCAGCTAATTCCAAACAAATCGAATTACGTTGATTTCGATAAATCTCAGTATGATTATTATTTTGATTGAGAAATGTTTGTAAACGTCGTTGAGGACATATCATTGAATTCGAACGTTTGAGTTGAATAACGTTCGATCGATTGAAATTATTTGTTGTTAATCGATGTGACGGAACTGTTTGATCTGTGCCCGAAGATAATCGATTATCATTTGTCAACTGCGAACTTAGATTAGTTTGCGACGAATAATTCTTTCGTCGAAATAGATTAGCACGATTTTTGAGTCGATTAAATGGTTCAACAAGTTTTTTACTTGTTGAAAACGGAATCGATGGCGATGATGGTGGCAAATGTGCAGCCTAGAAATAAAAAAAAACGAGAGAGAATGCATACATATAAGCGTGTGTATGTGCGTTATTTAGTTAATGTGTGCAGTTGTATGATATACTACGTCGAGTATGTATTTGGGTACTTGTGCGTACTGCATACATGAAGAACATTGATCGAGAGCATACGTACAAAAAAAAAGAAATGGAGAGCAATGGAAGGTTATCTTTTATAACACGCACACACACATTCATTCATTCATTCATTCATTTATGTTAGTTTTTTGCCATTGCTCCACCCTGCTCTGTCACTCTCTTCTCATGGCTCAATATCTATGTATGCACGTAAAAGAAATGAAGGCAAGATGCAAAAAAAAACGATGATAGATGGATCGTCAACGATTCTTTTTTTCCTTCTTATTCTATCGTACGTATAGGGATGTACGCATGAACATTCAACCTTGGCAATGCATACAGTTGATGTAGAAATGAGAGAAAGAATCAGATGGAATGATGATACATACCATATTGATTAGTTCGATGATTTATGTCAGTAGAATGATTCATAACAGAACGTGATCATGTTAAAAATCAATTACTATATTCAAATTAATTAGTATTTCATATCAAATATACGAAAACAAATTGAATGACTGTTTGTGTCTCGTTTTATAATTTTCTTTTTCAAGGTTTTTTTTATTTCATAGAAGAAAAATTATTCGTACCTTCGTACTTGATCGAACATTAGACCGATTGAAATCTGAACAAGATGCCATTATCAATACTCAATAATAATAAGAAAAAAAGAAGAAAGAAACCGAATTGATCTACAAATGAAAAGAAAATATTGATTGTTGTCCTTTTAAATATAGAGATATGTATCTTATGCAAAAAAAATGCGAGAGAACTAAATATCATAGACAAATTGCAATTGCATTCAAGCAAATATGCATAGATATGTATGGTGATGGTTGTGGTTGTTGTTGTTCTATATCGTGTATGTCAAATGGTGTAATTTGATTCGAACAAATAGAACTGAATACATATTCGTTTTAAAAATCTAGTTAAATAGAAGAATACTGTCAATTAACCGAGAAATTCTCGAATAGATGAAACAAAGATAACACATAGGTGTTAACGATTAAGAAATATTTTTATGAATTTTTATTTTTAATATTTTGTCATTTAACACTCTACTCACCGTCTAGACATATCAACAATAGATATGCAAATCTATGAGTTCGAAGCACGTTGAAACGAAGATGACGCTATTCGAATATCGTTCTTCTCTTCTTTCGTTGTTCTTTTTTTCTCTCTCTCTCTCTTTCTGTGTAATTATTTTTAAAAGACACTTGAGAAGAAGAACGGTTTGTTCTCAACGGAGAATGTACAGCATCTCTCTCCTTCAGACAAGTTTTTCGTTTCGTTCTCATTTGTCTAGGATTAACAAGAGAATGATGTTACTAGTTGTTTTCTAATAAGATGATAACAAATAGAGATCAATACATGAAGATAGATTCACTTACTTATCGACTCGAATAGAATGAGATTAACTTCATTCTTCTTTTTTTTTTCGAAAATTGAACTCGCATGTTGGATTAAACTATTGAAATTTCTCTTAAGTAGAAAGAAAGAAAGAAAACAACAACAACAACAACCGAACACTTCTGTTTTAAAAATGTTTTATTGAAGAACAATGGAGTTTTTTCAAGATTGTTATTGCTGTTGGAATAAAATGAATTAATGCACAGTGGTCGACATTTTTTCTTTTTCTTTTTCTTTATTTTTTTGCAGTCTATCAAATTGCAAAAAATCTCGCACTTGATTTGTAATATTTGTTAATCGATTTAGTTATTTTTGTAGAAAGAAGAAAAAAAACACAGTTTCTATGTGCAAATTTGTTCGAGTACATAATATTTTCGTTTTTAGAAAAGCAGACAAAAAAAATAACAGAAGCCATAAGTCAGACATTTTTGAGGTTAGAATTCGAATTATTGCTTCGCCCCCCGTCAATTAATTATGCAAGAAATAATTTTTATCAATTTAAAAAGAAAAGCGTACACACACACACACACACGCATACTTGAATTCACTCAAACAAAGAAAAACGAAAAAAGAGAATGTTAGAATTGAGTAGTCGCCTGGATATCAGTTGCTTGTTCTTCTTTGATTGATCCTTGTCGATTATTCTCATCGTCACGATCAAAGAGAATTTCAGTTGGATTAGAAGTTAGTGCATCGTCATTTTTATAAACGGTTGACACAAGTGGATTCGGTTCGATTAAAACTTGAGATTGACTTTTAGTTGTAATAGCTTGCGATGAACCCGGTAAACTACTAATCATATCCGATGATGCATACCGTGGCACGGTTATCGAATGACTAGTTGATGGTTGTGCTCGAGACGAACTAAAATGTCGTTGTTGTTCGAGTATTTTCTTTTGTTTTTTTCGTCGTTTATATGTCGCTTTCAGTCGATACCAAAGAATAACAAGAAGAACTGCGAGTAGTGTAATACCAGCTAATGTACCAAGAACAGTGAATAATTTTTTCATATTATTCGTTGATTTCTTTGGTGGTTTCGTGTATTTGAAATATCTGAACATGAAAAGAGAGTCTATTTATGAAGAAGAGAAAAAGCAGAATGTCATCAAGTTCTACCGTGGTGTTGTTGTTGTTGGTATTTCCGTTGTGGATTCTGTAGTGATTTCCATAGTCGTTGTTGTTTGTTCAGTCGTCGTCGTCGTCGTGGTTGTTGTTGTTGTTGTTGTCATCGCATCACAATTAAGAAAAATTAATTTATAATCACATTTATCTTCTAAACCTTGTAAAATGAAATTTGTTCGATTGAAATTTTCATTTGTTTCTTGTTCAGAATTAATTATGGTTTCATTTAGAAGACAAATCGGTGTTAAACGTAAATAATTCGTATAATAAGTCATTGGTACTAATGAACTATTTGGTTCAAATTTATGATATAAATAATGAACATTACATGGACATGAATGTTGTCGTGGTAGATGATAAAATGTTTGATTAAAACGTGCCAGTAGACAAAAAGCTACGTCACTTAGATCAAAACTAATAAAAAACAAACAACAATCAGAAATTTGTCTTCAAGTTTCTCTTTTGATTACAATCGGGATTTGTTCTTCGACTATGTTTTTTGTCCCAAGACTAATCAATCAAAAATTTACCGAACAAAAACTATGTCTAATGATGATTAGCTATATATTTTTCTTTGTCTTTCTTGCTTTGGCCTCGAACCAAAAGAATTAATATAGATTAAATAAGAAAATCATTCTTGATGAATAATATTATTTTATTTAAGTTATTCTACTAGAAGAACACAACAAAAGTACGATTGTCTCCTACGCGTAAAATCATGCGTAAACGAATGATCGTCGTTTGTTTTTTGCTTTTATTCACTCAGTCGTACTCGACTCGAGTCATATCCTGTTAAAAGAAAATCTCTCTTTTTTTTGTTTATTTCAATTCTGTAATTAGACTTCTTTTTGTTATCTTTCAAATCGAAACGATCGAATAGTAATATTCGAGTCACTTAACAAAAATAGAAACATGTCCTTGAGATATAATACATCTGACAAAGACAATCAATATCAACAGAAAAAAAAACTTGTCTTACTTTGTATTGAGTAAATAATTAACATGTAAATTAGCTAAATTCCAAATCCATTGCGACGTTTCAGGATGGATTAAATTCGATAGATTCATATTTGCAAATTGAATTTCATTTAAATGTATTAAATTTGTAAATACTAATGGATCAATCGATGTTAGTGGATTATTATTCAAACGTAGACGTTGAAGATTTGTTAATGAAACGAAAATATCGGGAGGTAAACGTTCGATTTTATTTGAACTTAAATCAAGTTCAGTTAATTGATATAAACTTTCGAAATGTTTCGATGTTAAATTAACAATTGAATTATAAGCTAATGATAAATTATGTATTGAATATAAATAAGCAAATGCTAATGGCGAAAGAAATTGAATATGATTATGTGTTAAAATTAATCGACCTTCGAACGATTCTAAATGTCGAAATGCATATGCATCAATTGCAAGTATAAAATTATAGCTCAATTCAATTTCATCTGTTTGACTATATTCGATATTATTTGGAAAATAGAATTCAGTTAAATTGGTCGTATCTATACTGGATAAAATCGTATAAATTGTAACAAATGCTGGCAGATTAATTGATGTTATATTGATAGTTACGGTTCGATCGGGTAATGATGGTAGATTTTCATCGCTTGTTTCAAGAATTTGTCGAAATATTTTCGGACGTTTTCGTCGACGGATTTTCAATGGTGATGTTTGAGTATTGGTTAATATCGATGGACTTGTTGTTACCATTAAATCGTATTCAAGAAAATTATCATGCTGTGTTTCAATTTTCGAATGTGTTTCATTAATTGGATATAAGACAGCTTTTTTATTTGTATAACCATAGAATTTTGATGCTTGTATAAGTAATGTATAGATTTTAGCATTAGCAAATATCATTTCTGATATTGGCTTTTGAAAATTCATTGATTTAATGTAGATATTCGTGATTGTTGAGCCATAGAATACTTGTCCATTGGTTTCGAAATTAATTCGACCAGGTGTATCCGTATGAGATATAGCTAATTGTCCGATATAAGCATTATCGAATGCATGATCAGTTAGAAGAAGATTTTCAACGTCGAAACGTATCGTACGAGCACGTATGTCAGAAAAAGCAAAACGATGTAGAGTGAGATTATCATTGGGAGTTTCGAAAGCTAGACGATCATAGGGAACAATTGACCATCGATAATCGGTGGTTAGTTTTGTTAATTGACGACATCGTAAACGTGTTTCATTTAATGAAGTGATCGGTACGCCACGAGTACGTTGGCAATGACAATCACGTGGAAGTTTAAGTAATTCACAAGCTGTTTTATAGTAAAGTAACGATGATGATTTAACAATTGGGATGAAAATGAATAATAGACAAATGAAATTAAAATAAGAACCGATCATTATATTTAGTGATGGAATGTGTTTCAATTTGAAATAAGAAATATCCGTTGACTAGTTATATGTTTTGTTTTGATGTCGATGAACTGGTAAGAAGAAAAAGGCGGATGAATAAGTACGGAAACGAGAGAATACCGTTGTGTTGTGTTGTTTAGATTATCGATGCTCAATAGAATAAGCACTATTCAACACATCGATCATCTTTACAGTTCCATTATGAATGGCCTACGTTCAACATACACGCACGCATATATATATTAAGAGAAATTGACGACGACTATTGATGAGTGACAAACGTAACCAAATACATAGCTGAACGATGCTGTTAGAATAAACTAAATGAATAATAGTGAAAAAAAAAGGCCAAAGAAACGCATATATACAACAGAAAAAAAACGAAGACGAAGAAGAAGAAGAACAACGGGTAGCAGGTAGAGACGAAGTCACAAGAGGAAGTTCTTTCTCTCCGTCTATTTTTTTTTCTTCTTCTTTCTCTTTTGTATATGTGACTATTTCCACATAGAACAAAACTCTATCTCGGAAACTGCAAGTGTCAATATTTTTCTCAATGAATTCAATCATAACTATTAACGTTATGCATCACTAGTTATCGAACAATGAAAATAAATAGAGCAACAAACGGAGAGGACGAAATAGAGAAATACAAATCTTAATTAATCACTAACTCAACTAATTTATTTCCCTGCCATTTACCTGATTTATGGTATTGATCTAAGTTAATTTACTTATTTCTATTTAGTGTCCCGACAAAATATTGTCGTTATGTCTTCGATTATTATTGATGTTATTCCGACTATAGCAATGGTCCATTGTGCGAATTATCATCACGTTTGTTTAACGATGCGAAAGAATGCCACATTGCCTTCTCTTCATCGTTCGTCTTTCTACCATCATCATCTTCTCCTCCTTCTTCGTCTTCGTCTTCGTTTTTTTCCCGTGTATTTTCATGAATCATTATATCTAAATAAGAGACTTCTGAGTGAGAGATAGGAGGAGGAGGAGAAGAAGAAAGAACATAGGGAAAAAATACATAGATAGACATATATGATGGGTTTTCTTTTCTTTTCTTATTTCTCTGCCTGTCAGAGCTAACAAGTTGGCCTTCTACAATTAATTAGAAAATGCTTGTGGTTACTACCGCTATACAATCGTCATCAATAGAATTTGTCTTCGTTTTATTTTTCTAATAGATAATGTTATTGTTGTTGTTATCTTGTTCTTATTCTTCTTTTCAAGTTCAAATCATAATGCATTATTTACTAAACAAGAACAAAGAGAAGAAGAAAAAAAGACATCGAAAGAAAATTCTTTCCATATCATTTGTTCAATAGATGATCAAAAACATCAATAATAATTATTCTGATTATTTGACGTGTTAATAATTTCCAAATCGTTCAATGATTTGCCTTGAACAAGATCTAATTCGATCTATTTTTTTTCTGTTTCTATTGAACAATCAATGTTGATAATGTAGATAGATAGATGAATGATAGAACAAATCAGTTTTTTGTCAATAAATTCGAAATAATCGCCATCGTTTTTTTCTTTGTTTCGCATCCTATTCAAGTATCATTAAGGGAAAGACAAAGAAAAACGCATTCCACGTCAAATTGACTATAAACGTCATAAAAAAAGATAAATATATGCCCAAAGAACAGTTCGTTTTCTTCGTCTTGTCTGATAGTCTTTGAGCATCTTTTAAACATGCCATGCTTAAATTCCCAAGATACACTGACAATTACTTGACGCAAGAAGAAAAAAAAAGCGAATAGAAAATATACATAAAAAACAAACAAACTAATCAAAAAATATCTTTTCCTTAGTTCTGTTTTTGTTTGACAAAGAATTTATTGTATGTAAAAAAAACAATATTTTAGATCGTTTATCTTTATATTAGTGTTTTCGTCGGAAAATGAGAATTTAGTTCAAGGATGGAGAGATTATCATTGAGACGTTAAGTTCCGATTTCGATGAATATCTATTGATTTACATAATATATTCGACGGACTTTTATAATCTCGAAACAATTAGCTATGTCATTGTGAGCAAGCATTCTGAATATTAAACAAGTAATTTCATTCTTCTTTTTCCTTGCAATATAACTAATCAATAAGGTTAAACAAAGTATTATTAGAGAGAGAAAAAAAGATGAACACATCGTATTCCCATTAGTAGCAATTGTTGCATAATATTTATTATCATTGTTCATTCATCGATCAGTCATATTGACTTTTATTAACAGATCACTTAATATCGTTTTATCTTTTATTTTCATAATCATACAATGACGAACAAGGAAAATTACAATAGAATGTCACTCGATATTTTATTGATAACTAACACTATTCTTATAACTAGTCTAAAACTTACTCGAATATTTGTCATGAAAATTTACCAGTCAAATAATCAGATTCTAATAAATAAAATGGTAAATATACCAAGGTTATTTCCGCAACAATCGCTTCTACAAAAAAATGAAAGTTAAAATAATTGTACAAAAACGATGAAATAATTGCAATATTATACAAATGTTTTAAATAATGATCATAATTTTGAGTTTATTCGATAAATGGAGTGAAACTGTCCGTGGACACGGCTGTCACAGTTTCTTCTGTAGTTTCTTCTTCTTCTGCCGCCGTAAGAGTTTCTGTAATTGTGGCTATCGTAGTTTCATCTATCGTTGTAATTTCAGTGACTACATCTTCATTTGTTGCTGCTACAGTTTCAATAGTCATTTGTATTGAAGTTTCATCTATGATTGCACCTTCTTCTGTTGCTGTTATAGTTTCAATAATCGTTTCTATCGACGTTTCATCTATCGTTGTAAGTTCAGTGATTACATTTTCATTTGTTGCTGTTGCAGTTTCAATAATCATTCCTATCGACGTTTCATCTGGCATTGTTGCAATTTCACTAATTGCGTCTGTTGTTACTGCAACCTCACCAGTTGTATCTGTTGTTGTTTCGTATACGGTTGTAGCTGCAATGGTTGTATCTTCTGTTGTTGTTGAAGTTTCACCTATGGTTGTAGCTCCAATGGTTGTATCTTCTTCTGTTGCTGTTGAAGTTTCACCTATGGTTGTAGCTCCAATGGTTGTATCTTCTTCTGTTGCTGTTGAAGTTTCA
>Ga0209935_1005632_pt1 | contig 10517 bp, 8 predicted proteins | sample ThiBio_1000_plan_2_FD_183958 | JGI IMG/M metagenome (GOLD analysis project Ga0209935, IMG submission 183958) | Wastewater bioreactor microbial communities from Cape Town, South Africa - Thiocy_cont_1000_plan (SPAdes) | ecosystem: Engineered > Bioreactor > Thiocyanate-remediating >... | reverse complement strand
GCAGCAGCGACGCTCGCTGTGCATGCAAGCGTGCTGCCTGCGGCTTGGGCATTCGCTCCGCTGCACGCTCGAGGTCCTCCAGACCGCCATCAATGTCGTTGAGGTACTCCTTCATGGCCGCACGGCGTATGTACAGCTCGGGATCGGCCGGATCGAGCCGAATGGCATTCGATAAGTACTGCACGCCCTTTGCGTAGTCCTCGGTGGTCGCGTGCGCTTGGGCGAGAAGTGTCGCGCATATCGCGGTGTTACACATTCTCCAACTGGCAGTAAGGTCCTCGATCGCTGCCTTGACTTGGCCGAGTTCGAGTTTGGCACGACCACGAAGCACCAACGCCCGAGCAACCAGTTGTTCAGGGTCTGCCGTGGTGGTGCCACCGCCGCCGCCTGACGCTGATGGTGCATCCTGACCGCGGGCGTCAATCACTTGCGTCGCACTGGCGATGGCCTTGTTGAACTGCGAGCCGTCGAGATAGGCGACCGTGTAGGCGAGCATCGCATCCCGTGAGCGCTTCACGTCGGGTGACAACCTGTCGAGCACCGCGATGGCACGCTGGTGGTCTCCGAGGCTCGCGAACAGGGCCGAGAGGTTCAAATTCCACTGCTCGGGCCCGCCTAACTCGATGGCCTTGGTGTAGCACTCGACCGCTCGCGCAAACTCGCTCTGCATACCGTAGAGCCAGCCGTACCAGAACATGGTGTGCGGGTTGTCGGGGAAGCGCTTGTTGATGCGCTCGAGCAGCGCAAAGGCCTTGTCGTGCTCCTCCAATTGTGCGTACAGCTTCATCGCAACGGCCCAGTGCTCGAATGCCGCCTCGGCCTCCAGTTCCAGCGAGCCGCACAGCAGCACGTCGTCGAGTGCCTCGCGCACCCGATTCTCCGAGAGGTAGCACTGGTAGCGAAACGCCAGGCTTCGGATGAGCGACGTGCAGCTGCTCAGCTTCTGCACCGACTCGGTCCACTCGCTGCCGCTCCCTTCCGCAAGCGACCGCAGTCGGCCCATGTCCAGCGAGTTGCTGTCGATGACGCGCGTCATATCGGCGATCGCCAGCGCGTACTGCCCGCTCCGCGCGTACACGAACGCTCGCATGCCCAACGCCGCCATGTCCTTGGGATCGAGTCGCAGAGCCTGCTGCAGATCCGATAGCGCCGCCCGAACGTGCGCCACATCACCCTCGACCGACAGTCGCGAACCGGCACGCTCGCGCCACAAGTTGGCGTCGTTCGGTGACAACGAGATGGCTCGGCCCCAGTCCTCGATCGCTGCCGCGAACTGCTGCTTGTTGTGCAACACCGACGCACGCAGTCCGTACATGGTGGTCGAATCGGCGACCGTGAGCTCGAGCGCCTTGTTGATCGCCGCGAGCGCCTCGTCCTCGCGATCCATGTAGTACAGCAACTTTCCGAGCTCGCCGTGGTACTCGCCGCACTCGGGCGCGAGCGCCACCGCCCGCTGCAGGTCGGCGAGCGCCAGAATCGGTCGCTTGAACTGCTTGGTGAGCTTCGTCGCTCGCGCCACCAGGCCCGCGGCATCGTTCGAGAGGTCGACCGCCAGCAGCTGGTCGACCTCGTTGACGCTCGACGCCACTATTTGCTCGGCCGCCTGCGCCTTGATCGATGCCAACAGTTGCTCGTGCAACTCGTCCAGCAGCGGAACCGGCGAGCGCGAGTGCTCCTCCAACAGCTCGTCGACCAGCGCATCGGCCTCGCGTAGTCGACCGCCGGCCGCGAGTGCCTGAACTTCAAGAACGCGCGCTGCGAGGAGATCTCTCGCCGGTGCGCGGCTCGCTCGCATACGCTCGGCGGCACGACGCGCATCGGCCACGGCTTCCTCCGTGTGCCCCAGCGCACAGTGCATGCCCGAGCGACCCAAGTACAGATTGTAGGCCTCGGGCTTGAGTGCGATCAAGCGCTCATAGATGGCGAGCGCCTCGGCCGTCTGGCCATTGATGAAGAGAGACGAACCGCTTGCCTCGAGAGCATCAAAGTTGTCGGGCTCGTGCTCGAGCACAAGCGCCGCATCGGCCAGCACGAGATCCATCTGACCCAGGCGGCTGTTGAGGTCCATGCGTTGCACCAACGCCCGCGTCCTGACGCTCTTGAACTGCTCGACTACCTGCGCGTTCTTGTCATCGAGACGGCTGCTGGCGACCTCCAGTACGCGTTCAATGTCGCGCCGCGCGTCCACGATCTGCACCATCGCCGTGAAGATGCCGGCGCGGGCCAGGCGCAGCTCGCATTCCATCGTCGCCGACAAGCCCTCGCTCCCGAGCTGACGAGTGATGAACGCAACCACCTCGATAGCATTTCGGGAAGTAGGGTCCAGATCCAAGACGGTCGCTCCCGTAGCGTTGTTCTCGCTCGGGCCTGGAGGTACAGCTTGGCGATCGTCCTCGGCGTCCTGCGAGCGAGGCGCGCTGCTGAGCCCGGCTTGCGTTTCCGTGCGCGCTGCCTCGTCGTCCACCGAGACAGCAATCTTGGTGTCCTTGGAGCTCGCGTCGCCAGCTTCCATGAGACCGATGAGACAGTGAGCAGAGAGTGTGTGTGTGTCTCAGAGAATGTATGTTCGTGTGGTGCGTGTGAGGGAGGGAGGGAGAACAGGGATTGAGAGGGATTACGCGCAGAGAGCGGTAGATTTTCTACTTTTCAGTGGGCACTTCGAGGAATTGATCTCGATCTATAAAATGCAAAATGCGTCACGTTGACGATGCGACGCAGCGAATCCATCGCCACTGGAGAGTGGGTGTAAGTGTGTGTGTGTTTCATCTGGCCTGTTGGCCATTGAGATCGTGGACACGCGATTCTAGCAGCTCCTTGAGTCGCTTCAGCGTGTGAGGCTCGTCCGGACTCCTGGCGATCATATCATCATACTGTAAACTCGCAAATCGATTGGTCAACCGCGCGACACACCCAAATACACGGCAGCTTCGTGTCGTGGCTGGCCAGAGACGGTACCTGTTGTTTTGCGAGTCGGAACATGTGCCTCTCGTGCGCCTGTAGCGCCGCTTCGTCGTCATCGTCCTCTTCGCTGCTGCTGCTGTCATCGTCGTCATCCTCATCATCATCGCTTGCATCCTTATCATCGCCATCGTCGCTGCTGCTGCTGCTGTCGCTGGCTTCGTTGGAGCTGCTGGCCTCGTGATTGGATGAATCGCGGTCAAGCTCTTGGCCAGTCTCAATCGAGTGCGTGCTCGTTGTAGTGCTCGAGCTCGTCGTCGTTGTAGTGGTGGTAGCCTCTGCTGCTTTGATGATCGCAGGCTCGGGCTTAGGCTCGGGCTTAGGCTCAGGCTCAGGCTCAATCTCGCGGTAACCGTCTTCATCGTCATCCTCTGACCCGAGCATACGTGCTGATCCACTGCACGAACGAGGCAGCTGGTGGCTATCGACGACGCCTTGGGTAGTGAGCAACTCTATCTGCTGCACGAGCATATCGATGTACTGCTGCATCGTTGCCACATCCTCCAAGCCGCCGGGACGTGCCAAGCGCGCATCCAGTATCGACTTGTGCTCGATGAAGGGTGATTGCACTCGTCTACGCTTGGCGCTTGTCATTTCCATGATGCGAAGAGAGGAGAGAGCGTGTGAATGGATGAATGAATGAGTGAATGAGTGAATGAGTGAATGAATGAAGAGACGCCGAAGGTGAGTATCCTTGAAGCAAGCAAGCAAGCAATGTTCAACCAATGTACATACTCAAATTACTGCGATTCGTACACAGACACACAGATAGCAATATAGAAAGACGAGACTCACGATACGACTCCATCAAACAAACATCAATGAAGAAGGAAGGAACAGACCCAGAGATAGAGAGACAGAGAGACAGAGAGAGCATAAGATTGAGCAGAGATCGAATGATGTAGCTCATGGCACGATATCAAGCAGATGGATGCAATCAATATCCGCCATAGACAGGGCCTCCCAGCGGCTCGGGTATCAAGCGCTCCTTCTTGATTGGCGGCTTCTCGATGTCGGTCGACTTGCGCTTCGCCAGCACCACGACACCCGAGATCAACAGCGCAAGGATCACCAAGCCACCGAGTCCAACCACCACCGTGACGATCCAGAACAACCTGGCGCGCGCGCATTCCTGTTCGCACCAATGCGTAAGTGCCTGTGGTGAGGAGATACGTGCGCGCGCGCCATAGATGCAATCTCCTCCCCCGAGGCCTCGCCAAAGAATGTCTCCGTACCGAGGCGCCAGCTTCTGATGTTTGGAGCCAACTGCACGGCAGCGGCTCGATACAGCCCTCGACGCAGTAATACTCGGCCGGGCATAGCAGCGGCGATTCGTTCGCTGTACTCGCTCGACCGGACCGACGTGAGTATCGGCACCTCATTCATGCGATAGGAGACGAGTGAGCGCGGCTGTACCTGGGTACGGACAGTACGTTCCAGGCGGGCACTTGTTACAACCTGATTGCGACGTAAGACCGAGCAGGTTGTTGTAGTTTCCTGCGCCACAATCGGTGCAGTGTGCCATGGTCGAGCCGTCTCCATACGTGCCGACGGGGCACAGATAGCAGCCAGAGCTATTGTACTCGGGCTGATACAAACCGGGACCACAAGGCTGGCAAGTCCCCCCAATGTCCTTGTTGTATGTACCCTGTTGCGTGCGAGCGTCAGAGCACCGCGTTGCTGGGAGCGCGAGTGGACAGCGCCTTGTCGGACGTACCGGTGTACACGAGACACACGACGTCTTGTCGAGGTTGCTCTGCTCGCCGGCGGGACAAGGTGCACACCTCCTGGTGCCGTTCTTCACGACCAACATGCAAGAGTCAACGCCTGCATCGAATCGATGTCGTGCTGTTGCCAAGGTGCTGCCACGTACGTGAGGAGCAACGTATCCATCAGCACAGTCGAGACAGCTGGTGGCAGAGCCGGTGCTCTGGTAGGTTCCAGGAGCGCAGCTCGTGCACTCGGATTGCGAGGCACACCAGCCTTCGGGACATTGCTCGGTCGCTTCGATGTTGCCCGAGCAGTTGGTGGCTGCAAGGTAGCAAGGTCGCGAGTCGCCATCTATCAGTAACGAATCCAATGATGCTGACGCTGACGACGCTGACGCTCTCGAGGTCGATCGATGGATTGATGGATTGATTGACGCATAGGAGGTGAAGCAGCACATACTCAAGTTGGTGTAGGTTCCTGCTGGACACGGTAGACATGTGATGTTGGTTCTGTTATGGAGATCGAGGCTATCGAACACCAGTCGCGTCCCCGGTCTGCTGCTTGTCGTCGTGGTCGTCGAGTATTCCATGGTCTCAAGGTCGGCGTGAGCATCGCCGCCGATGCTCAATGTAAGCGAGATCAATAGCGCGATCGCTACAAGCCATCGCGAGTTGGTTTTCATGACTGTTCTAGGGCGCTACCGCGCGGCCCCTGTTGGTGCGAGTATCGCGAATCCGCGAGTGGTGCGTGGTGTGTTCGACGATATTCGAGTACGATACGAGCTCAAATCACCGAGACGATTCAAGTATCGTGAGCCTCTTCTCTTGTATATCGTAGGAGTGGGTTTGATAGCCACCACACTCGCTGGAATAGCCTCCTAATCTCGTTCGTGTACTTGAACGCTCGCGTGTGTAGCGTTGGTGTGCGAGGAGGAGGCGAGCGCCTGAGGGAAGCGAACGAAAAAACAGAAAACCCACCCGAGCACGCAAAGTGCCTCAGACACCGATCGGAACACCAAGAAACCATCAAGGAATCTTCCTTCCCTGAGGAGATCGCCATTCGTTGCGACTTTGCCGTAGAACGCCTCTCTTCCTCTCTTCCCTCTTCACTTGCTTCTCTTCCTTCTCCCTCCAACACACGCGCCATCACCATCATGCAACCACGTATCGTCGCGCTCGCTTGCCTCGTTCTGTCTCTCTACGTCGCTGCGGTTATCGCTGGTACATAACACTCAACTCAACTCCTTCTCCTTCTCTCGTATCGTCTGGTTAATGAACGGCGCAACACGCGCGCGCATATCTTCCTTCACACTAGCTCCGTCGTGGAGCGCAACCAGCCTCGGCAGCTTCGGTGTACCGCCGACCTCGCTGCCGGTCGCCGCCCTCAACGGCACCACGATCCTCGTCATCGGACCCGGAAGCCATGTCTTCCAAGCCGTTCGAGGTACTCTCTTCGCGTTCCTGCTCGTGCTCTCTCGAGTCGAGTCGCGCATGACGTTCGATAGTGCGAAGTGCCGATGCTCACCTGTCGCTGCTGCGTCGACATCATATGCAGGCTCGTCGATCAGCTCGTGGAGCATCACGGACTTGACTGCTGTCGCTGAGGTGCCCACCACCAACACCCCGCTCACAATCTTCTCGACTGGCCCGTACGTCCATGCGCACGCAGTGTCGCTCGCCCTCGCAGTGCGTGGCGCTGACTCGACCACATGAATATCGAATACTGATACTGCGCCTCCCTGCTCTCGACCAACCAACCAGCTACCCCAAGCTCTCGTTCGGAGGTGTTGCTACCAATGGCGATGTCTTCAATGCCTTCTTCTTTGGTACGACGCGACATACCTCAGGTATCGAGTATCTTGCTCCTCACTTCTTCCGCTCCTCTCGCGCACAGCCTTCTCGCAGCCCGTGTGGACCGTTCACGATATGACCCAGGACTCTGGTACGAAGTGACCACGCACACACGGAGCCCACCACCACCTTCACCGCTCGCTGACTCACCGCTCTTGCGACAGGCCTGCCGACCAGCAACCAGCCGCTCACGGTTGTCAACTCGCTCGAGTTCGTTCTGGTCGATTCGACCAACAATCACATCTGGACCGTGTCGTACAGTACGTCTCTGCTGCCCTCGTAGGCAGCCGATCGTCGCTTCTTCGCCTCACCATTTGCGCTCGGCCTCTCTGCAATAGACCCGACGAGCAGCTTCTTTAGCAAGTACGACATCACCGACGCCGCTGGCATTCCTCCCACCAAGACGCCCGTGTCGGTGTTGTACGGCATCTACCCCGACGTGCAGTTCTTGTCTTCCAACGCCTCGAACGGCCACACGGTTGGCTCGTACTTTAACCGTATGTTTGGATGCGATTGTCGGCGATCGTCGCTCGTGCTCACTCTGCCTGCCTGCCATATGCCGCTGTGCGTTCGAGTAGAGCCTACGCCGACCGGCTGGGCCGTGTACGACTTGTCGGCTCTGAACGGCATCGCCTCGACCAAGACCGCCATCACCGTCGTGTCGCAGTACCAATTCATCGTCATCGGCACCGACTCGCACGTCTACAACAACTACTACGCCAACGGCTACTGGAACATTCAGGACCTCACCGCCAACTACAAGGTCCCCTCCACCAACATGCCCATCACGCTCTTCAAGTACGGTCCCCTCCTCTCGTCAAGCGCACGCTTCCATACTCACACGGCTCTGGACCTACCGCTCCTTCATTTCCACCAATCTAGCATCTCGCCGCTTCAATTCGCAGTCGTTGGAACCGATTTCACTGTCACTATGGTACGTACGACCACACACTCGCGCTCTTCCCACCGATAGCACCAATGGCTCATCGTGTATCGGTGTTTGTTTGTGTGCGCACCAGGTCAACTACCAATCGGGCAAGTATGTCGTGACGAACCTCTCGGCTTCGTACGGAATCCCCAAGGCCATCGCACCGCTGGCGCTTGCCTCGCCCACGCGTTTCTACTTGGTCGACTCGAGCAACACCATCAACGAGGTCAACTACGGCTAAGACTGCCGCTCAACGTCGATCACCCTGTCGACCATCTGCCTCTCTCTCCTCTCTCTGCGCAAATTCGTCTTTCCGTTCGTCATTTGTTCGTTTGCTGCTTCCAATGAAACCACACTGGCTCTTACAACCAACGAAGGCCAACTCTCTCGCCATCTCATTCATGAAACAACAACAATCTCTCATCGTATCGCGATATGACCACCAACTAGTAAACCGGCTGCTAGCGTGGTGATTGTATATCCGGTATGATGAAATGGAGAGGAACAGCGTTCCCGCCAAAATCGCGTTCCCGCCCGCATTCGCTCGAGAGCTGCTGCTTCTCGTGTGCCCTCGCTGCCCTCGCTGCCCTCCCGCCCGCCCGCCCGCTCGCTCGCTGTCTGGACCCAACAAGCCTGTTTGTCTTCGGCTCGCAACGATGAGCAAACAGACCAGCATTGCGTACGAATTTGGTGTCTGCTGGGATATCTGTCGTACGGCGATCGACTCATGAAACAGGAGCCGAACATAGGAGCTTCTTCGGCGCCGCAAGCAAGGTCAAGGCCACGCACAAGCGGCCACGACAGGAGGAGGAAGCTAGCGATCAGGCCACTGCCACTTCGACCCCCGCTGAGGAGCAACCAGCGCCTATTGATGCATCCAAGCAGCAAGATGGCTCGGCGCCCGCCAAACGCAGGCGCTTGAACAAGCACGCGTCCTCGCCCGAGCAAGAGGCCGAGGTGCAGGTCGAGCTTCATGATGACGACCAGCCAGCAGCGACCACCACCACCACCTCCGCTGCCGCCAATGGCTCTCATACCAGCGAGGATGCAGATGACGATATCGTTCTCAAAGACGATGACGATGAGGATCACGAGCAGGAAGTGGCGCCTGTGGCTGTGGTCGCAGCGGCCTCGACCTCGACCTCGGCACAAGCTCCTGATACCAAGACCAAGAGCAGCACATCGAGCGGCGCTGCCACGAGCTCCTTGTTGAAAGCCTTCGCAAAGGCACCGCCGAGCAAGAAAGTCGCTCCTGCCATCAAGGAGAAACCTCGCCGTAGTCACAAGGATGACGCGGATGAGGAGTACAAGGACGACGATCAAGACCACGACGATGGCGATGATGATGATCCTGATGAGCTCGAGGAGCACGCTGACTTGATCGATGAAGACGCCGACGATGACGACGATGTCGATGAAGAAGATGATGAAGATGGTGCCCGCTCACCAGCCAAGGGCTCGAAGCCCTCCAAGAGCTCGAGGTACCTATCGCCCACGACGGACGAATCACCCAATCAACCACACGAGCACGAGCGCCAGCTGACGCCAGTCTGGCTGCGATGGCTCTCCTCGACAGCTCCAAGGCCAAGTCAAAAGGTTCCACGACCTCCGCTGCGACCATGTATCGTACCAGCGGCTTCGATCCTGTGGCGAATGCTTGTTGGACCGCTGGCAAGCCGTACGTGACAGCCATGCGCCGAGGCCCTCTTCGAATCCATTGCACCTAAGAGCTTGTTGTTTGTGCGTGTGTTGCGCGAAACTCGAATCTAGCATGCCGTATCTCGCTGTAGCGCGAGCTCTTCAGGCCATGACGCAAACCACGAGCAGGTATCGTTGATGGTCTGCCTGATCCCCATGTGTGAATCGAGATCCGCGTGCTGCTGATATTGCTAGCTCTTTAGATTGAAGATCGTCGAGATATTCACGCAACTGATACGCTCAACGATCGCACTCTCGCCTCGTAATACACTGGCCGTCGTGTATCTATGCTCGAAGCAGGTTCGTTGATGCCATCAACGGATCAGCGCCGAGACAGTGAGATGGACACGATTGTGATCGAGCATCGATGATTCTTTGGCCCGAGTCTAGATCGCACCGGCCTACAAGGGCATCGAGCTGGGCATCGGCGATAGTGCCTTGGTCAAGGCGATTGCTGGAGCCTCCGGACGATCGGAAGCGAGTGTACGAGCTCAAGCTGCGACTCTTGGTGACCTTGGATTGGTCGCCAAGGAGAGTCGCAGCAAGCAGAAGATGATGAGCACGCCGGCTCGCTTGACGGTCGACAAGGTGTACACGACGCTGCACAGCATTGCTCTCATGTCTGGACATGCGGTACGTGTCGGTACCTCGTTCACTTCAAGCGATTGTGATATAATGGTGTGCCGGATGCCAACTCGGGCTCTCTCTCTGCTTGACAGGCCGTCAAGAAGAAGACCGACGCCATTCGAGGCCTGTTGGTCGCGTGCCAAGAGGACGAGGCCGTCTTCATCATTCGCATCCTGCAAGGCAAGATGCGTGTGGGCCTGGCCGAGCAATCGATGCTCACCGGTATCGCTCATGCTGCCGTCTTGACTCCACCAATTACCGAAGCTGCTGGTGGAGCTACTGCTGCTGCTGCTGATGATGCTGGCGCTGATGCTGTTCGGCCGTCGCTCGACTTGAAGTCTCTTCGAGACGAAGAGCTGCAGGCTCGATTGCTCGAGGCCGAAGCTATCATCAAGTCGGCTCATAGGTACGATGCCAGACCGTGCCAGCTATCGAGGTCGCGTTACTAAGACATTGCCTGCCTCGTGCCGCTCCGATAGTCAAGTACCAAGCTTCGATGTGATCGTTCCGGCCTTGTTGAAGAATGGCATCAATCGGGTATGGCTCTTGCAAGCGATCAGCAGAGTGAGGTTTGTAGCGTGCACTCGCTCATCGGATTACCCGGAGTGTGGCTGTTGGCACAGTTGTTGGAGGAGTGCTTCTTGCAACCCGGAATCCCGGTGAAGCCGATGCTGGCACAACCGACCAAGGGTGTCGGAGAGATTGCCGACCGCTTCACTGACTCGATACTGACGTGCGAGTACAAG
>Ga0209935_1005630_pt1 | contig 10522 bp, 6 predicted proteins | sample ThiBio_1000_plan_2_FD_183958 | JGI IMG/M metagenome (GOLD analysis project Ga0209935, IMG submission 183958) | Wastewater bioreactor microbial communities from Cape Town, South Africa - Thiocy_cont_1000_plan (SPAdes) | ecosystem: Engineered > Bioreactor > Thiocyanate-remediating >... | reverse complement strand
AGCGCCAGTCCAAGAGATCGAGATGCAACCACACACACGAGACACGAGACACGAGAGAGACACCGACGCAACGAAGCAACGAAGCAACGAAGCAACGAGCCAATCGACGAAGGAACAAAGAACAGCACCCTCAAGAGCGTCTTCTTGTTCTTGATGATGATGATGCTCGATGCTTGCGTGTCCCTCCAATCGATACGCGATGATGATAAATGTCTCATCAAATTCGTCTTTGATTCAAATCAAACCAATCAAGACCTTGAATCAAATCGAAATGAGCTTGAGCATTGAGAGAGAGAGAGAGAGATGATATCGATCATGAGTGAGTTTGTATTGGATGGGAGATAGAAATATGATTGATGAGATTGTATCATCGACCAACGAGACGCATAACATGATGCACAGTCGATAGAGAGCGAGAGAGAGAGAAAGGCGGATGATGATACTCGCGAGAGACATGCGACAAGAGAGATGTTGATCGTTCGAGATCATCATCGTCGTGTCGAAGGATTCATCATCATCAGCAGCAGCAGCAGCAAGATGACGATGATCAAAGGAACGAGAAGATCTCGAACAAGAGCTCGTTCGGAATCATCGACATCGCCGACCAATCATCGACCAGCGATCGAATCATCGTCATCGTCGACACCGCTTGCTTGATCCATGATGGAGCATATCGATGGAGATGCGGCCGCCATACGAACGTGCCTGGCAGCCATTGATTGGCTCCAATCACATGCACTCGATGGCCTGCCGTGAAGGCGATGAGGCCTCGATGCTCGTCGAAGGCGACTGCCAATGGATTCTCGATGCCGCAATCGAAGGACGAGATGTGATGGCCTTCGTGAGTGAATGATTGCAACCGACGGTTGTAGAAGTCGGCGACGATGATGCGGCCTTGATTGTCGACGCACACTCCCATAGGAAAGAGCAGCTGGCCTGGCTGCCTGCCTCGAGAGCCGAACTCGAGCAAAAACGAGCCATCGATCGATGACAATACTTGCACTCGATCATTTTCGGACTCGGTGACGATGATTCGATGTCGATCATGATCGATTGCGATGCCTGATGGACAATAGAAACTGACGCGCTGCGCGCTTTGATTCCCGCCGATCTCGAACAATAGCGAGAGATCGATCGACGACAAGAACACCAATCGATGGCTCTCGTAGTCGGCGATGATGATGCGATGATGATGATTGTCGATCGCAATGTCTTGAGCGATTGTTCTATCGAGATCGCGAGATCCAAACTGAGCGATGCACGACAAGAACGATTGATCCCTCAGCGACCATGATTGCACTCGGTCATTACCGCTGTCGACGATGAGGATGCGATCATGATCGTGATCGATCGCTATGCCATAAGGATTCTTGAGCTGGCCTGGTTGGTCGCCTTCCTCGCCGAGCTTGGACACGAGCGAGCAGCCTTCATCATCACACGAGAATACTTGCACTCGATGATTGCTGTTATCGGCGACGAGCAAGAGACCTCGATGATGGTCGAACACCAAGCCTGACGGGTTGTAGAACAGGCCATCATCATGGCCTCCTTGCTTGGTGCCAATCGAGAGCTTGATTCGAGCATCACGATCAAGAGTATCGACTCCCATCTCTGCTCCAATCTCCAGTGTCTCTCTCGCTCTCTCGCACAGCGACAACCAAAAGAGATTCTCCAACGTCCAAGCGCCAGTCCAAGAGATGGAGATGCAACCACACACGAGACACGAGATACGAGAGAGACACCGACGCAACGAAGCAACGAAGCAACGAAGCAACGAGCCAATCGACGAAGGAACAAAGAACAGCACCTCTCTCTCTCAAGAGCGTCGTCTTGTTCTTGATGATGATGATGCTCGATGCTTGCGTGTCCCTCCAATCGATATGCGATGATGATAAATGTCTCACCAAATTCGTCTTTGATTCAAATCAAACCAATCAAGACCTTGAATCAAATCGAAATGAGCTTGAGCATTGAGAGAGACAGAGAGAGAGATGATATCGATCATGTGTGAGTTTGTATTGGATGGGAGATAGAAATATGATTGATGAGATTGTCATCGACCAACGAGACGCATTGTGACCAACAGCATGATACACAAACGATGGATGAGAGAGAGAAAGAGACTCGCGAGAGATACATGCGACAAGAGAGCTTGAGTTGATGTTGATCGTTCGAGATCATCATCGTCGTGTCGAAGGATTCAGCAGCAGCATCATCAAGATGATGATGACGATGATCAAAGGAACGAGAAGATCTCGAACAAGAGCTCGTTCGGAATCATCGACATCGCCGACCAATCATCGACCAGCGATCGAATCATCGTCATCGTCGAGACCGCTTGCTTGATCCATGATGGTGCATATCGATGGAGATCTGGTCGCCATACGAACGTGCCTGGCAGCCATTGATTGGCTCCAATCACATGCACTCGATTACGCGCCGTGAAGGCGATGAGACCTCGATGCTCGTCGAACGCAACCCCACATGGCCTCGCGGGATAGCCGTAATCAACCGACGAGATGTGATGGCCTTCGTGAGTGAATGCCTCCAGTCGATGGTTGTAGGAGTCGGCGACGATGATTCGGCCTTGATTGTCGACGCACACGCCAAGAGGATTGTTGAGCTGGCATGGCTGAACGCCTTTGGAGCCGAACTGGAACAAGAACGAGCCATCGATCGACGACAATACTTGCACTCGATGATTGTATGTATCAGTGACGATGATTCGATGTCGATCATGATCGATCGCGATGCCTGATGGACCTTTGAACTCGCCAGGTTGAGATCCGTGCTTGCCGATGGAGAACAAGAACGAGAGATCGATCGACGACAAGAACACCAATCGATGACTCTCGGAGTCGGCGATGATGATGTGATGATGATGATTGTCGATCGCAATGTCTCGAGGCAGCTGGAACTCGAGATCGCGAGATCCAAACTGACCGACGCACGACAAGAACGATTGATCCCTCAATGACCATGATTGTACTCGGTCATTACCGCTGTCGACGATGAGGATGCGATCATGATCGTGATCGATCGCTATGCCATAAGGATACATGAGCTGGCCTGGTTGGTCGCCTTCCTCGCCGAGCTTGGACACGAGCGAGCAGCCTTCATCATCACACGAGAATACTTGCACTCGATGATTGCTGTTATCGGCGATGAGCAAGAGACCTCGATGATGGTCGAACACCAAGCTTGACGGCAACGCAAACTGGCCATCATCATGGCCTCGTTGCACGGTGCCAATCGAGAGCTTGATTCGAGCATCACGATCAAGAGCATCGTCTCCCATCTCTGCTCCAATCTCCAGTGTCTCTCTCTCTCTCACAACGACAACCAAAAGAGATTCTCCAACCTCCAAGCGCCAGTCCAAAGAATGGAGACGCAACCGCACACGAGACACGAGAGAGACACCGAAGCAACGAAGCAACGAAGCAACGAGCCAATCGACGAAGGAACAAAGAACAGCACCCTCAAGAGCGTCTTCTTGTTCTTGATGATGATGATGCTCGATGCTTGCGTGTCCCTCCAATCGATATGCGATGATGATAAATGTCTCACCAAATTCGTCTTTGATTCAAATCAAACCAATCAAGACCTTGAATCAAATCGAAGTGAGCTTGAGCATTGAGAGAGAGAGAGAGAGAGAGAGAGGATATCGATCATGAGTGAGTTTGTATTGGATGGGAGATAGAAATATGATTGATGAGATTGTATCATCGACCAACGAGACGCATAACATGATGCACAGTCGATAGAGAGCGAGAGAGAGAGAGAAAGGCGGATGATGATACTCGCGAGAGACATGCGACAAGAGAGATGTTGATCGTTCGAGATCATCATCGTCGTGTCGAAGGATCCATCATCATCAGCAGCAGCAGCAGCAGCAAGATGACGATGATCAAAGGAACGAGAAGATCTCGAACAAGAGCTCGTTCGGAATCATCGACATCGCCGAACAATCATCGACCAGCGATCGAATCATCGTCATCGTTGACACCGCTTGCTTCATCCATGATGGTGCATGTCGATGGAGATCTGGTCGCCAGGTAAACTCGGTGTCGGCAAGCCATTGATTGGCTCCAATCACATGCACTCGATCTCCTGCCGTGAAGGCAATGAAGCCTCGATGCTCGTCGAAGGCGACTCCATATGGGAAGCCGTTGCCACAATCGAACGATGAGATGTGATGGCCTTCGTGAGTGAATGATTGCAACCGACGGTTGTAGTGGTCGGCGACGATGACTCGACCTTGATTGTCGACGCATACTCCTTGGGGATAGTTGATCTCGCATGGTTGAACGCCTTTGGAGCCGATCTCGAACAAGAACGAGCCATCGATCGACGACAATACTTGCACTCGATGATTGTATGTATCAGAGACGATGATTCGATGTCGATCATCGTCGATCGCAATGTCTGAAGGACAATAGAACTCGCCAGGCTGAGATCCTTGCTGGCCAATGGAGAACAGGAGCGAGAGATCGATCAACGACAAGAACACCAATCGGTGGTTGTCGGTATCGGCGATGATGATGTGATGATGATGATTGTCGATCGCAATGCCTTGAGGATTGAAGAGCTCGAGATCTCCAGAGAGGCGATGGCTGATGCACGACAAGAACGATTGCTCGCTCAGAGACCATGCTTGTACTCGGTTGTTGCCAGTATCAGTGATCATGATCGTGATCAATCGCAAGGCCCCATGGATGCTTGAGCTGGCCTGGTTGGTCGCCTTCCTCGCCGAGCTTGGACACGAGCGAGCAGCCATCATCACACGAGAATACTTGCACTCGATGATTGCTGTTATCGGCGACAAGCAAGAGACCTCGATGATGGTCGAACACCAAGCCATGAGGAGAGCAGAACTGGCCGTCATCATTGCCTCGTTGCACGGTGCCGATCGAGAGCTTGATTCGAGCATCACGATCAAGAGTATCGTCTCCCATCTCTGCTCCAATCTCCAGTGTCTCTCTCTCGCACAGCGACAAACAAAAGAGATTCTCCAACGTCCAAGCGCCAGTCCAAGAGATGGAGACGCAACCACACACACGAGACACGAGAGAGACACCGACGCAACGAAGCAACGAAGCAACGAGCCAATCGACGAAGGAGCAAAGAACAGCACCTCTCTCAAGAGCGTCTTCTTGTTCTTGATGATGATGATGATGCTCGATGCTTGCGTGTCCCTCCAATCGATATGCGATGATTATAGCATTGAGTGAGTGAGAGAGAGAGAGAGAGAGAGAGAGAGAGAGAGAGAGAGGATATCGATCATGAGTGTGTTTGTATTGGATGGGAGATAGAAACATGATTGATGAGATTGTATCATCGACCAACGAGACGCATAACATGATGCACAGTCGATAGAGAGCGAGAGAGAAAGGTGGATGATGATACTCGCGAGAGACATGCGACAAGAGAGAGAGAGGGCTTGAGTTGATGTTGATCGTTCGAGATCATCATCGTCGTGTCGAAGGATTCATCATCAGCATCAGCATCAAGATGACGATGATCAAAGGAACGAGAAGATCTCGAACAAGAGCTCGTTCGGAATCATCGACATCGCCGACCAATCATCGACCAGCGATCGAATCATCGTCATCGTCGAGACCGCTTGCTTGATCCATGATGGTGCATATCGATGGCGATCTGGTAGCCATACGAACGTGCCTGGCAGCCATTGATTGGCTCCAATCACATGCACTCGATTACGCGCCGTGAAGGCGATGAGACCTCGATGCTCGTCGAACGCAACCCCACATGGCCTCGCGTGAATGCCGTAATAAAGCGACGAGATGTGATGGCCTTCGTGAGTGAATGCCTCCAATTGATAGTTGTAGGAGTCGGCGACGATGATGCGGCCTTGGTTGTCGATGCACACGCCAAGAGGATTGTTGAACTCGCATGGTTGATCGCCTTCCTTGCCGAACTCGAACAAGAACGAGCCATCGATCGACGACAATACTTGCACTCGATGATTGTATGTATCAGTGACGATGATTCGATGTCGATCATGATCGATCGCGACGCCTGATGGATACCAGAACTCGCCAGGCTGAGAACCTTGCTGGCCGATGGAGAACAAGAACGAGAGATCGATCGGCGACAAGAACACCAATCGATGACTCTCGGAGTCGGCGATGATGATGCGATGATGATGATTGTCGATCGCAATGTCTCGAGGCAGCTGGAACTCGAGATCTCGAGATCCAAACTGACCGATGCACGACAAGAACGATTGCTCGCTCAGAGACCATGATTGCACTCGGTCATTACCGCTGTCGACGATGAGGATGCGATCATGATCGCGATCGATCGCAATACCAAAAGGATACATGAGCTGGCCTGGTTGGTCGCCCTCCTCGCCGAACTTGGACACGAATGAGCAGCCATCATCATCATCACACGAGAATACTTGCACTCGATGATTGCTGCTATCGGCGACGAGCAAGAGACCTCGATGATGGTCGAACACCAAGCTTGACGGGCTGGCGAACACGCTATCAGTATTGCCTCGTTGCACGGTGCCAATCGAGAGCTTGATTCGAGCATCACGATCAAGTGCATCGTCTCCCATCTCTGCTCCAATCTCCAGTGTCTCTCGCTCTCACAACGACAACCAAAAGAGATTTTCCAACGTCCAAGCGCCGGTCCAAGAGATGGAGAGACACGAGAGAGAGACGAGACACGAGAGAGACACCGACGCAACGAAGCAACGAGCCAATCGACGAAGGAGCAAAGAACAGCATCTCTCTCAAGAGCGTCTTCTTGTTCTTGATGATGATGCTCGATGCTTGCGTGTCCCTCCAATCGATACGCGATGATGATAAATGTCTCATCAAATTCGTCTTTGATTCAAATCAAACCAATCAAGACCTTGAATCAAATCGAAATGAGCTTGAGCATTGAAAGACAGAGAGACGATGCACAGTCGATAGAGAGCGAGAGAAAGGCGGATGATGATACTCGCGAGAGACATGCGACAAGAGAGAGATGTTGATCGTTCGAGATCATCATCGTCATGTCGAAGGATCCATCATCAGCATCAAGATGACGATGATCAAAGGAACGAGAAGATCTCGAACAAGAGCTCGTTCGGAATCATCGACATCGCTGAGCACTCATCGACCAGCGATCGAATCATCGTCATCGTTGACACCGCTTGCTTCATCCATGATGGTGCATGTCGATAGAGATGCGGCCGCCATACGAACGTGCCTGGCAGCCATTGATTGGCTCCAATCACATGCACTCGATCTTCTGCCGTGAAGGCGATGAGGCCTCGATGCTCGTCGAAGGCGACTCCATATGGGAAGCCGTTGCCACAATCGAACGATGAGATGTGATGGCCTTCGTGAGTGAATGATTGCAACCGACGGTTGTAGTGGTCGGCGACGATGACTCGACCTTGATTGTCGACGCATACTCCTTGGGGATAGTTGATCTCGCATGGTTGAACGCCTTTGGAGCCGATCTCGAACAAGAACGAGCCATCGATCGACGACAATACTTGCACTCGATGATTGTATGTATCAGAGACGATGATTCGATGTCGATCATCGTCGATCGCAATGTCTGAAGGACAATAGAACTCGCCAGGCTGAGATCCTTGCTGGCCAATGGAGAACAGGAGCGAGAGATCGATCAACGACAAGAACACCAATCGGTGGTTGTCGGTATCGGCGATGATGATGTGATGATGATGATTGTCGATCGCAATGCCTTGAGGATTGAAGAGCTCGAGATCTCCAGAGAGGCGATGGCTGATGCACGACAAGAACGATTGCTCGCTCAGAGACCATGCTTGTACTCGACTGTTGAAGCTATCAGTGATGAGGATGCGATCATGATCGTGATCAATCGCAAGGCCCCATGGATGCTTGAGCTGGCCTGGTTGGTCGCCTTGGTCGCCGAACTTGGACACGAACGAGCCGCCATCATCGCACGAGAATACTTGCACTCGATGATTGTTGCAATCAACAACGAGCAAGAGACCTCGATGATGGTCGAACACCAAGGCGATCGGTAAGTAGAACTGGCCATCATCATGGCCTCGTTGCACGGTGCCAATCGAGAGCTTGATTCGAGCATCACGATCAAGAGCATCGTCTCCCATCTCTGCTCCAATCCACAGTGTCTCTCTCGCTCTCTCACAACGACAACAAAAAGAGATTGATTCTCCAACGTCCAAGCGCCAGTCCAAGAGATGGAGACGCAACCACACACGAGACACGAGAGAGACACCGACGCAACGAAGCAACGAAGCAACGAGCCAATCGACGAAGGAAGAGTGCGGGCGCTGTTCATGTCGAGCGACATTCGCTTGCTGCTCGGCTCTCGCTCGCATCTCTCGCGCACTCACACAACCTCTCTGATTGTCCCACTATACTGCTGGCTCGGTGTGTAACGTGCCACGATCACCGCCGACACCATGTCCATCAGCAACTGGCTCTATCAGTTGCGGATCATGCTTTACAAGAATGCTCTACTCAAGGTCCGTCAAGATTTCACATGTGCCTGAGACCTCGAATCTTCCGTGCTCGACTGACACGCGAACGATCGTTCGATCGTTGGTTCGTGGGTGTTTGTAGCGACGAGCATGGGTCAGTACTGCCTCGGAACTCGGCTATGGTTGCTACATCATGTTGACCTTCGTCTTTACTGCCATGGTGTTGGACGTTCGAGTGGAGCTACCTCCAGGCATATGCTCGCGAACAATCACCCCGCTTCATATCATGATATCAATGGCTATCTCGCCAAGCCCATGAGCCCCGACTAACTCAATCTCATTCACCGCAGTCACTGGTTCATCGTCGCCCATTGGCCCTGTTGTAAGTAGATGCATCAAGTTCAATGGCACATGCCACGTTGCCTATGTACCAGGCGATAACGTCGAGGTCACTCGAGTCATGCAACTCGCGACAGCCAATCTCTCGAAGTTGGTACCATTCGATAATGTGCAACAACTCGAGCAATACTACGTCGATCATCCTCAAATCTTATGGAGTGGTATGTGGAAATGATGTACCAGTATCTCATGATAGATAGATCAGTGGTATTCTGATTCATTTCAATCGTACATTGAATCAATGATGATACTTGGGCGTATCATATCGAACCGAATCAATGATGATACTTGGATGGATCATATCAAACCGAATCAATGATGATACTTGGGCGTATCATATCAAACCGAATCAATGATGATACTTGGATGTGTCATATCGAATCTCATCAATGATGATACTTGGATGGATCATATCAAACCGAATCAATGATGATACTTGGATGGATCATATCGAATCTCATCAATGATGATACTTGGATGTATCGTATCAAACCGAATCAATGATGATACTTGGATGTATCATATCAAACTGCATCAACAACGCATACGGGCATTCAGGCGTCGTGTTCAATGGTGTCAGCGATGATGCGCCATTACCACTATCGCCTGATATCACGATACGCATGAACGAAACCTATCTCTCGGGCGCCAACTCGCTCTACTACGCCTCGAGTGGATTCGCTTCGTTGCAGCAATCTCTCCAACAGGCTCTGTGTACGATGATGCTGGATACCATTCGATCACCCAAGAGACTCACGAGTCGATCGTATGGTACTATACTTGCCAACGCAGTGAATCTACAACTCTTCAAGCGAGGTGCTGCTGATCATGTGTCTGTGCATTACTCGGTTCGACCATTCGATCTGCCCGAGCAAATCATCACCAACTCATGTACGTGATGATCCATCATTCACACTCACTCATCCGATATTGATGACCTTCACTTATCCATGAATATCTCTTGGTCTTGCTTGTGCCACAGCAACGCTTGTATATCTGTACCCGTATGTTCGAGATTGCCTTGAATGAGATCTCCTCTCATCGAGTGCAAGCCATCACTAACTCACCAACTCTGATCGCACACTTGAATGATACTAATCGCGTCTATCTATCGATAGAATGTACTTTTCGATCGTGTTTCTGGCGGCGATGCAATTGTTGATCACGAGCATCACGACCGAGAAGGAGCACAAGATTCTCGAGGGCATGAAGATGATGGGCCTCATGGACTCGGTGTACTGGGTGAGTTGGTTCATCACGCAGACCGTGCTCAATCTCATCGTGATCGTGGTCTTCTTCGTGACCATGATCATTCTCGACATGATGCAAAACATGGACCCGTCGTTGCTGGCCGTCATGATGATCGCGTACAGCTGCACCATCATCACGTTCGGCTTCCTCGTGACGGCCATCTCGAGTAGTCCCAAGACGGCTGGTACGCTCGCCGACCAGTCCATCACGACACTCGTTGTCACGCCAAGAGGAAGAACCCACTCTTACCCTTGTGGCTCCTGTGTGTTTGATTAGGATTGATTGGAATGTTGGGCATCTTCATCGGCCTCGGCGTGTACTACGTATTGTACTTTGTCATGTGGGATTCATCGAGTCTGTCGTCGATCGTATGCACGATCTTGGGCTCGTTGTTGTTCCCAGTGCCGCTCGGCC
>Ga0209935_1005627_pt1 | contig 10531 bp, 7 predicted proteins | sample ThiBio_1000_plan_2_FD_183958 | JGI IMG/M metagenome (GOLD analysis project Ga0209935, IMG submission 183958) | Wastewater bioreactor microbial communities from Cape Town, South Africa - Thiocy_cont_1000_plan (SPAdes) | ecosystem: Engineered > Bioreactor > Thiocyanate-remediating >... | reverse complement strand
TTATGGAATGCCCCGCGCAGCCGCCGAAAACGGGGCTGCCCGGGAGATTCTGCCCCTTGATCGCATCGCCAGCCGTATTGAGGCCTGGAGCAACTCGCCAATCCCATGAACGAACTCATCAACCCTAGCCGCGCAATGGTCCTGCTCGTGGACGACCAGGCGCTGGTCGGAGAATCCCTGAGGCGGGCTCTCGCCGTCGAGGACGACATCGACTTCCATTTCTGCGCCGACGCCGCTTCCGCCCTCGACCAGGCGCGCAAGATCCGGCCCACCGTGATCCTGCAGGATCTTGTCATGCCCGGGGTGAGCGGTCTCGACCTCGTGCGTCTCTACCGCGCCGATCCAGCCCTGCGATCCGTGCCGGTGATCGTGCTTTCCGTCCGTGAGGAGCCTGAGACGAAGCGCGATGCCTTTGCCGCCGGGGCGAATGATTATCTCGTGAAGCTCCCCGACCGGGTGGAACTGCTCGCACGGGTGCGCTACCACTCCTCCGCCTATCTCGCACAACTCGACCGAGACGAGGCCATGCGCGCCCTGCGCGAGAGCCAGCGCGAGCTGCTGGATTCCAACACGGCGCTCATCTCGCTCAACCAGAAACTCGAGGTCGCCACCCGGGCCAAGTCGGAGTTCCTCGCCATGATGAGCCATGAGATTCGCACTCCGCTCAATGGCGTCCTCGGGTTCTCCGACCTCCTCGCCGAGACCGAGATGAACGAGGAGCAAAGAAGCTTCGTCGAGACGATCCGTTCCAGCGGCCGGTCGCTGCTCACCGTGATCAACGATGTGCTCGACTTTTCGAAGATCGAGGCGGGCAAGCTGACCATCGAGAATGTCGGTTTCAACATCGCGCAGTGCATTCGCGAGGCGAGCGAACTCTTCGTGCCCAAGGCGCGGGACCATGGCACCTCTCTCACCTGGGAGGTCGGCAATGGCGTGCCCGAAACCGCGGTGGGCGATTCCATGCGCCTGCGGCAGGTGATTTCCAATCTCGTGTCGAACGCCGTGAAATTCACCCGCTCCGGCCGCATCCATATCCATGCCTCCCTCGGCGATTCGCGCGAGATCACGAAGGCTACGGACCGGTTTTTCTCCCCCACGGGAATCGAGGCGTTTTTCCTCCGCGTCAGCGTGACCGACAGCGGAATCGGTATTCCCCCGGAGAAGCAACCGCTGCTCTTCAAGAGCTTTGACCAGCTCGATCCCTCGACCGCCCGCAAGTTTGGCGGCAGCGGGCTCGGCCTGACCATCTGCCGCCGACTCTGTCAGCTCATGGGCGGAGACATCTGGGTCAACCCCGAGAGGGAGGCCGGATCGGAGTTTGTCTTCATGGTCAAGCTCGCCGTCGGCGGAGTGTCGCTGGAGCATCCGACCCGGTCGGCAGCGCCCTCGACCCTCGGCGTGAACGAAATCCTGGCGGCCTCCCGGGTGCTGGTGGCCGAGGACAACAAGGTCAATGCCGCGCTTATCTCCGCGCTGCTGCGCAAGTTTGGCATCCAGGCTCGCAGCGTTTCCAATGGCGTCATGGCCTACGAGGCCGTCACGGAGACCGATATCGACCTCGTTTTCATGGACATCCAGATGCCGGAACTCGACGGGCTCGAGGCGACGGCGCGCATCCGCGAGAGTGAAAAAATCCAGCACCGCAAGCCGTGCTACATCATAGCTCTCACCGCCGAGGCCCTTCAGGGCGACGCCGAGAAGTGCCTCCGGGCCGGAATGAACGATTACCTTGCCAAGCCGATCCGAACGACCGACCTCGCCGCAGCCTTGGCGAAATATTGCAGCACGCGCTCGCCGATGGCATCCTGACGCCATGCCCTCATTTGACGTAGTTTCCGAAGTTGACCGCATGGAGGTCAAAAACGCGGTCGATCAATCGCTGCGCGAGCTTTCCTCGCGGTTTGATTTCAAAGGCCTCACCACCACCATCGAGATCGATCCCAAGACGGGATCGATCCTGCTTACGGTCGACGATGGAGCCCAGATGAAGGCGCTCCGCGAAATCGTCATCGGCAAGCTGGCCAAGCGCAATATCGACCTGCGCAACATCGAGCAGAAGGACCCCGACATCTCGCCTCTCGGCCATTCCCGGCAGGAACTCGCGATCAAGCAGGGGCTCGATGGCGACAAGGCCAAGGAGATCAACAAGGCGATCAAGGCGCTCAATCTCAAGGTGCAGGCCTCGCTGCAGGATCGCCAGATCCGCGTGACCGGAGGCAAGCGCGACGACCTCCAGAAGGTCATCGCCGCCCTGCGCGCGGGCGACTATGGAGTCGCCCTTGCGTTCAAGAATTTCCGCGACTGATTACGCCGAGGCGATTTCCTCGGTGATGGACTGCGCAGCGGCGCGGGGATCGGCTGCTCCCGTGATGGGACGGCCGACCACGAGATAGCTCGCTCCGGCGCGAATTGCCTCCGCCGGGGTCATCACGCGCTGCTGGTCGCCTTTGTCTCCGCCAGCGGGGCGCACACCGGGCGTGACGATGGTGAGTTCATTGCCATAGGTGGCTCGCAGGACGGGCAACTCCAGCGGGCTGCACACGATGCCTCGGGCTCCATTGTCGTAGCCGAGACGCACGAGGCGGCTGACCTGGGATTCCACGTGATCGTTTACGCCGACGCCTTCGAGTTGCGCCTGGTCAAAGCTGGTCAGCACCGTCACGCCGAGGATGAGCATGCCGGAGTCGCCGACGGCCGATTGTGCTGCGGCAATCATTTTGGCTCCGCCGCCGAGGTGGATCGTAGTCATATCGACACCCAGTTTGGCGGCGGAAGCGACGGCTTCCTTCGCTGTATTGGGGATGTCGTGAAACTTCAGGTCGAGGAAGACCCGGTACCCGCGCGCCTTGAGTTCCCGCACGATGGACGGGCCCTCGGCGGTGAAAAGCTGGAGGCCGACCTTGATCCAGGAGACCGCATCGCCCAGGCGGTCGAGGAGTTGGTACGTGGAGGAGGCGTCTGGGGCGTCCAGAGCGACGATGAATTTTTCTTTAGCGGAAGCAGACATTGGCACAGGATGCGCGCGCCATGAAGCTGCGCGCACCGGCGAAAGTCAACCTGCAACTCCGCATCCTCGGTCGCCGCGAGGACGGATTCCACGATATCGAGACCCTCATGGTCCCGATTTCCCTCGCGGACGAGATCACCATCGAGACCTCCATCGGGCGCACGGTGAAGGTGCGGAGCAGCGACCCGACCCTGCCGACCGGAGACTCGAACCTCGCGGTCAAGGCCGCTCAGATTTTCTCCGAGGCCACGGGGCTGAAATTTGCCGCCCATATCGAGATCGAGAAGCGCGTGCCGATGGGCGCGGGGCTCGGCGGGGGCAGCAGTGACGCCGCCGCCGTGCTGGTCGCGCTGGATACGCTTTTTGAGACGCGGATGAGCGCTCCCGATCTGGAGCAGCTCGCCAGTCGCATCGGGTCGGACATTCCGTTTTTCATTCGCACCCTGCCGGCCTGGTGCCGGGGACGGGGCGAGATCATCGAGCCGACGGAGATTCCCGAGACGCTCCCGCTTTTACTGATCAAGCCGCCTTTCGGCGTGCCAACGCCATGGGCTTACAAACGCTGGCGCGACTCGCATTCGCTGCCGGGAGAGTGGGAGACGGAGGCTGACCTCGGGTGGATTCGCATCGTGAATTCGCTGGAGCGACCCGTGTTTGAGAAGTTTCTCTTTCTGCCCATCCTGCGTCGCTGGCTCATGGAGCAGCCCGAGGTGCGCGCCGCGGCGATGTCGGGCTCGGGATCGACCGTTTTCGCCATTCTCAACGAAGCCGTCGACGGACCGGCGATTGAGGCGCGGGTGAAGGAATACTTTGGCGGCAATCTCTGGACCGCTCTCTGCCACACTGGCGCGGAGTAGGAACTACTCGAAACGCACCGCGATGGCCGGGCGGATATTCGCCGCACGCCAGGCCGGGAAGAGCGCGGCGATGAGGGCGGCGGGAATGAGCCACAGCGGCGTGGTGATGATCGGGCCGAGCGGATAGGTGAGTTCGATCGACCAGCCGAAGAAGGCCTTGTTCACCACCCAGGTCAGCACCATGGCGAGCGCCATGCCGGAGACGACGCCGCAGATCGTGGCGGTTACGCCGATCAATCCCGCCTCGCCGAGAAAGATCCCAAGCACCTGAGGACGCGATGCTCCGATGGCGCGGAGCACGCCGACCTCGCGTTCCCGCTCCATCACGAGCACGCTAAGCGAGAAGAGCACGCCGATGATGGCCACGATCACCGCGATGCCTCGCAGCACGGAGGTCACGGCAAACGTCTGGTCAAAAATCTCGAAGACGCGCTGGCGGAGAGACTGGTTGTTGTACACGACGAATTGCCCTTCGTCGCCAAAGGTGGCGCGGAATCGCTGCGCGACGGCATCGCGGTTTTCCTTCACGCGGATGCCCATCGAGTGCCAGCGCTCATCGTGCCAGAATTTCTGGAAGAGCGAATTTTGCATCATGATCACGCCGCGCTCATTGGTGAAATCGCGGAAGACTCCGCAGACGGTGAACTGCTGGTCTCCCGAGGGCGTGGGCAGGGTGATCGTGTCCCCGGTGCTGATGCGGTAACGGGTGTACAGGCTTTCTGAAACTGCGACGGCCTGACCGCTGAGAAACTTTTCGCGCGCGTCCGGCCACGAGCCGGGGAGGAACTCGAGGTCTCCGCGTCCTTTTCCATCGAGGACGGTCAGCCCGATCTGGTGGCCCTGCCAGCGGACGGTCATTTCTCGGAAGGCGGAAACCTCCAGCGTCTCCGGTTGCGAGCGCGCCCAGTCGAGGGCGTTGGCGGGCAGGTAGGACTCAAAGCCGCCGACATCATTTGCCGCCGGGGAGATGTAGAGATCGGCCTGGAGGGTGTGGGTGATCCACTTGGCCACGCTGGCGCGGAAGGAGTGGATCATCACCGAGACGCTGATGGTCAGAGCCACCGCCGAGGCGAGTGAGGCGATCGTCACGGCGTTGCGGTGCATGGCGCGCACGAGGTGATCGGAGGCCATGCGCAGATAGACTCCGCGACCTCGGAAGGCGGCGGCCACACCGGCCGCGAGCCAGGGTACGACCAGGGCAAACCCCGCGAGCACCGCGCCTGCGCTGAGGAAGGGCAGCCAGCGCGAACCGAGTTTCAGGGAGAGTGCGCCGGAAAGGAATGCAACGAACAGGATGACTGCGGCGGCAGCAAGGCGCCATGGACGGCGGGGCGCGAGCTGCTCAACGGCTGCACCCGGGTGTAACACCTTGGCGGGATCGCAGGTGGCCGCCTCCGAGGCGGGTCGCCACGCGGCCACGAGGGACGCGCCAATACCGACGGCGAACCCGAGCACGACCTGGCTGGGAGCGAGGGAATTCGTGCCCAGGCGGACGACCTCGTAAAGGCTGGAGACGCTTTGTTCGATGGGTGAAGCGACAAGGCTGGCGAGCACGGGGCCGAGCACGATGCCGAGGGCGGAGCCAAGCAGCGCCTCGTAGGCGGCCTCACCGAGGAAAAGCAGGCGTACCTCCGTGCGGGTGGCTCCACAGGCGCGGAGTATGGCGATTTCGGGCCGCCGACGCACGACGGATGCGCTCACGCTGTTATAGATGAGGAGCATGCCGACGAAGAGCGAGACGAGGCTCATTGCCGTGAGATTGAGCTGGAAGGACCCGAGCAGCGACTCGACCTCGCGGGTGCGCGTGACTGGTGGAGCCACGATCACGTCGGCGGGGACCAGCGACTTGAGTTCCACAGTGACCCGGGCCTCGTCTTTCGGGGAATCAAGGAGGATCTGGATGGAGGAAAGATGACCGGATTTGCCGAGGAGTTCCTGGGCCCAGCCGATGTCCATCGCCGCGACGCGCGGGTCGGCTCCAGCGAGATTATGACTGGCGGCGAAGGTGAACGCGGGCTTGAGTTCGCGCCGTGTACTGCCGGCGAGCACGGGGATATTGCCATCGCGCATGGCTGGAGCGAGCGCGGTGAGCTGATCCTGCTGGATGGCGATGGCCTCGGGATCGGCCAGCCATTTGTCAAAATCCAGCGGTTCACGGTTGGCTCCCTGCAGGTCGAAGGCAAACAGGTCGCGCCCGGTAAACGGATCGACGCCGAGGATGCGGAGATACTCTCCGGGAAGATCGGGAACCACCACCAGCCCCTCGACGATCGGCGTGGCGGCACGCACTCCGGAAACGGCCTGCACCTTGGGAAATACCTCCTCGGGAATGTCGCCGCGAATCTCAAGATCGGCTTTTCCCGTGGTCAGCTCGGCGGCGCTGCGAAAGCTCTGGAGCGCATTGCGGTTCGCCGCCTGGATGGCCAGGAACACGGCGACGCCGAGCGCGATGCTGAAGACATTCAGCAGTGTCAGCGCCGGACGCCGCCAGGACGGGCGCACGATCTGTCTCCAGAAAAGCGCTCCGAAGCGCGGCGTCATCCGATGGGCCGGATCGCCGCGCGGCGCAGCAGCTTCATGATGCGCTTCATGGCGTTTTCATCCGTCAGCTTCAGACCGTCCTTCACCGTCACGTAAAAACTGTCGATGGCGACCTCCATCTCCGTGGTGACTCGGGACAGCTCGATGTTGACCCCGGCTTCGCCAAAGGCGCGGAGCAGATCATACAGGAGGCCGAGGCGATCGGGGGTCTGGATGTCGATGAGCGTGTAGTTCGGGTGCGAGATGTTGTCGACGTTGATCTTGCTCGGCAGCTCGGCCTCCTGCGACATGCGGTAGCTGCGCATGCGGGTGTCCTTGCGGATCAGCGAGGAGAAATCGTAGTCCTCCACCGCGAGCGAATCCTGCAGGCAGCTTTCCACTCGGGCATAGTCCTTGGGATTCGTCACCGGGGTGAGCTGTGTGGTGCAGACGCGGAAGATGTCGATGGCGAGGTTGTCGCCGCGCGTGAAGATGTCCGCGCTCAGGATGTTCAGTTGCGCGGAGAGAAACGCTCCTGCGATGCGCTCGAGCAGGCGCGGCCGGTCCCAGCCGCACACCCAGACCTCGCTGTGGCCGAGGTCGGGCTTGGGAATCCACTTGAAGCACGGGGCGAGGGCGTCGACGCCGTCCTTCTTGAGATGCGTCTCGATGAAAGAGCGGAAAATCTTGAGGTGCTGCGCGATCTGGTCCGCGTCGAACATCTGCAAATACCGGTCGGGCATGTGCGCGAAGTGCGCGACGATTTCCTCGCCGTAGTCCTTCGGCAGCTTGGCTTTCACCGCGATCTTCAGCTCGCCGCGATCCTTCTTCAGGCGCTCCAGCGCCTCGTGACCGCCCTCGAGGTAATCACTCGTCCGGCGGTAGAGAATCCACACCAGGCCTTCCTTCCAGTCGGACCAGTTCTGGTCGCTGGTACCCATGCCGTCGGCGAGGGTGAGGAGCATGAGGGCGTCGAGATTGGCGCGATTGCCGACGATGCGGGCAAATTCCTCGATCGTCGCCGGGTCGTCCAGATTGCGGTTCTGCGCGGTGGACGAGAGCTCGTAGTGCGAGTTCACCAGTGTGATGAGCATGCGGCGGCGCTCGGAGGAGAGCTGGAGGCGGCGGGCCACCTTCTGGGCCAGGATCGCGCTTGCGTCCTCGTGGTGGCGCTGGTTGGCGGCCTTGCCCACGTCGTGCAGCAAGATCGCCAGATAGAGCATGCCCGGGTCTTCCAGCTTCTGGAAAAGCGAGCGGTAGCCGCGAAATTTCTCCTCCTCGGCAAAGAGCAGCGCGTCGAGCTTCTCGATGCAGACCAGCGTATGCTCGTCGGCCGTGTAGCGGTGATAAAACTCGTGCTGCACCAGACAGGTGAGGGGAGCGAACTCCGGAACCAGCCGCGCGAGGAAACCGAGGTCGTGCATCTCGCGCAGGATGCGGCCCACCTCGCCCTTGCGGGAGAGGATGGCGAGGAACGTCTCGCGTGTTGCCCGGGAGTACTGGAATGTCCGGTCGACAAGGCGCAGCCTGCGACGAAGGGAATCGGTCAGTTCGGGGCTCAACTCCAGTTTGCGGACCTGGATGTGCAGAAAGGCGCGGATGATGCGAAACACGTCCTCGGCAAAGGTCTCGCGGTTCTCCGCGTACAGCTTGCCATTGCGGGAGATGAAGCCGTCGAATTTCTCCACCTTCGGTTTCAACAGACCGAGCAGGGCGGAACCCTTTTCCGGCACGAGCTTCATGCGCTCGATGGCAGAGTCGGTGATGAGATGGATCTCGCGGGTCTTTGTGTAGTACTCGCGCATGAACGCCTCCACCCGGCGGAGGATGTGGCGTTGCGGGTAGTTGAAGTCCGACGCGACGCGGCCCTGGAGCTGGAGCGTGAGCCCGTCCTGAGGGCGGCCCGTCACGTAATGCATCTCCGTGCGGACGCGGAGCAGGAAATCGTAGGCCTTTTCCAGCGCGCGGCGTTCGGGTTCGCGCAGGTACTTGTGTTCGGCGAGCTTGGCCGTCGTCATCACGCGTTCCTTGAAGTAGCCGATCCAGAGGATGTTCTGGTAATCGCGCAGGCCGCCGATGCCGTTCTTCACGTTGGGCTCCTGCATGAAGACGCTGTTGCCGTTCTTTTCGTGGACTTCCTTCTGATTCGCGAGACGCCAGGCAAAATACTCGGCCTCCTTGCCCTCCACGCACTCGGCGACGAAGCGTTCCTTGAATTCGTTGAACAACTCGCGATTGCCTGTGAGGTAGCGGCACTCGAGCATCGAGGTTTTCGTCACGAGGTCCGAGTTCGCCTGCTTGATGGCCTGCGGGATCGAGCGCGTCGAGTGCCCGACCTTGTACCCGATGTCCCACAATGCCGTGAGCGTCATTCGTATTGCCTCCTCCGTCACCTTGGAGACCTGGGCGCGGGGCAGGAGAAACATGATGTCGATGTCGCTGCTCGGCGTCAGTTCGCGGCGGCCATAGCCGCCGAAGGCTGCGACCACCACGCTGTCCGGGAGTCCCTTGGGCGCGACCGAGCGTACGATGCCGTCGAAGAGCTCGCGAAAGAGGATGTCGACAAGGTCGGAACGCTGGCGGGCCACCTCACGGCCGCCGCCGCCGGACTTGTGCCAGATGCGCAGCCGGTGTTCCTCGATTTTGCGGAAACCGCGGAAGATTTCGATCGAGTCGTCCTTCTTCTTTCGGGCCTTCTCCTGGAGTGACTTTGCGGCCTGCTCCAAGGCCCGTTCCTTCGGGGTGATCATTTCGTTCGGATTACGATTTCCACTCGGCGGTTGATCTGTTGTTCCTCGATCGAGCCACCGGGCACGATGAGCCGTGTCTTCCCAAATCCCTGCGCCGTCACGCGATCGGCTGGAATGTTCATCCTCGCGATGAGCCAGGCCTTCACGCTATCCGCACGGCGCTGGCTGAGATCCATGTTGTAGGCGTCGGACCCGAAGGTATCCGAGTGCCCCTCGATCTGAAAGACGGCCTGCGGGTTGCGGCGGATGAGCTCGCCGAGCTTCTCCAGGCTGGCCAGCGACTCGGGCCGGAGATCGGCCTCGTTGTAGCCAAAGAGCAGGTCTGTCGGCATGAGGATCGGCGCGGTTTCCGCCGTGAGCGGGCCGGTCTGGGCCAGGAGCGAGTCGAGATTGCTGAACCCCGGGGCGTTGCGTCCGGCTTCGGCGCCGGTCTGGGCAATGGCGCGACCGGTCATGGTGTCGGGAGCGAGGAGATCACTCACTGCCGCACCGCCTGCAGGCTTTTCATTGAGGAGGGCCTGCTGGATTGCCTTCGGGTCTTCCAGTGCGCTCTGGGTGCCATTTTTTTGTGCTTCGGCCAGCGTGCGCTCCATCGTGGTCGCGGCGGCGGTGGGCTTCTCGGAGAGAATCTGCTGGTCGATCTTTGGCGCGGTGGGCTGGCCGGGATTCTGCGACATCATCTTTTCAAAGGCCGGGGCCTCGTCGGGCAGCTTCACCGCATCCGGCGCCATGGCGACCTGCTTTTTCTCGGCGGGCTCGGGCTTGAGGAGTTCCTCGTCAATTTGCGCTCGCTCGATGCGGAAGGTGCGCGGCACCACTTTTTCGTAGACTTCCTTCTCGGATTTCACCACCGGCGTAAGGCGGGCCCAGTAGAGCAAACCGACATGCAGGAGGATCGACAGGATCAACGCAGGGATGATCCATCGCTGGAAACTGGAGGGTGAATCTCCCTCCCGATAATCCTCCGCCATTGTCATAGCCCTTCAGGATAGATTCGCCCCGTGGCGAATTCAATCTGGAACGATGCCTCCTGGTCATTTAGGACTTCGCTCAATGAAGTTGTCCGATAGGGGTAGGAAAGTGCTGGGCGAATTCAAGGCAATGCCCGGCAAGATCATCGCTCTGAAGGACAAACCGCATGCCATCGCCGGCGGCGTCGCCATTGGGATGTTCATGGGGTTTACCCCGCTCTTCGGGCTGAAGACCGTGCTGTGTCTCGCCCTGGCCTATATTTTTCGCGTCAATCCCATCGCCGCGGTCATCGCGGTTTCGCTCCACGATATCGTGACCCCGCTCTGGCCGGTGTTGCTCAAGATCGAGTACGATATCGGTGTCTTTGTGCTCAGCCATCTCGGGCAGATGCACGGTATCCCGGCGAAAACCCATGGCCTGCATTT
>Ga0209935_1005622_pt1 | contig 10538 bp, 6 predicted proteins | sample ThiBio_1000_plan_2_FD_183958 | JGI IMG/M metagenome (GOLD analysis project Ga0209935, IMG submission 183958) | Wastewater bioreactor microbial communities from Cape Town, South Africa - Thiocy_cont_1000_plan (SPAdes) | ecosystem: Engineered > Bioreactor > Thiocyanate-remediating >... | reverse complement strand
CTGGCTGGATTTCCATGCGGCCACCGCCAGCCAGCCGATCACCCTGCGCATGGCCAAGCTCGACCCGCTGGGCGACTTCAGTTCCGACTACGAGGACCTCGATTTCCAGCGCGTCGGGAGCTGCCACCCATGACCAACCCGTCGCCCATCACCGCCGGCAGGAGCCCGCTTGCGGGCGATGCTCCCGTGCCTGGCGGAAGAAAAGGCATCGCCCGCAAGTGGGCTCCTGCGAAAGCCGGGCATCTGATCGCGTTTGCCCTGCTCGTCGCCGTCAGCGGCATCACCCACGCGGACCAGCCGCCGGCGCTGTCGCCGGCGACGACTGCCGCCGCGGCGACCCTGGTCGACATCCGCACGCTGGTGCCGGACATCGCCGAGGACATCAAGTACGCCGGCAGCGACAACTTTATGGGCACGCCGGCGGACGGCTATCGCGCGCCGGCCTGCCTGCTGCTGCGCCCGGTCGCCGAGGCGCTGGCGAAGGTCGAGCACGAGCTGCGCGCGCAGCACCGGCGCCTGAAGATCTGGGACTGCTACCGCCCCGCCCGCGCGGTGGCGCACTTCGTGCGCTGGGCGCACGACCTTTCCGACCAGCGCACCAAGCCGCAGCACTACCCGCGGCTGGACAAGTCCGAACTCCTGCACGGCTACATCGCCGAACGCTCGGGTCACAGCCGCGGCGCCACCATCGACCTGACCATGCAGCAGTGCGCCGACGACGGCACGCATTGCACGCCGCTGGACATGGGCACCGATTTCGATTTCTTCGACGTGCGCGCGCACACCGACTCGCCCGAGGTGACCGCGCAGCAGCACGCCAACCGCGTGGTGCTGCGCGACGCCATGCAACGCGAAGGCTTCCGCAATTACCCGATGGAGTGGTGGCATTACACCCTCGAACCGGAGCCGACCCCACACACGATCTACGACGTGCCGGTGCAATGACCGGCCCGGAGCAACCATGCGCCGATACCCGTAGGGCGGGCACTGCCCGCCGGCTCTTCGGCGCGGCGCAACGCGCTTCGCAAATGCGGCGGGCAGTGCCCGCCCTACGAGGCACGATCAACGAGGGGAGATCCGCCATGCACAGACTCTTCATCGGCCTCGCCGCTGCCATCCTGCTCGCCGGCTGCGGCGGAACCAAGCCGGTCGATCCGGTCGACGCGCTGATGGCGCCCTACGCCGGCGACGTGCCCGGCGCCTCGCTGCTGGTCATCAAGGACGGCAAGGCCGTCGTCGATCGCAGCTACGGCCTGGCCAACCTCGAGGACGACGACAAGGCCACGCCGGCCACCAACTACCGGCTGGCCTCGGTGAGCAAGCAGTTCACCGCCGCGGCGATCCTGCTGCTGGCCGAACAGGGTCGACTCACGCTGGACGATCCGATACGCCGCTGGCTGCCCTCGCTGCCGCAGACGACCTCCGCCGTCACCCTGCGCCAGCTGCTCGACCACACCGGCGGCCTGGTCGACTACGAAGACCTGATCCCGCCCGGCACCACCGGGCAGGTCAGCGACCACGACGTGCTGCGCATGCTCTCCGCCACCCCGAAAACCTACTTCGCGCCCGGCACCGCCTACCGCTACAGCAACACCGGCTACGTGCTGCTCGGCCTGGTGGTCGAGCGCGCCTCGGGCTACAGCCTGCCGCTGTACCTCAAGCAGCAGATTTTCCAGCCGCTGGGCATGAATCACACGCTGCTGTACGAGAAGGGCGGCCCCGACGTGGACGACCGCGCCTACGGCTACAGCGAGGTGGGCGGCCAGTGGACGCGTACCGACCAGAGCATCACCAGCGCCACCCGCGGCGACGGCGGCATCTATTCCTCGGTCGAGGACCTGGCGAAGTGGGACGCCGCGCTGTACGACGACCGCCTGCTCAGCGACGCCTCGCGCAAGCTCGCCTTCAGCCCGCACGTGAAGGTCACCGGCGAACCGTACGAGGCCAGCTACGGCTATGGCTGGCGCATCACCGGCGACACGCTGTGGCACTCCGGCGAAAGCATCGGTTTCCGCAACGTGATCGTGCGCTGGCCGAAGCAGCGCCTCACCGTGATCCTGCTCAGCAACCGCAACGAGCCGGAGCCGTACCGCACCGCGCTGGAGATCGCCCGGCCGTGGTTGCGTTGATCACCGCCATCACCCATCACCGTCATTCCAGCGAACGCCGGAATGACGAGAAAGAACGCGAAACCATGAGACCCACCGCGATGCGCGCATTCCCGATACTCCGCCTGCTGCGCGCCGCCTCCGTGCTGCTTGCGCTCGCCCTGCTCGCCGCCTGCGCCCCGCTGCCGCCGCGCAATCCGCTGGCGACCTGGGTGCCCTCGCCGAACCACGACATCCGCCGGCCGGTGCTGATCGTGCTGCATTTCACCGACCAGCAATCGGTTCGGCAGAGCCTGGAAACCTTGCGCACGGCCAACAGTGGCGGTCCGGTCAGCGCGCACTACCTGATCGGCGCCGACGGGCATCTCTACCAGCTGGTGTCCGACCAGCTGCGCGCCTGGCATGCCGGCGGCGGGCGCTGGGGCACGATCACCGACCTCAACTCCGCCTCGATCGGCATCGAGCTGGACAACGACGGCCACAGCCCGTTCGCGCAAGCGCAGATCGACAGCCTGCTGCGCCTGCTCGCCGACCTCACCGAACGCCTGCAGATCCCGCGCGAGCAGATCATCGGCCACCAGGATCTCGCGCCTGCGCGCAAGAACGATCCCGGCCCGCTGTTTCCCTGGCAGCGACTGGCCGCCGCGGGCTTCGGCCGCTGGCCGCAGGGCGTGCTGGTCGACCCGCCGGCCGGCTTCGACCCGTGGATGGCGCTGGCCGTGGTCGGCTACCCGCTGGACGATCGCGCCGCCACGGTGCGCGCGTTCCACAACCACTACCGCGGCCTCGGCGGCGACGAACTCGATCCGCAGGACTCACGCATCCTCTGGAACCTCGTGCAGCAGATCGAGTCGGGCGGCTGAGATCTTTCGACAGCCGGAAAGCGGCGGGCAGTGCCCGCCCTACCCGGGGCGGCGAGGCGTAGGGCGGGCACCGCCCGCCGGCTCTTCCGCGTGGATACCGCAAGGAAGAACGCGCGCGGTCGCCTACACCTGCAACCGATCGTTCGGCCGCGCCACCAGCGCATACAACGCCGGCATCAGGTACATGCCGATCAGCAATCGCGACAGCATGCCGGCCACGATCACCAGCGCGAACGGGCGCTGCGAATCGGTGCCGACGCCGCTGGCGATGGCTGCCGGCAACAGGCCGAGCGCGGCCACCAGCGCGGTCATGGTGATCGGACGCAGGCGCAGGATCGCCGCCTCGTGCACCGCCCTGGCGATGTCCATGCCGCCCAGCCGCAGCTCGTTGACGCAGGAAATGTAGACCACGCCGGTCAGCACCGACACGCCGAACAGCACGATGAAGCCGATCGCCGAGGACACCGAGAACGGCGTGCCGGTGAGCCACATCGCCACGATCGCACCGAACGGTGCGGACAGCAGCACGCCGGCCACGGTGATGAACGGAAACTTGAAATTGCCGTAGAGCACGAACAGCAGGCCGAAGATCAGCAGCAGGGTCAGCGGCAGGATCACGTTCATCTGTGCGCGCGAGGCGGTGTACTCCTTGTACTCGCCGCCCCACTCCAGCCGATAGCCGTGCGGCAGCTTCACGTCGCGGCCGACCCGGGCGATCGCTTCGTTCACCGCTCCGGCCAGGTCGCGTCCGCTCACCGAGAACTGCACGCCGATGTAGCGTGAACCGTTCTCGCGATAGATGAAGGAGGCGCCGTTGGCGATGCTGATGTCGGCCAGCTCCTTCAGCGGAATCTGCTGGCCGCCGGGCGTGGCTACCGGGATCTCGCCGATCTGCTGCGGGTTGTCGCGGTATTGCGGCTGCAGCCGCACCAGCAGGTCGAACTGCTTTTCTCCCTGCGCTACCTCGGTGGCCACGTCGCCGCCGATCGCCGCCTCGATCAGCTTGTTGATGTCCTCGACGTTGATCCCGTAGCGCGCGATCTTGGCGCGATCGATTTTTATCGACAGGTTCGGCTGCCCCAGCTCGTGGACCAGGGTCAGGTCGGTGATGCCGCGCACCTTTTCCATCGCCTGCTTGATCGCCTTGCCCTTGGCCTGCAGCACGTGCAGGTCCGGGCCGTAGATCTTCACCGCGAGCGAGCTTTTCAGGCCGGTCTCGGCCTCGTCCACCGCATCCTCGGCCGGCTGGGTGTAGTTGAACTGGATGCCGGGAAACACCTGCAGCTTCCTGTCGATCGCCGCGATCAGGTCGGCCTTGCTGCGGTACTTGCCGTCCCACTGCGCGTACGGTTTCAGGCCGACGAAGAACTCGTCGTTGAAGAAGCCGGTCGAATCGGTGCCGTCGTCCGGGCGACCCAGCTCGGAGCCCACCGTGGTGACCTCGGGGAAGGAGCGCAGGATGCGCCGGATCTGCGGCGAGATCTTCGAGGCCTCGTCGAAGGAGATGGTGTACGGCATGGTGGCGCGCACCCACAGCGAGCCTTCGTCCAGGTGCGGCATGAACTCGGCGCCGATGCCGCGCATCATCACCAGCGCGATCACCAGCAGCAGCAGGGAGGCCCCGGTCACGCGCCACGCGTGCTGCTGCAGGCGCTCCAGTCCGCGCACGTACCACGTCTTGAACCTGTCGTAGATGGCGTTGCGCCGCTCGCGCACGCCACGGCGCATGAACAGCGCGCAGAGCACCGGCAGCAGGGTCAGCGTGACCAGCAGCGAGCCGACCAGGGCGAAGATCATGGTGTCCGCCATCGGCTTGAACAGCGTGCCGGAAGGCCCGGTCAGCACGTAGATCGGCAGGAAGCTGGCCACGATCACCGCCACCGCGTAGACCAGCGGGCGGTCCACTTCCGAGGCGGCGCCCTGGATGACTTCCCTGATGCTGAACTCGCTGCCCTGCCGCGCGGCCAGCTCGCGGAAGATGTTTTCGACCATGAAGATCGCGCCATCGACCAGGATGCCGAAATCCACCGCGCCGATCGACAGCAGGTTGGCCGAGGCGCCCTTCAGGTCCAGGCACACGAAGGCGAACAGCAGCGCCAGCGGGATCGTGACCGCCACGATCAGCCCCGCGCGCACGTCGTAGAGGAAGAAGATCAGCACCGCGATCACCAGCGCCATGCCCAGCAGCAGGTTGTGCATCACCACCGCCTTGGTCTGGCCGATCAGGTCGGTGAGGTCGTAGAACGGGTGGATCTTCACGTCGTCGGGCAGCACGTCGCGGTTGAGCTCCTGCGTCTTCGCCTCGACCCGCTGCAACACGTTCTCGGTCTTCGAGCCGGTCAGCGCCAGCACCACGCCCTCCACCGCGTCGTCCTGGTCCATGTAGCCGAACTCGCCCAGCCGCGGCGCGATGCCGACCTGCACGGTGCCCACGTTCTTCACCAGGATCGGCGTGCCGTCGTGCACCGCCAGCACCACGTCGCCGATGTCCTGCACGGTCTCGAGCCGGCCCAGCCCGCGCACGTAGAAGAACTGCCCGCCCTGGGTGTAGAAGCCGCCGCCGGCGTTGCCGTTGTTGGCCGCCAGCGCGGCCTCGACCTGCGCCACCGACATGCCCAGCGCGGCGATCTTCACCGGATCGAGCAGCACCTGGTATTGCATGGTGCCGCCGCCGAAACCGGAGTCGTCGGCCACGCCCGGCACCGAGCGGTACTGCGGCGCGACGACCCAGTCGTTCAGCGTCTTCAGCTCCATCGGCGAGCGGTCGGTGCTCTGCAGCACGTAGCGGTACACCAGCCCCGAGGGCGGCGACATCGGCGACATCGACGAGGACACGCCGTCGGGCAGTTCGACATCCGGCAGGCGGTTGCGCACGCGCTGGCGCGCGAAATACGGATCGGTGCCGTCGGCGAAGCCGAGCGTGACGTCGGACAGGCCGTACAGCGACACGGAGCGCTTGGTCACCATGCCGGGGATGGCATTCATGCCCAGCTCCACCGGCACCGTGATCAGCCGCTCCACTTCCTCGGCCGAATGCCCCGGCCACTGCGTGACGATGTCGACCATCGGCGGCGACAGGTTCGGGTACGCATCCATCGGCAGGATGTTGTAGGACCACACGCCGGCCGCGGCCAGGCCCAGCGCCAACAGCACCATCAGCATGCGCTGCTGCAGCGCGAACGCGACGATGCGGTTGATCAGCGAGGCGGGGCGCGGCGGCAGCCCCTCGGGTGGGGTCTGCGCGCTCATTGGGTCTGCATGAAATGCAGGAAGATCGCGCCGTCCACCACGACCTTGTCGCCGGCGTGCAGGCCGTCGGGAATCTCGAAGGCATCGCCCACGCGTCCGCCCAGCGTGATCGTGCGCTGCGCGTAGCCGCCGTCGGCCGCCGCCACGTACACGAACGGCAGGTTCTCGTCATCGCGCAGCACGGCCGACACCGGCAGCAGCAAGCCCGTGCGCGCATCGCCGGAGCGGATCTTCACGCGCACGTACATCTGCCGCTTGAGCACGCCGTCCGGGTTGTCGACCAGCACGCGGGCGCCGACGGAGCGCGTATCGGGATCGACCACGGCACCGACGTTGGTCACCTTGCCGGGCATCGCCGCGTCATCGCCGCCGACCTCGACGGTGGCCGCGTCGCCGTTCTTCACCGCCGCCAGGTCGTCGCCGAACAGCTGCGCCATCACCCACATTTTCGACGTGTCGGCGACGGTAAAGCAGGGCGTCGAACCGGCCGCCAGCAACTGGCCGGGCGCGATCGACTTCTCCACCACGGTGCCGGCGATCGGGGCGCGGATCACGCCCTGGCCATGCGCCACCGGCTTGCCTTCGCGTATCGCCGCGATGGTTTGCGGATCGACATGCAGGGCCAGCAGCGCCTGCAACGCGGCGTCGCGATCGGCATCCGCCCCCGTCGCATCGGATTGCGCCTGCGCGTGCTCGCGCTGCGAGATCGCCTGGTGTGCGTACAGGTCACGATCGGTCGCCGCCAACTGGTCGGCGGCATGCGCCGCGGCGAGCGCCTTGCGATACGCGCCGACGGCGGCGGCGAAGTCGGGCGAATCCACCCGCGCCAGCGGCTGCCCCGCCTTGACCTTGTCGCCCGGGTTCACCAGCACCTCGGTCACCGGGCCGGAGAACGGTGCCAGCACCTGGGTGGCGCGGTCGTGGTCGAAATCCACCACACCGCTGGTTTCGATGCTGCGATGGAAGCTGCTGCGTTCGATGGTCAGCAGATGGATGTGCTGGCGCTGCGCAGCGGTCAGCGTCACGTTGTGCGGCGTGTCGGCGGCGGCCTGCGGCGCGGCCTTCGACGAGCAGGCGGCCAGCGTCGACGCGGCCAGCAGCACAAGCGCGGACAACAGGACGGGCGCGCGCCGGGTCGGCGCGGAGGATGGTCTATTTTTCATCGCTATCCCGGGTGGCAGCGGCATCGGTGGAGTGGGTGTCGGCGTCGTGCCACCAGCCGCCGCCCATGGCCTGGAACAGCGCGGCGGTGTCGACATAGCGGCTCGCTTGCGCCTGCACCAGCGCGATGCGCGCCTGCTGGTCGGCCTGCTCCGCACCAAGCAGCGACAGGTAGCTGGCGTAGCCGTCCTGGTACTGGCGCTGCGAGATTTCCAGCGCGAGTTTGGCCGCGTCCGCCGCCCTGGCCGCCGCCTGCAGGCCCTCGGCATCGTGCTGCAGCGCGGCCAGTGTGTCGGCCACGTTCTGGAACGCGGTCAGCACCGTGCCGCGATATTCCTCGGCCGCCTGCACGTAGGCCGCCTTGGCCGCGCGCTCCTGATGCAGCAGGCTGCCGCCCTGGAAGATCGGGGCGGCCAGATCCGCGCCCAGGCTCCAGAAGCCGGTGCCGCTCTTGAACAACTGCTTGATCGCCAGCGCGCTGCTGCCTGCATTTGCCGTCAGCGTGATGTCGGGCAACCGGTTCGCGATGGCTACGCCGATCTGCGCGTTGGCCGCATGCAGGTTGGCCTCTGCCTGGCGAACGTCGGGGCGCTGCGCCACCAGGGTCGAGGGCAGGCTCACGGGAAGCTGCTGCGGCAGATGCAGGCTGGCCAGGTCGAACGCCTGCGGCGCCGCCTCGCCGGGTAGTTCGCCGGCCAGCACGGCCAGCAGATGGTTCTGCTGGTCCAGCTGGTTCAGCAGCGGCGGCAGCGTGGCCTGCAACTGGGCCAGCTGGGATTCCTGCGCGGCGAGATCGAGCCGCCCCGCGTAGCCCTTGACGAGCTGGTAGCGCAGCAGCTCGACCATCTTCGCGTTGGTCGCGATCAGCTCGCGGGTCGCGGCGACCTGCGCGCGCAGCGAGGCTTGCTGCACTGCCGCCACCACCACGTTGGCGCTGAGCGTGATGCGGGTGGCAAGCATCTGGAACCGCACCGCCTGCTGCTGCGCCTTGAGCGATTCCACGTTGCGCCGGTTCAGGCCGAACACGTCCGGCACGTACGACACGCTGACCTGCGGCGTGAACAGGTTGTACAGGTACGCGTTGTTGCTTGGCACCGGCGCCAGCGCGCCGGGCGGGTCCTGTTCGCGGCTGGCCGAGAAGCCGGCGCTGACGCTTGGCGCGTACGCACCGCGTCCGGCGCGGGTGTTCTCGCGCGCCACCGCCAGTGCGGCCTGTGCGGCCTTGAGATCGGGGTTGTGCGCCAGCGCCTGTGCGATCAGCGCGTCGAGCGCGGCCGAATGGAACAGCGTCCACCACTGCGCGGGAATGTCGCCGCCGGAAACGAAACGCTGGGGCTGCCCGCCGGCGACATTCGCACCGGGGGTGCGCTCCGGCAGCGGCCCGGCGGCCACGCTGGCAACATCCGGTGCCGCCGGCTTCCGGAAATCCGGCCCCACCGCGCAGCCGCCGATCGCCAGCACCGCGACGACCGCCAGCAGCGACCCGCCTGCCCGTCTGATCATCGCGGCCGTCATCGCGACGGTGCCAGCAGACAATCGGACCGCGGGGTTTTCATGCGTGCGCGTCTTGAGGAAAAGATCGGAACGCAACGATATAACGTACCAAGCCGACGCGAAAGCCTGCAAGAAATTGCGTTTGCGCAGCCCGTCCTGCGGGAAGCCGCATCGGGAGGGCGCGACACTCGCCCCCTCCCGATGCGGATCAAGCCATGCAGATCAAACCCACGCGCCACGCAGTGCCCGGGAAGTCGGGCACGCCGGCGCGCGCCGCCCTAGAAGCGCAGCGCCACCCCCAGGTTGACGGAACGGCCATAGCGGTAATAGCCCTGCGACAGCAGCGGGTTGCCGTTGATGCTGTAGGTCTGCGCCTTGTCCAGCAGGTTCTGGCCGTCCAGGCTGACGCTGATCATGTCGTTGAACTTGTAGGAGACGTGCGCGGTGACCCAGGTGATCGCGTCGGCCTGCTCGTTGTAGCCGGTACCCAGCACGTTGATCGCGGTGACGAAGCCGTTGGTGCGGTCGGCGTTGGCGCCCACCGACCACTTGCCCTTCTCGTACATCACGCCCAGCGAATAGGTCGCCGGGGCGATGCCTTCAAGCGGCCGCTGCTCGCCGTCCACCCAGCTCGTGGACAGGTTGCGCGTGTACTGCGCACGCACGCCGAAACCGTTGTTCCAGAAGTGCTGCAGGCTCATCTCCATGCCCTTCACCCTGGCGTGGTCGCCATTGATCGGACGCATGATGTTGAACAGGTAACCCGGCACGCCGATGTCCTGGCCGGTTTCCCAACTGGTGGTGATCTGGTTGGTGATGCGCTTGTAGAACACCGCCAGGCTGGCGACGGAGTGCTCGGCGAAATACCACTCCAGCGACAGGTCGCCCTGAGCCGCACTGTAGGGCTTGAGGTCCGCGTTGCCGCCGTAGACCTGGGTGAACTCGCCCCACGACACGCTTTCGGTGGTGTTGGTCGGCGCCAGCTGGTTCACTGCCGGACGCGCCATGGTCTTGGCCGCGCCGGCGCGCAACTGCAACTGATCGGTGAAATGCCAGGTGAAGTTGGCCGAGGGCAGCAGATAGCTGTAATGGGCGTCCTGGACGACCGGCGTCGGCGCGTCGTATTGGGCGGTGTAGTTGAAAGGCCCGTTCTCGGTGATGCTCAGGATCTTGGCGTCCCAGGCCTGGGCGCGGGTATCGGTCTGCACCAGGCGCACGCCGACGTCGCCTTCCCAGCGATCCCCGGACATGTCCGCCTGCACGTAGAACGCGTTGGTCTTCTCGCTGACGCGGTAGCTCTGCAGCGGGTTCCATTGCGGGCCGGCCAGCGCGTAGTCGTACGGCGTGCCGTCCGGGCGGAGATTGCCGTTGTAGGCCTGCAGCCGGGCCAGGTAGTTGGGCACGTCGAAGGCCAGGAAGCTGCGCGGGAAGCTGCTGCCCACGCCGGACATGAAGTGCGGCAGGTGGAAGGAGTGCGAGATCACGTTGCCGCCGAGGTCGGCCACGTTGATGGCGTTGTCCTCGGAGTAGTAGTCCGCGCCGCCGTTGAGGGTGTTGTTGACCAGGTCGCGCGACTTCTCGCGCTCGGTGCGGGTCACGCCGAAGCGCAGGTTGTCCACGCCCCACTTGCCGACGAACAGCTTGCCGGCCACGGTGCCGCCGG
>Ga0209935_1005621_pt1 | contig 10539 bp, 10 predicted proteins | sample ThiBio_1000_plan_2_FD_183958 | JGI IMG/M metagenome (GOLD analysis project Ga0209935, IMG submission 183958) | Wastewater bioreactor microbial communities from Cape Town, South Africa - Thiocy_cont_1000_plan (SPAdes) | ecosystem: Engineered > Bioreactor > Thiocyanate-remediating >... | reverse complement strand
TGTGATGAGAGGAGCTCGACTTGCATCGAGCGACATGAGAGAGATGGAGCTGTCGAGCAGCGATGTTCGAGGAGCAGACATGTCGTTGGCCAAGATGTCGGGAGCTCGACTTCCACTCGAGCTGGAACGAGTCAACTTGTCGGGAGTCGACTTGCGAGATCTCGATCTCTCGGATCACGATCTGACGGGAGCCAATCTGTCGGGAGCCAATGTATCGATAGCGGCACTTCCTCTCAAGCTGGAAGGAGTCAACTTGTCGGGCCTCGATCTCTCGGGTCTCGATCTCTCGGGTCACGATCTGACGGGAGCCAATCTCTCGGGAGCCAATTTGTCGGGAGCTCGACTTCCTCGCAAGATGGAAGGAGTCGACTTGTCGGGTTACGATCTCTCGGGTCTGGATCTCTCGGGTCACGATCTGACGGGAGCCAATCTCTCGGGAGCCAATCTCTCGGGAGCCAATCTCTCGAATACCAATCTCTTGAATTGCAACGTGAGCAACATCAACATCACAGGATGCCTCAACATCCAAACTGCTCGCCTCGATGGAGCTCGAGGAATGCCTGCTGGCTTGCAGCTCCGTTGCGCCTTCTGCTCGAAAGCGGGAACGAACCTTCGAGTGCATCCCACCAATCAATGCAACTACGAGTATGGTAAAGGGCATCTTCGTTCCGTGTGCGACTCCCATCTCGGAGCAGCCATCACGTACTAGCTGCGCGACATCTGCACTCCATTGATTGATTGGTTGGTTGGTTGGTTGGTTGGTTGGTTGGTTGGTTGGTTGGTTGGTTGGTTGGTTGATTGATTCGATTGATTGATTGATTGATTGATTGATTGATTGATTGATTGATTCGATTGATTGGTTGATTGATTCGATTGATTGATTGATTGATTGATTGATTGATTGATTGATTGATTCGATTGATTGGTTGGTTGATTGATTGACATGACCGTCATCAAACGAGAATACAAATCCAACAACATCAACAAAGGCTCACGAGCAAGGCGGCTTGAGCGATGCGTGCGTCGCAAGCGAGCGGTTCTCGGGCAGCTCCAGCAGCCTCTTGGTGAACGCAATGTCGTCCATGATGGCTTCAATCAGGCCCTCTTCAACCACACCCAACCAATGTCAGTGATCCACTCAGCTCGTGGTTCGAACCAGCGAGGGCGTGCGTACCGAGAGAGCTGAAGTTGGCCTCAGGTCGAATGTACGCGATCGCGAGCAACCGCAGAGGCTCGCCATAGAAGTCGCTCGCGAACTCGTGCAGAATGTGTGCCTCCTAGCAACCCGCAACGATCATCAGATACGCGGCTTATATCCAAGGGAGTGAGCTCGGGTACGAGAGCGTACGATGGTCTTCTCGGTGTTCTTGTAGTAAGGGCTCCAGCCGATGTTCATGGCGGCCTTGTACACGACGTCGCTGCTGCCGATCGACGCGAAGGCCGCATACACGCCCACGGGTATCTGCTCCAGTATCTCTCGGTGCTGCTCGATCGGTATATTGGCTACTCGCACATCCAGCACACGTTATCGAACATGACTGAGTAACACCAGCGAGCCAAGCAAGCCGACCATCGTACCTGTCGGACAACCGAGCTCCTTGCTTCCGCGTCCGAAGCCATGTATCACTGTTCCCGCGAGTGCGATCGGGAGCTGTGGCACGTTGATATGGCCACGCTCGAGGCTCGAACTCATGATTGTTAGATAGATAGATAGATAGATATCTCAACGGATGAGGTTATCAACGTGTGCGTGTGTGGGAACGGCTCGGACACCGAGGGAGGGTAGGAGATGGATGCGCGAGCGAGCGAACGAACGAATGCGGATGGAAGAAGCCTATCGATCGTGAAGTGTCGTTGTTGCTTCTCGTCCTTCTCGCTGCTGCATCGATAGAGATACATCGATAGAGATACATCGATAGAGATACATCGATAGAGATACATCGATAGAGATACATCGATAGAGATACATCGATAGAGATACATCGATAGAGATACATCGATAGTGATACATCAATAGAGATACATCAATAGAGATAGATCGATAGAGATAGATCGATAGAGATACATCAATAGAGATAGATCGATAGAGATACATCAATAGAGATACATCGATAGAGGTACATCGATATCGTGACATCACCATGTGGCGACTGCTGCAACCTCGCACGGGCATCTGCCTCCTTCGATTGGCCAGCAGCGGCGTTCGTGTCGTCGCAATACCAGCGCCACCGTCTCATCGATATCTCCCATCGATCAACACCCCACGAACCGCGACAACGATACTCACGTCGAGACTATCCACTCAACCAAGCACTACATCATCAGCTGCCTCTCCAGCATCGAACAACAATGCGCTGCGATTACCCAAGAAGCGAGGCCACGTGACTCCATCAGCACCTCCGATCGATGCGGCTCCCGATCAACCTCATCCACAGATTCGCGAGTTCATGCGTCAATTCAGCAACAACAACAACAAGGATCAACCACATCAAAGCGTATCAGTATCAGGCGTGGCATCGAGCGAGAAGGACCCGATCAAGCTCGAGAGCATGCTACTGCGACTGCAGCTCGCTGGCAAGACGCCGCCCGAGTCGTTGTATCAACGAGCCATCATGGCGTACGCCTCGCAGGCGCAGCCCAACACGGCCGTGCGATTGATGCACGAGATGTTCGCCAAGCATCGATGCGACGCGCACACCATGCTCACGGCCTATTGGGACGTGATGGTCGGCTTCTACGCCGTGAACGACCTCGTGGCATTGCGAGCCATCTACAAGGAGCTACTCTCGCAGCAGCATCTCGCCGACCATGTGTCGGTCGAGTTCGTGGCCTCGGTGCTCAAGTTGGTGTACCGCATCATCGCCGACGCCGACGTCGTGTTGAGTATGATGGATCTCACATGCGAGCAACTCGCTCGCTCATGGAGCGCCGGCGAGCTCGTGAGGATGCTGCTGTCGACTCTCACCAACGAGGCGCAACGAGGTCGCGTCGATGCCGTGCAGCGACTCCTCGCGAGAGCGGGTCCGCTGCCGGACGATGATCGCTTGTTGGCGGTGCCGTTCAACGTGCTGATCGTGGCACACGCGAGCGCAGGCAACCTCGACCAGGCGCTGCCGTTGCTCGTTCACGTGCATGGCGGTCATGTGCCCAACAACGTGCGGCTCTACGCCACGACCTACACCGTGGTGCTCGATCAACTGCTGCAACACAAGCGCATCGATGAGGCGCTTCACGTCGCGAGCTTGATGCAACAGGCCGGACATCTCTCGCGATCGGTGCTGGCGCTCATGCGATCCAAGGGCCCGCGTACTGCCGAGTTCAAGCTCGAGTTGGACCAACTGCGTGGCGAGAATCGAGCCACGCGTACCATCGCCGACGAGCTCAAGGTCTTGGAGGACATGGCGCAGCAGCACCAAGCCAGCGAATCCTCCGCTGCTGCTGATGATGAGCGTGCCGCTGATGAGAGTACTCCCGAGCCAAGCGTTGAGCTGCTGCACGAGCAAGTGAGCGAGCAGCTCATCGCCGATGCCAACAAGGCCGCCGCGGAGCCTGTGGAGCAGCCGCACGAGGCCACTGCCACTGAGCCAAGCGCTCCTCTTGATGATGCTGAAGTAGCACCGCCTGCGACCGAGGTCAAGCGCAAGCGCGGTCGGCCTCGCAAGGTGCCGGTGCCGGTCTCATAACTCAATACACTGATATCACTTATGAGCAGCCGATCTATCGATCGATAGTACAATAATGATGGATTGATTTAGATAGCTGCGCCTCTCATGATGGCGTCGTTGAGCTCGATGAAGTCGTAACCTGCTTGTCGATAGTAACGTCCTCATCGTCATCGTCATCGTCGTCATCAGATTGAGGAACGCCATCATCGCCGCTTGCTCGACGCGCCTCTAGCTTGGCAGTAGCCTCCTCGAGCCATTGAGAGTTTGCCTCGAGTTCCTGCTGCTCGTTCTCGGCGATCGCCTGTCGATCTCGCTCGATCATGGCCTTCAGCTTCTCGGATTCGAGCATACGCGTACGAGCGCTCATGATCTGCTGTCCATCGTACTGCGACAGCGGCGCCATGAGCTGCCGATGCAGCGCGAGCTCGGGTAGCGTCGGCGTCGTGGCTTCCTTGGCGAGCGCGCTGTCTCGCTTGGCGTCAGCGATCCTGCCCATGATTGAGAGCAGCATAGCGCGGTCCTGATAAGCGCTTGCGATCGGAGTCTTGAGCGAGTCGATCAGCTGCGTCATGCACTCGATCGCCTCGTCCACTTGACCGAGGAACGCGAGTGCCTTCGCGCGACCCCACAGCGCAAACACGCTCTGTGGATGGATCTTCTCGGCCTCGGTGAAGTCGGCCATGGCGCTGGCGTAGTCTCCAAGGCGCAGATAGCACAGTCCTCGTGATAGCAGCACCTGCGCCACAGTAGGCTCGACGCCTGTGATGCCATCGCATCAGTCGAGCTGTCGTCTATCGTGCGTTCGTTCGCGAGAACCGCCTCGCCAAGCACACACACGTACGCAGCGCGGGTCCGACCGAGCGAAAGTACTCGAGACTCGTGTTCAGGAAGTTCGAGTACTCGAACGCAGCTCCGGCGTAGTTGTGCGAGCTCATGTGAGCGTCGGCAGCGAGCTTGTAGCCAGGCGCATACTTGGGCGCGGCATTGGTGCACTTGATCGCCATCGCCCTGGCCTGCCTCATCATTTGAGCAGCACTCAAGGAGTCACGAGATGGCCTTGTCAGAGGGCTCATTGGAGGAGCGAGTGAGGTACCGTGCTGTGATCCGATTCGATCAGCGCCACTGTGCCAAGACCAAAGTATCCCTCGGGGCTGCAGGCACGCCTGTGTGTGTGAGCAATCACCACGATCGAATCGAGCACGCCATCGATGCGTACTGCTTCGGATTGATATCGATCGCTCGTTGGAATGCCGATCGTGCCTTGGCCGTGATGGCCATGCCGTCGGTCGCCATGAGAGATGGATCGAGCTGCTGCGCGATGCGAGCCAACATGAAGCCATACGGCAGCAACAATCCGAACAGCAAGCCAGCATTGCCTTGGTATGCTGCGAGCTCGATTGCTCGTGTGTACGCGAACTTCATCATGACCCCATCACGACAGATGCAGCATCAGTATCTCGAGATTCGATCTTGTGTTGAGTGATGCACCACACGGCGATGGCGACAACGACGACGAACCTCGGCTGATTGCAGGTTGTGTGAGCGCGAGTGGGCCTCGGCATTTCGAGCCCACAACACAACATCGTTCGCATATCGAACCAATCCATCGCGAGAGATCGTGGCTGCTCGGTCGTTCATGCCACGAGCGATGCACATCTCGGACAGCGCTCGATACTGCATCACCGAGTGATCTCTGCATCGATCATCATCATGATCCATCGATGTGGTTGGATGGATGGATGTCTCTCTCTCAGATGCAGTGAATGTCGAGCCAGTGATGGAGGACGTACTGTTGAAGGGCTTGGTTGAGGAGCTCGAACGCCTCATCGAAGTTGCCTTGCTTCCAGAGAAGCAACCACTTGGCATCGCCGTCATCAACGCTCGGTGCTCGATCGTCTCGGTGCGATGAGTCGGTGGTGGTCGTGGAGGTCGATGAGTCGCGAGGCTCGGATGTCGTCGATTGAAGGCGAGGCCGCAACGATGCAAGAGAGGTCGTTGTGTGGATGGGAGGTTTGAGTGAGGCACTCACTGGCAAGATTGGCATCGTGGATCGACGAGAGCAGCAGGGCCGTGTTGTCGTGGAGGTCGGCAGCCTGGCGTACGCGAGCGAGCGCCAACACGACGGCGCACGTGCCGCAGCCAAACGACCACTCACGCCGGTGCTGCTGTTCGCTATACAGCGACCCAACGCTCTCCACATCATGTCGGTGGCTACTCCACTGCAAGTGATCGCAAAGGTATGCGGGTGAGCGATGAACGGGGAGCGTGGAGGCAGCAGCGAGGATGGACGTGGGCGGTGGCGACGGGACGATGCGGCGAGGTGTGCGAGGCGGCAGGCTGCTGAACAACTACTGCTCCCTCCCTGGGAGACCTCCTCCTCTGTCGCCCTCGCGTTCTGGCTGCCACGCAAGCACCCCAACCAACCAACCAATCAATCAACCAACCAACCAACCAATCAATCAATCAATCAATCAATCAATCGAATCAATCAATCAATCAATCAATCAATCAATCGAATCAACCAATTCATTCGATTCCAAACATTGACCATCAATATCAATCATACAATCACCGCTTATGAATTGCTGCTTGGATTGATGATTGGATTGGATTGGATATCATACAATCATATCGACAATCACATTGATGAGTTGATGATGAATTGGGTGTGACGAATCAATCAATCAATCAATGAGAGAAGGAAGAGATACCTTGAGCTGCTTGAGCCTCGAGATCACGTAATCGAGCTTCAAGATGATGAGATCGAGTTCGTTCGGCAGCAAGTTGAGTCTCGAGTTCGAGTCGTGCTGTTGTTGTTGTTGTTGTTTTGATCATATTCGATTGCATATCACACAAACCAAACAAAACAAAACCAAACAATATCAAACGATCGTGAGTTGGAAATGTGATGATCGATGCGATGACGAAGAGGAGGTTGGAATGAATGAATGAATGAGAGAAGGAAGAGATACCATGAGTTTGAAGAGTCACTTGAGATTCAAGTGCTGCAACTTGGGTGTGGGCTTCTCTTGCTCGAGTTTCACTTGATGATGCTCGATCCAACGCATCTTGGAGCTGAATCTTTGCTGATTCTCGAGCAAATGATTCATCGGCTCGTGCTTCAGCAGCATTGACTCGTGATTCAGCAGTAGTGGCTCGTGATTCAGCAGCATCGGCTCGTGCTTCAGCAGCAGTGGCTCGTGATTCAGCAGCAGTGGCTCGTGCTTCAGCAGCATTGGCTCGTGATTCAGATTCTCGTGATTGAGCTTCAGCAGCATTGACTCGTGATTCAGCAGCATCGGCTCGTGATTCAGCAGCAGTGGCTCGTGATTCAGCAGCATTGGCTCGTGCTTCAGCATCATTGGCTCGTGCTTCAGCAGCAGTGGCTCGTGATTCAGCAGCATCGGCTCGTGCTTCAGCAGCAGTGGCTCGTGCTTCAGCTGTTCGAGTCTCTGGTTAATCATACCCAAGTCATCAGTTTCCACGAGCCATCGAGACACACGCCATCACGAGATCATGAGTACAGAGAGAGAGAGAGAGAGAAGCAATGGAATGATGCACACCAATCAATTGCTTGAGCGATGGTGTCTTGGCGGCTTGTGCTGCTGTTCCTCGTGCTTGTGGATGAGTCTGTCGAAGAAACGAGTCAGTGAATGGCGATTTGGAGTGATCAACATCAAGGATCGTGTTCGACGCACCGAGACCACTGTGGTATCGGCTCCTCTCTCGAGAAGCAATCGAGCAATTGATTCGTGATCATTCTGAGCAGCAAAGTGCAATGATGTCTCATTATACTGGGTTGCAGCATCGATGGAGGCTCCTCTCTCGAGAAGCAATCGAGCAACTGATTCGTGATCATTCAAAGCAGCAAAGTGCAATGATGTCCAGTTATCCTTTTGAACAGCATCGATCGAGGCTCCTCTCTCGAGAAGCAATCGAGCAACTGATTCGTGACCATTCGAAGCAGCAACGTGCAATGATGTCCAGTTATAAATGTCTGCAGCATCGATGGAGGCTCGTCTCTCGAGAAGCAATCGAACAACTGATTCGTGACCTTCCCAAGCAGCAAGGTGCAATGATGTCAACTTATCGTTGTTTGCAGCATCGATGGAAGCTCCTCTCTCGAGAAGCAATCCAACAACTGATTCGTGACCTTCCTCAGCAGCAAGGTGCAATGATGTCGCATTATCGATGTTTGCAGCATCGATGGAAGCTCCTCTCTCGAGAAGCAATCGAACAACTGATTCGTGACCTTCCTCAGCAGCAAGGTGCAATGCTGTCCACTTGTTGATGTTTGCAGCATCGACGAAGGCTCGTCTCTCGAGAAGCAATCCAACAACTGATTCGTGACCTTCCTGAGCAGCAAAGTGCAATGATGTCGAGTTATTGATGTTTGCAGCATCGATGGAGGCTCCTCTCTCGAGAAGCAATCGAGCAATTGATTCGTGACCTTCCTGAGCAGCAAAGTGCAATGATGTCGAGTTATTGATGTTTGCAGCATCGATGGAGGCTCCTCTCTCGAGAAGCAATCGAGCAACTGATTCGTGACCTTTCTCAGCAGCAAAGTGCAATGATGTCCAGTTATTGATGTTTGCAGCATCGATGGAGGCTCCTCTCTCGAGAAGCAATCGAGCAACTGATTCGTGACCATTCAAAGCAGCAAAGTGCAATGATGTAAACCTATCGTTGGCTGCAGCATCGATGGAGGCTCGTCTCTCGAGAAGCAATCGAGCAACTGATTCGTGACCTTCCTGAGCAGCAACGTGCAATGATGTCCAGTTATTCTTTTGAACAGCATTGATGGAGGCTCCTCTCTCGAGAAGCAATCGAGCAACTGATTCGTGACCTTCCTGAGCAGCGAAGTGCAATGATGTCCAGTTATTGATGTTTGCAGCATCGATGGAGGCTCCTCTCTCGAGAAGCAATCGAGTAACTGATTCGTGACCTTTCCAAGCAGCAACGTGCAATGATGTCCAGTTATCCTTTTGAACAGCATCGATCGAGGCTCCTCTCTCGAGAAGCAATCCAACAACTGATTCGTGACCATTCTCAGCAGCAACGTGCAATGATGTCACATTATCCTTTTGAACAGCATCGATGGAGGCTCCTCTCTCGAGAAGCAATCGAGCAATTGATTCGTGACCTTTCTCAGCAGCAACGTGCAATGATGTCGCATTATTCTTGTTTGCAGCATTGATGGAGGCTCGTCTCTCGAGAAGCAATCCAACAACTGATTCGTGACCTTTCTCAGCAGCAAGGTGCAATGATGTCCAGTTATCGTTGGTTGCAGCATCGATGGAGGCTCGTCTCTCGAGAAGCAATCGAGCAACTGATTCGTGACCTTTCCAAGCAGCAAAGTGCAATGATGTCCAGTTATCCTTTTGAACAGCATCGATCGAGGCTCCTCTCTCGAGAAGCAATCCAACAATTGATTCGTGACCTTCCTGAGCAGCAAAGTGCAATGATGTCCAGTTATCGTTGTTTGCAGCATCGATGGAGGCTCGTCTCTCGAGAAGCAATCCAACAACTGATTCGTGACCATAATGAGCAGCAAGGTGTAATGATGTCCAGTTATCCTTTTGAACAGCATCGATGGAGGCTCGTCTCTCGAGAAGCAATCCAACAACTGATTCGTGACCTTTCTCAGCAGCAAAGTGCAATGATGTCAACTTATCGTTGGTTGCAGCATCGATGGAGGCTCCTCTCTCGAGAAGCAATCGAGCAACTGATTCGTGACCATAATGAGCAGCAATGTGCAATGATGTCCAGTTATCGTTGTTTGCAGCATCGATGGAGGCTCGTCTCTCGAGAAGCAATCGAGCAACTGATTCGTGACCTTTCCAAGCAGCAAAGTGCAATGATGTCCAGTTATCCTTTTGAGCAGCATCGATCGAGGCTCCTCTCTCGAGAAGCAATCGAGCAACTGATTCGTGACCTTCCTGAGCAGCAAAGTGCAATGATGTCCAGTTATCGTTGTTTGCAGCATCGATGGAGGCTCGTCTCTCGAGAAGCAATCCAACAACTGATTCGTGACCATGCCGAGACGACACAGTCAATGGAGTATTGTCGAAGAAGCTGGTGTTGCGCCATTCGATACTGGCGCCTTGATCAAGAGCGAGAGCAACTTGATGTTGGTCTCCTCGATACGCTGCATCCCACAACTTCTTTCCAAGACGACCAAGCTTTCTCTTGGGTGCCATGGCTGAGAGCTCCAACACACCAACCGAACACCACCACGACGACGAGACGACAAGCACAGCAGCAGCGAGCGAGGCAAGGCGACAGAGCAAGTGCCTCGACAAACCCCAACCAACCACAACAGAGCAAGATCAACAACCACGACCAACACCAACACTCCCAACCACAAAGAGAGAGAGCCTTGGATGAGCCTCAACAACAACAACAACCACGACGAGACGAGCAGCACCACGAGCAGCAAGCAACACCACGACGACGACGAGACGAGCAGCAGCAGCGAGCGAGGCAAGGCGACAGAGCAACAAGCAGCGCAACAAGAAGCCGAACGAGAGAGAGGAAGAAGAGGAGGGCTGCTCCACAGTACAGCAGTGGAGGCTCTTGGGGAGCCTTGCGCAGGCAGTGCTCTTTCTCTCTCGTTCCTTCTGCTCCTCTCTTTCTCTCTCTCTCGTTCCTTCTGCTCCTCTCTTTCTCTCGTTCCTTCTGCTCCTCTCTTTCTCTCGTTCCTTCTGCTCCTCTCTTTCTCTCGTTCCTTCTGCTCCTCTCTTTCTTTCTCTCGTTCCTTCTGCTCCTCTCTTTCTCTCTCTCGTTCCTTCTGCTCCTCTCTTTCTCTCTCTCGTTCCTTCTGCTCCTCTCTTTCTCTCTCTCGTTCCTTCTGCTCCTCTCTTTCTCTCTCTCG
>Ga0209935_1005619_pt1 | contig 10542 bp, 18 predicted proteins | sample ThiBio_1000_plan_2_FD_183958 | JGI IMG/M metagenome (GOLD analysis project Ga0209935, IMG submission 183958) | Wastewater bioreactor microbial communities from Cape Town, South Africa - Thiocy_cont_1000_plan (SPAdes) | ecosystem: Engineered > Bioreactor > Thiocyanate-remediating >... | reverse complement strand
GAGCCAATGTCGATACTCGAAACCTCGCCGATCGCGATACTCCTCTCCACGTTGCAGCAGATAAGGGCAATCATCAATGCATCGAGCTCCTTCTTGATCGACGAGCCGATGTCAATGCTCGAAACAAATGTCGCGATACATCTCTCCACCTTGCAGCATGTCGGGGAGATACGGAAACGATCATGATCCTCCTTGATCATGGTGCCGACAAAACATTACGCAATGTACGTCAGTCTTCTCATTCGGCAGCATTTACGAGCGTCTCTCGTGAGCGGCATCAAACAGCCATTGATCGATCACAATGCATCGTTCTCACTCCACGAATGATCGCATCAGAATCGATATGAAACGCCTGGGAGGATAACCAGTCCATCCATCCATCGATCCATCCATCGATCCATCCATCGATCCATCCATCCATCCATCCATCCATCCATCCATCCATCCATCGATCCATCCATCCATCCATCCATCCATCGATCCATCGATCCGGCAAATCATAGCATATCAAACCAAACCAAAGAATCTCACATCAATATCTCGCTGCTGATTCTCTCTCTCTCTCTCTCTCTCTCTCTCGATTGAATAGTATTTCAACCCACAGAACATCCTTATCCTCGATGGAGCATCGAGCAACACAACCGCGCTCCCAAGGCCGTCAAGAACCTCGTGCTCACGATCACGATGATTCGATCGATCGCGCTGTGGTCGTCGATCTCTCTTCTTCCGAACGAGCTCTTGTTCTTGATCTTCGAGCACCTCGATATCGACTCGATTCTTCGTGTTGATCGCGATCAACGTCGACGACTTCAACTCGACCCCAACAACAAGAAGAAGTGCCATGTGATGTGATCGACACGTGATGCAATGATATTGCTCGCCATAAACACAATCATCACACAACCAGCCAACCAACGATCGATCGAGCCAACCAACGATCCATCCATCCATCGATCCATCCATCCATCGATCGATCCATCGATCCATCCATCCATCGATCCATCCATCGATCCATCCATCCATCCATCGATCCATTGATCCATCCATCGAATCCATCCATCGCCCTCTCGGTTCTACTCCTTGGCCTGCTTCTCGAGCACTGGCTCCTTGCACTCTTGCGCGTAGTTCACCGGAATGAGCTGCTTGCTGTGCTCGAGGAAGGTCGCCAATGGAATCGGCTCCTTCGAACCAAACAATGCCTGGTGGACGATTGATCGTGGGCAGCACGATTAGCTAACGAACGAACGCTCACACACACATTCTCCAATGGCTGGTACCGTTTGCTCTTGGTTGTATATGGCTCGAACAAAGTACTCGGTACTCTTCTCATCTTGCCAGAGCTCCAAGATCAACGACGAGCCCATGGGCGGATGCTCGATCACTCCTTCCTTCACCTCGAGACCACTGTCATGGTTCGAGTCAGGGCTTGGCGTTGTGAATGAGGGGAGAGGGAGAGAGAGAGATGCCATACTACAAGAGTGGCAACAAGGTGTTGTCGTGTCCCGAGTACAGCATGAATCGATAGGGCAGTTGGCCTGCTGCTACCTGCGTCATGTGAGCCACCATCTCGTCGAAGAATCGTCCGACCGACAACCGAACGAGCTCCTTGGTGCCAAACTTCCAAGCTGCTTCCTGGCCCGCGTAATACTGCCACCACCAAGAAGAATGCCAGTCAACCCAATGGCTTGGGGCGCGCAACAGAGAGACAACAACAACTCGTACATCGACACTCGCAATCAACTCGGGAGTGAGGCCGATCGGCAGCATCATGTTGCTTCCTCTCAAGCAATCGATCGTGTTCTTCATGCCAGGCCACGACGATACGTTGCCCAATGGCACGCCAAAGACCTGTGCGAGTTGCTGTTGCACGTGCTCGCCGGACTTTTGCAACTCTTGCGTGCTGGTCGACGCCTTGATGGCTCGCTTGAGGTGATGCAATCTGGAGATGCGCGGCGGTCGTGTCAGCTGATGTGCTGGCGTATGCAAGGATACGAGTGCCAAGAAACCGTACGGCTGTGCGCTCTCTCGTACCGTGCACACGAACTGCGACCATACATGTTCTCGTTGTTGCGGTCCTTGCTGTGAATCGTGATGATCGATGATGGACTCGGGTTACGGTGTTGCTGCACGTCGTACAAGCCTTCGAGGAGGCATTGCGCTGTTTGAACTGTCGTCGGCAGTGAGCGAGCAGACGGCACATCGAGCAGTTGCAGCTCGCAGCAGGCGACGTACTGGTTCGCTCGCAATCGGTCGAGCGCACGTAGATCAACGAAGTGTCGAGCATCGGCGGCAACAGTCGCAGGTGGTCGACATAGCGCTCGCGAAACCAATGCCCGATGCCGGTGATTTGCTTCATCCCCGAGAGCGTCAACTGGCCATGGTAGCAGTCGCCTGCGGGCTTGAAGTCATTGTCGAAGATGAACTTGCGGCGATACAGCGCTGTGACCGGGAGCTCGGGTCCGAGAAGCGCGGTCGAATCCATGTGTGGGAGAGAGGTGTGGTGTGCCTGGCGGTCCTGTTCGTCGTGGGCATGCGTCTGGAGGCGGTACTGTTCGTTGTTGTGTTGCCAGATGAGGCGTTGCACTTGAGCGTGCGAGTCGCATCGCCACGGCTCGCTGAGCACCGGAGAGTGGAAGGCCGAAGTGCGATAGCCATGCCCTGCAACGAAGCAACAACAAGGTCAACCAATGACACCCATGGGCCAACAGGAGGTCGAACGCACGAGTGACGGCTTGCACGAGCACCAAGCGCATGCCAGCGAGCGCCGGAGGCACGACAGGGTCGAGGAATCGCGCAGCGAAAGGGAGCCGATAACCGCTCGGTTGACCGAGGTTGGTGTGTAGCTCCTCAGCATTCGAGGTGCGAATCAACGCAGCGAGGCCAGCCATGACGAGGGAGAGAGAGAGAGAGAGAGAGAGACAGTGAGGGGGGAGTGTTGAGGAGTGTTGGGGTGCTTGAACACCGCTTCACAGAACAGGCGCGAGGGCGAGGGGGTTAGGAACAGTGGCGGACAAGGACGACAAGAACAGTGAACGAGCGGAGATGATGCGCGAGCGAGCGGGCGAGCAACAAAAGACGAAACTTCGATCGCTCGCTCGCTCCTTTGTTCCTTCTTTCTCCTCTCGCGCCACAACAAACATCATCATCGCCAACACCAACAACAGACGCGTGTAGTGGTAGTTCTAATTGTAGTTGTAGTTGTAGTTTGGTGGTGGCGGCCATGGTGAGTTTGCGGCGCGGAGTGCCGCTTCTCGTGGTACTCGTGGGCACGCTGCTACTGCTGCTGCTGCTGATCGGCAACGGCGTCGAGGCGAGCAGCACGAGCACGACGACGAACATCGTGTGGGTCGGATCGTTGCCGCCTCCGAGCTATTGCGCAGAGCTACCGCTGTGTGGCTCGAACTCCACCTGTTACTGCACCTCGATACAGCAAGCCATCGATACGATCGCTGATCTGCAGCCGGCCGCCGCGTATCAGATCTTGGTGCTGCCCGGAGAGTACTACGGCACGAGCAACACACAGCTGCAGCTACCAGCGCTCAAGAACGTGAGCCTCGTGTATGTTGGTTGACACATACGCGCGCACGCACGCACGCCTCGGTTGAGACAACTAGCGAGCAGCAGCGAGTAACCACCTTGTATCCATGCACCAACAGCTCGCAACAAGGCAGCCACGCGACCAAGCTCGTGTGCAAGTCGACGTCGTTATCGGCCTCGCCGCCTGCCATCGCAACCGGCGCCAACAGCACAGGCTCGATCGAAGGCTTTCACATCACCAATTGCACACAAGGCCCGACGGTGCTTTCGATCGCGTACGGCTGGACTGGCGTGCTACACGACCTTTCGATCTCCATCAATGCGGTGCGAACGTCGCTCTCGTCGTTGATCAACATCAACGCGAGTCCGTCGGTCTCGCTCACGAACCTCAAGCTCTCGGTGCATTCGACGCTCGAGGCTGCAGTGATTGCCACCAACTCGTCTCTCACCGTACGTCGACGATGAAGAACGCCATTACCACGCGGCAGCTGCAGATTCAGTGGTCTCTCTCGCTCTCGTTCACACGGCTCTCGCACAGGCAACCGAAATCGACATTGACTACACTGGCGCCAATGGCATCCAAGGCATCAACAGCAACCTCACGTGCACTCGATGCAAGTTTCATCAGCACGGCATCTTGGCCTCGTCGCGCAAACCCGTATCAGCAATCTACTTGACGAGCCAGTATCTGGTGCGCGGCTACTTGACCCTGAGCATTGCAAGCTCGAACTTTACGCCATCACACGACGTACCGATTGCAGCACGAGACAGTGTCATATCGGCAACCAACATTACGCACATTTGGATCTCTGAAAGCCGTTTCAATCTGCATCGCTTCAATGGTAGGTCGAGAGAGAGACAGAGACCTACTGCTGTTCCTGTTGCTGTTGCTGATCTTGATGCGCTTGTATCCCCGTAGGCTTGTCGGCTCTCGAGTTCAGCGGATGCCAAACAACCATCACCGACTCTCACTTCTTTGATCTCCGCACTCCTCGACCCAATGCCGTATTGTTGGCATCGCAGAGTGGCCTTTCGAACCCCGAGGCCGCCGCAAAAACAACAGCAGCAACAACAACAACAACAAACACTGAATCAGAGATTGCACCAGCTCCGATCGGCCGACGCGGTTCACTGACGCTCACCAAGTGCGCGTTCTACAACAACCATATCCACCGCGACGGCAGTGCCATAGTGTTTGTACATAAGCAGCTGACAGTCATCACGGATTGTACGTTCCGCAACAACTCTGCGTTGCTCTACGGTGCGCTGGCTCTCGCTGGCGCCGACTACCTCGGCAGCACGTCGGTCGTCACAGCCACGATCACCAACACGACGTTCATCGACAACACATCGTCTCGCGCGGGCGGTGCCATCTACTCGGACGGAGCCTTCAGCACGACGGTCGAGCAGTGTACGTTCGTTCGAAACTACGCCTCTCGCGGCGGAGCGATCGGCATCGCTCCGGTCACTGCACTGTATGATCGCCTGCCAACCATCATCAAGCATTCGACCTTTGACAGCAACGTTGCTGGTATGTGCCTCCGATCGTCTGCCGTACATTCCATCAGTTCTGTTTCTTCTTCATCATCATCGTAGTCGTCATCTTAATCATCAAATTTGATAGATATAGCTAGTGTTGAGATTATCGTATGTTCTTTTGCTTTGATCTTCTGCCGCCAGCTTTTGATTGTCTGATTGATTCGTATCCTGACGTTCATGGTAACTTGGCGGTACGCAACTCCAAACGACAAGATCGAATGGGAGGAGCTATCATGTGTCACGATGAAGAGCGTTCTCCGCTCGCAGACCTGCTGCAGCTCCAAGTGATGCACTCGAATTTCACGCGGAACCGCGGTCTCGATGGCGGTTCGCTGGCGTTGATATCATCGAGCGCCTTGGTTCAAGGCTGTTCGTTCATTGGAGACGAGACCGACACTGTGAGCTCGGGCGTCACGTCCGGCATCGGCGGCGGAGGCGCGATCTTTTGCTCGACCTGCGACAAAACCAGCATCGCCGACTCGTTCTTTGCGTCGTGCCACGCGAAAGCAAGCAACGGCGGCGCAATCTTTGTGCAGACTCTTGGCTCGGTAGCCGTGACACGTTCGATCTTTGTGAGTACGTACATGAAAACCAACCTTGATGCAAACTCCTCCTGGCTCTCCTCCTGACTCGCATGCGTGATGGCCTCGTGATAGATAACTCGGCCGAAGAGCTCGGCGGTGCCATCGCGTTGATGCAAACCAATGGTCTATCAAGTGTCATGCAATGCGACTTCATTTCCAATAGCGGCTACGGAGGAGGTGCCATCGCTCTGACCGACTCGGCTATGATCGATTCGTGCCGTTTTGAGTACGAGAGCAACCGATCACCCAGACACACACGCACACAATCTCTGATTGGCCGAGTATTTGTGCAAGCGCAGCTTCAACAGGGCGTCGGGATGGGGCGGTGGAGTGTACCTGTCGAAGCATGCGAGCCCCATCGTCACGAATTGCCACTTTACCAATTGTTCGAGCAGCAGCATCGGAGGCTCGATTGCTGCGTCACAGGACGTGGGAGGCAGTTTCACGAATTGCACAGTGCGCAACTCGCGAAGTGTCAGTTCCGGTGGCAGCATCTCGTTGGTTGATCGCGTCGCAACGTACTTCTACAACTGGTACGTTCGCACTCTCGCTCGCTACATATCCGAGTGAGATTCATGAGCCTCCTTTTGCACACCACAGCACTATCTCGAACGGAAAGAGTATCGACAACGGAGGCGCCATCTACATTACCGATGCTGCGTCACCGAGGTTTTCGCTCGTGACCGTGAGCGACAACGATTGCATCTCCTCAGGCGGCGCACTGGTGGCCATCAGTCAGTGCTCTCCGACCTTTGTCGACGTTGTGTTCCAGCGTAACAGTGCCGCAAGCTTTGGTGGAGGTTCGTACGGCGTGTGTTGTTGGGTCGACCCTTGCATATGCACTGATATGTGTGGCGGCGGGTGGTGGTGGGTCGTCGTCGACGCACTATCAGCACTGTATCTGGGAGGAGAGACGAACGTCACGTTTGTGCGATGCTCGCTGCTCGAGAACTCGACTCCGAACGACGCTGGCGCCTTGTGGCTGAGTGACACAGCCACTGCGAACTTTGTCGATTCGCAATTCATTTCCAACCGTGCTAAAGCCACGTACGTACCTGAGTGGGTCACTGTGTTGCTCTCTCTCTCTCTCTCTCTCTCTCTACTCTCCCTCTCTCTCTTTAATGTAGGAGTTGGTGTGGCTATGGGATGGACGTAGTGGTGGCGTGATGATGGGCCAGGTCGGTGCCAAGGCGACCTTCATTCGCTGCGAGTTTGGCAACAATAGCGCTTCATCGACTGGCGGTGTCATGCAGCTGATGAACGGCTTCGGCGGCCGCTTCGAGTCATGCCGCTTCGTCGGTAACGAGGCGGCCGAGGGTGGAGCGATCAACCTCGCTGACCAGGCAACAGTCGAATGCATCGATTCGTCGTTCAGCGACAACATCGCACTCAATCTCGGAGGTGCTGTGATTGCGCGATCGTTCTCGGAGGCCAACTTCTCGGCGTGCAACTTTACCAACAATCGCAGCCCGACGAGCAACGGTGGCGTGATGGCACTGCTCGACAGCGCGAGGATCTGGGTTGTTCACTCGACGTTCGAGTACGTCATCGCCGCACTGCACCGGGGGAAGCAGCGCAGTTGGATGAGCGCTGTTGGGGGGCAGTTGATTGATGCGACAATGCTGCGGCACGGCAGGCAAAACACGGCAGCCGCCGGAGGCGTCGTACATGCGGCGTCGCGACGAGAAGTGACGTTTGATGCGTGTACGTTCCTCTCGAACACGGCCGACGTCGCTGGAGGTGTGCTGAACTCCGTGGCACCGAGCACGATCATGGTGACGGGCTCGCACTTTTGGAACAACTCGGCCATGGGCAGCGGCGGCATTGCGTCGTGTGGCACCGATTCGAGCATCATGATCGATTCGAGCACGATCGATAGCAACCGGGCGAATCTCGAAGGTGGAGCCATCGTGATGGCGACCCTTTGCACGCTCGACATCCATGCTTCGAACTTGAGGTAGCGTGATAGCGTGAGCGTTAGAGAGAGAAGCGATAACCAGTTGGCATTGACTCACTCTTGCTGACTCACACTCGGCTCCCATAGCGCGAACAATGCACAACGGGGCGGTGTAGTATATGCAGCACGCGAAGCAAGGCTTCAGGTGTCGCTCTCGAACGTGCACGACAACACTGCACAGACTGGCGGAGCCTTCTACTTGCTGTGCTCGAAGGCCGCCATCGTCGAGTGCACGTTCGACTCCAACACCGCCAGCTCGAACGGTGGTGCCATCTCGATCGGCACCGTATCTGCGGTGTTGTACTCGGAGTTTGTCGTCGCCAACTCGACGTTCGATCACAATGTCGCCACGCACTTTGGTGGAGCGCTGCATGTGTGGTCGTCAACGGCCACGCCCGACTACTACCTGTACTCGCCGAGCTCGTTGGCAGACTTGCTTGGTCAGCAGCTCGATGATGACGATGGCGATAGCGATGCAGAGCGAGCACGTAGGGCTGTACCAACGCTGCCATCGTTCTACAACTTTGCTGGAGTGAGCTTCCAGTCCAATCGAGCGTCGAAAGGCGGCGCGTACTACTTTGCATCGACCTCGGACCTCGACCCGGTCAACGACTTTGACGGCATCCTGACTCTCGGCGAGGGCGTGCTGTTTGCCAACAACTCGGCGACGGCTTATGGTGGCGCGATCTATCAGCAGACCTTCCAGCCGGTGGTACGACTTGCGTAGTGAGAGTGAGCCAAAGAGTTTATGCGAGAGAGAGAGAGAGAGAGAGCGCAAGCCTCGCTCACGCTTCTGCGTCGACGATCGATATAGCCTTGGATTAGTGCGGCAGTATTCGACAACAACCAAGCCGAGTATGCTGGTGGGCACGTGGGATTCAACAACGAGCTCGAGGTCGAACCCTCGGCAGCTCTGTCGTTCTGTGCCAATTGTACATTCGGGCCGTCGACCTCCGGCTACCAGACTCCGAATGGCTTTGCATCGTGTATGTCGTGCGGCACTGCCCCACTGTGTGTGCGAGCTTGCCTTTCTAACGACAATCTCTCTCTCTCTCTCTCTCTCTCTCTCTCTCTCGCTCTCTCTTGTGTTCGAGCGACACAGCTCCGATGTTTCTGCAGTTCTTGTCGGGCTGCGAATCCTCGTACTATGTCGGCACCTCGTGGTTCGAGATGGAGCTCATGCTGACCGACACGTTCGGTACCAACGTGCAAGGCCCCATCTTGCAGTCGGAGACCTTCTTTGTGACGCTCTTCAACACGAGCCTCGCCGGCAAGTGCGAGCTGAGCGGCGTGTGCGACTCGATGCTCATCAACAACGCCACGGGCCGAGCGTCATGGAACGTGTCGTTCGTCGCGAACGACAACCAGGTGTGCGTGTTCGAGTTCATACTCTCGAACAAGACCAACGACATGGGCATGTGCAACACGACCTTGGTGTTTCCGTCGCTGCAGTGCCGCACGCCGATCGACGGCTGTCCGGCAGGTAACCACGTCGTGACCGGCTCGCCGTACGACTCGTGCGCCGTCGATCCACCGCCGTTCGACTTTTGGACCTCGTCGATCTTTCATCTGCTGCTCGGCATCGTCTCGATCTGCATCGCGATCTTGTTCCTCACGGCGCTCCTGTACGCCGTGAGCTGGTATGCGAGGAAGCGGCGAGAGCTGACGTTGGCCATCGATGCGCACGACGAGGAAGAGGCCATGATCGTGCACGGCAGCCGTATCGAGCGTACGTTATCGTTGGTGGCACTCGGCTCTTCGATCTGCTACTCGTAACCAACCACCACCACCAATAACCACACAATCTCACGTGTGGTTGTGGCTGTGTGTCTCTCGCGGTTCAGATATGCTGCAACACGACGCAGCGATACCCAGGATCGAGTTCACGGATCTCGCCTTGACCGAGCGGCAGATGAACACGCCGGGCTCGACGTGTTTCCGCGGCGTGTGGTGTGAGCAAGGCTTCTATCCCGAGGTCGAGGTCTCGGCAGCACTCGTGGTCGGCACGCACGACTTCTCGACCGAGGAGCTCGAGTGCTTGTTCTCGGCCATCAAGCTCTACAGCGTCATTCGCCACAAGAACGTGATGCTGGTGTATGGCGTCTCGGTGGCGCCCGACGATCGCGTGTTCTTGGTTCGCGAGCCGACCGAGTACGGAAACCTGCGCAACGTGCTCGACACCAAGCCGTTGAGCTGGAGCACCAAGCTCGGCCTCGCACGGCAGATCTGCAGTGGCATGGCGCACTTGCACAAACGCAAGATCATGCATCTGTACGCAGGGGCGCAGCACGCTCGAAAGCCTATGAGGCACGAGCCAACTCGCACTGACACGCGCGCTCTCTCTCTCGTGTGGCAATGTAGGCAATTGCGGCCCGAGAGCGTGTTCGTCACCCAGAGCTGGGAGTGCAAGGTTGCTGACTACACGGTATCGCCTGAAGAGATTGGCTGCATTCCTTCGGCAGTCTACTCGGTACGATCTCACTCAACCACGACAACAAGAGCAAGCGAGCGAGATGTGCGTACTCACTCACTCACGCACTCTTCTCTTCTCTCCTCGTCTCGACCAACAGGCGCCCGAGTTCATCCGCAAGCAGAACATCAACTTTGCAGCCGACGTGTGGTCATTCGGCATGCTGCTCTACGAGTTGTGGAGCGGCTCGCCTCCGTATGCACAGTACATTCAGTCCAATTCGCTGGAAGCAGTACGTTTCGTGCAAGAATGCGATGATGCTTGCTTGCATGCTTGCTCGTTCTCACGGGTCTCTCTCGCTCTCTCTCTCTTTTGATCACGCGACAGTTACTCGAACTGCGTAAGCTCGAGAATGAGCTCCCGACGGTGGATGATAGCAATAGCGCACTGACAGCGCTGCTGCAGGATTGCTGGCAACTCGAGCCATCTCTCCGTCCGTCGTTCGTCGAGATCAA
>Ga0209935_1005617_pt1 | contig 10548 bp, 19 predicted proteins | sample ThiBio_1000_plan_2_FD_183958 | JGI IMG/M metagenome (GOLD analysis project Ga0209935, IMG submission 183958) | Wastewater bioreactor microbial communities from Cape Town, South Africa - Thiocy_cont_1000_plan (SPAdes) | ecosystem: Engineered > Bioreactor > Thiocyanate-remediating >... | reverse complement strand
GCCACAAGTTAGGCGGTACTCGTACCGATCGGTGAGATTCGGTGACCGGCTGAGGTTCAGGTGCGTACACAATCGACCCCACTGCTTCGAGAGGCCGACAAATGGCCGCTCATCCAAGCTACCGGAACCAATGAGTGTAAACCTTAAATCACACACGCGCCAAGCACAAAGCGATCGTCAGCATCAGCACCAGCAGCCAAGCCAATCGATTGACCGGCTCTCTAATTCAACCATCAAAGATGCCATAGTTGCAGTGAATGGATTGCGCTCGGAGGCGAACCACGTACTGAGAGATGTAACGCAGGGTACGAAGTTGCAACAACGACGCAGCCGAGACACGCGACCATAACGTGAGGCGCTTCAGGTTGGTGCAATTGCTCACGATGGCAGTGACAGTTGTATCTCCGAGCTGGTTGCAATTCTCGAGGTTCAGTGCAACCAAGCCCTTGTGGCTTGCAAGGAACGGCGCCAAACCCTACACAAGATCAACTCGTCAAGATATGAGAACCTGTCCACCGAGTCGTTGCTCTCATGCCGGTGACGTACGCGGTCAGTAATCTTTCTACATGACTCGAGGTTCACCTCGGTAACGCCACGACAAAATTGCGATGCAATCGTTATGACAAAGTCATCGACCAGTGGGCTCTTCTTAAAGTCCAAGCGCGAGTAGCAATGTGGTTCGTGGGAAATGGTTCTGGGAGTAGAATCGCGAGAGAGAGAGAGAGAGAGAGAGAGCAATTAGATAAGATTGCCGAGAGGGAGAATGCGAGAGCACGAGCGTACCGAGTCTCGGTCGACAAATGATACTTGGCAATGTGACCAAGAGCAGGAGAGAAGCCTGAGGCGCGAAGTAGTACGGAGAGATAGGCGCCTTGTTGTTCGGCAGCACTCGTCAGCAACCCATGGAAGCGACGGTGCTCGAGCGAGCTGAGCTCTCGTGTATTCTCGTCGATCTCCTGCAGTGACTTGGCACGCGAATGCACTTGAAAGCCGCGAAGGCCAATGTACTTGAGCACCATGTATGGGTCACCGCTCGTGCTGGGCGTAATTTCTGCGCACGGTCAGCGCCGCCACGGATCCGCGTCGTCAGTACCACTAAGATGCATGGTGCATGGCGTTTCTCGCGTCAAACACACATGAGACGTACTGATTAACACATATTTCCCAACACACGGAGTTCCGATACGCGACGAAAACACGGTCGCCTTGCCGGCTTGCGAGTTGAGCTTATCGAACCGAGCAGCAAGCTGAGCGATCGGCTTGTCGTTGCAATGTGCATCGTGCGCCGTCAATGCAATGCCGATTTGTTCTTGAATCGCATCGACGCTGTCGGACGTGTTCTTTTGTGCAGTGTATCCGTCGAGATCGGGATCTTGGTTCATGCTCCAGTCGTCCTCGTACTTGAGGCGTTTCATCAACGGGTCGGCACGATCTGAATGGCAAGCAGGCAGGTATTAGTGAATGCATGGCTCTCTTGTCTGTACGAATCGATGATTCGATGCGTACCATCACAAACGTAGACCTCAACACACTCTGGTGTTCCGTACGCTTGAATGCTGTTGGTTGCGAGGAGAGAGAGAGAGAGAGAGAGAGAGAGAGAGATGTTAGTGAATCACTTTGGAAGGCGAGGCGAGGTACGAGGTACAAAACTACATACCTCTCCTCAAAGAGTTCGAGAATGATGAGTGTGAGTGCAAAGTAACGTCGAGCGGGATAGGCGAGAATGAGCCATTGAGTTCGGTCGCTACTGAGCTTGCAACGGCTATTGTTGGGCAACAGCAAGCACTCGACGTTGTTGAAGGCATCAATGTTGGCCGTCGGATGACAGAGATGCTGTAGGTACAACTCGTGCTCCATGCTCACCAACTGCGATTGATAGCCGTCGTGTGCAATGAACTGTGGTGCATCGTCGTGCTCGAGTGACGGTGCGGAAGACGACGAACATGTACTCGATATCGAAGCATCCTGTCGATGGTGATGGCGCTGTTGACTGTGGTGCTGATGGTGATTCGGTGTGTGCAGCTCAGCGTGTGCATGGCGGCTCGACGGCGTGGGAACGGCACCCGACGAGATCTTAGTACCAGTCGGTGCACCGGGCCGTGAGGACATTGAGCCCAGGGTACGCGAGACGCGTGCGTACGATTGCACATGGAATCGGCACGTGGTAGCGGCGTCGGACGTCTGTCGCCTGCTGACGCCGTACGCTATGTTGCCGTACGAGACGATCGGCAGGTCGAGCAGCTTCGGAAACGGCGACGGGCACGAGAGCAGGTAGGTCTCGAGCATCTGCGCCGCTTCGAACAGCAGCGGAAGGATGGTCTCGACGCCACTGCGCGAGTGCACGCACAGCAGCAACAGCGCCCAACCTAGGTCGTAGAAGGCGGCGCTCACGAGCGGCGAGACGCCAGTCTCCTCGGCCTCGCCATCGGTGGTCGACGTGCTGTGGAGCAGCTCGCTGCTGGAGCCTTGCATCGTGCTAGCGAGAGGCGACGAGTCCGATAGCACGCTCTGCGACGGCGAACGTCGAGCGGCACCATCGCCTCCGCGCATGGCGCCTGTACCCGTGGTACCACCCGACCACGAGCTACTAGCCGTGTTGCGCGCCGCCATCTCTCCCGAGCCATTCGAGGAGCCTAGATCGAAGCTGCTCGCCACGCTGGCGCCGCCAGGTCGACTGATTGACACTGGTGGCGAGGCGGTTCGCGGCGAGAGCAACGAGACCTCGTTGGCCGGGCTGGATTCAAGCGGATGAGAGAGCGAGAGCGTCGGTTCCGAGAGCTTGGGCGACGCTGTTTGAGGCACGTGCGATGCGGCCGTTAGGTGCGGGACCGAGTCCGAGTGCTCGGAGGCATTGATGCGCGGCCGCTTGGGTGTTGGTGGCGAAGCATCGGATGGCGTGGGAACCGGCGGCGATGGTGCCGGCTTCTTGGCCGACGTCGGACCCGAGCGGTTGCGCCATGGTGCACTGGTGAACGAGCGTGTGATGAGACTCACCAAGCCCTCACCAGGGAGGAACGATGCCGGAAACGACGAAGCGACTGCGTGTGTGGCTGGCGTGCTCGGTGCCGCCGAACCCGCTGGAACGATGGCATTTACCGCTATGCTGGGGGTCGTCATCGCTGCCGCCCCCGTCGTTGTCGTCGTCGTCGCCGCCGCGGCGGTGGCGGCGGAGGAGGTGGGTGTCACTATTGTTGGCACATGTGCAGCGGGGCTCATTGCTGGGCCACGCGGTGACGACTGTGGCGACGGGGTCGAACGACGAGCGAGGTCTTCGAAGCCTGCCAAATCGGCCGACGAGGCAGCGAGCGCCACAATATCGTGGTCACACCGCGAGGCACTCAAGGCCTCAGTCGAGCGACGGAATGAGTGAGTCGGTGGCGGTAGCGGCGACTTGTGCAAGAACCAACGCAGGCAGCAGCGATACTGCTCGACGGCACCGACGAGCAGAAAGAACTGCTGTCGTTCATCGCCACCGCTCAACAACTGCGATTGTTCGAGACGGACGCGAGCCAGTACGCTCAGTTCGGTGATCAACGTTGGGTCGAGTTGCATGGCTTTCTTGTAGCAATCTGCAGATCACGGTGCCATTAGTGACGAGGCGACTCGTCGTGCTCACAACTTGGTCGTCGGACGTACCGTAAGCGCGCAAGAAGAAATGTCTTTGGTGCGGTGAGTAGAATGGAATGACGCAACAACCACTCTCAATCAGCACGTTGCCAAGCAAGAACCATGCCGGTGCAAAGCTTGGACTGATGATTACCTGTGGGTTTGTCGCCATCATCAGCTACTACCTACAGCATCATCACGATGATGATGACGATGACGATGACGATGACGACTACATACCGCTTGAGCGAGCTTCTTCTCTGCAGCAAGAAGCAGATTGCTAGTACTCTCGTAGCGACCATCACTATCACGGCCCTCTCGACGCTTGGCCTGCTCGAACAACGCAGTCGCCCATTGGAAGAGCGTCAAGTGGCTGCAGGTCCAAGACTTGACGGCTACGGCGAACTTGATGTTGACCAGCTGGAGAGTAGGGCAAGCTTGCGATCAGCATCCTTCACCACGGCGGATGACTTGGTGGTACGTGGCATCATCGATTCGAAAAACAACGTACGTTCCACAATTGATCAGGTTGTGGTCCTTTGTAGTTCAACGCCTCATAGAAGAGTGCATTAGCCTCGGCCTCATCTGTGTATGCGTGTGTGATCGAGAGTCAGTTGCCATTCCAGTATGCAGGCGCATGGTCCTCCATACCGATCACGTTCAAGTGGCTCACACGAGCATCTATACTCTCCAAGTCACTCGGCAGAATCACGACAGGCATTGTTGGAAGTTGCTCACATAACATGACTTCACGCATCAAGCGGTCGCTGAATTTCACTGTGTCGCACCACCAAAAGGTCGCTGGTGAGCAATTGCTGCACGAGCCAGGGGAGGAGGAGACAGACAAGCTCGCCAGCAAGCTTGCTAGAGTGTTCCAGGCGTACACCCAGTGGTTGCTTGCAACCGCTCAAACCAGAGCACCGGTCGAATGCCTAAGCGCAAGTCATACTCGGGGCTTCGCTCTTGAGGAGTGAGACCGAACGGAAAGAACTCTTCGATCCACTCCTTGACTTCGACGCGCCAGTACTGGTCGGTGTCCTCTCTTGAGATGCCGCATGGTATGGCCGACGATGTGCAAACCGGCTCCTTGGTGCCGCCGAGCACCAGCGACAAGAAGGCGAGAATGGCTGACGTTGTGGGTTGGTTGTAGCTATTGACATTGGTCGCCATTGCTGTTCGCTGCTTGAGGTTGAGGTGATTCTTTTGAGATCGAACAACCATCTCGGTCAGTAGGATTGCCCGAGCCTCAGGCGTCGTGCAGTGCTCCCTCACACGGCCTGTATGGCGGCAATTGATGCCGTGTCGATGAAGCTCCTCGGTTAGTTGATGATAGTTACTACACGTGCGTTCTTGATCAGTATTCGCATAGTAGCAACAGTAAAAGCACCAAACAATGAGAGAGAGAGAGAGAGAGTCGTAAATACGCGAGATTTCTTCGCTTAGCCTCAGCGAATCCACGAGTAGTTGGAGCTTCCTCGACTGCGTGAGCTTGAAAGAACTTGTCGAGTTTGGCCGAGAATGATGGGATGACATTGTTGTGGAGATGAAGTGTGGCATCCAGCACCTCCTTATCGTGAATGCGGCGTTGATACGAGCCGAATCTGCGTTGATGAACGATCGCATCGGCTCGAGATGAGAAACACAAGACGATGTGCCAAACACTCATCATGAGCCTAACGCAGGTACCCTGTGAATGCATCGGAGCTCAATGGTATCGAGTAGCGACGGAGAAACTCCGGACGAAGGTGCTGGTAGAATACCGTTCGACTGCCTTCCTCTGATGCCCGACCCAATGGGGCTTCGGGAGGGAAGGTCCGAGCAAAGTCCAGTAAGTAGTACTTGCCATCCTGTGTGAGGGAACGCAAAACGGACACACGAGAGAGAGAGAGAGAGAGAGAGAGAGAGAGAGAGAGAGTTGTTGTCGTCGTAGGTGATGTTACTGATGGGATACTTGCAAATCTTTCAAGCTCTTGTGTAAACGTACTCTTCCAACATGGCCTTCGATATCCGCAGGTCCAAAGAGAGAATGGTGCATCACAACGTGCTCCTTGAGGTTGAGCATTTTGCTACGGAAACGACAAATCGTGCGTAAGCATAAGCACTGCCTTGGTGCCCGCGGCGGTTCCTCGTTTGTAGTAAGCATTGCTCGCATACCCCATCTGCTCCATGTAACGATTGAAACGCAAGTCACTGGTCACCACAGTCTTTCCACCGTCGCAGCTTCCGTAGCACAAGGTCGATTCTCCGTCTGCTTGCTTTCCAATCGGAAGAATCGACATGGCCACGAGTCGATATCCACTGCGTAGTCGATAAAAAGCCATTGGCACTGTGAGTGGGCAACAGAGAGAGAGAGAGAGAGAGAGAGAGAGAGATCGCTCGTCGAGACGACAACGCGTACCGATATGTGATCAAGGCCATGAGAGGAAAATGAACGCCCGGGAGCTTGGTGTTGTAGAAGCTCGTCAGACCCTTGAGGTCGTGTGCTGCGGCCTTCATTGCTGCCGTATCGTTGCGTTGGTGGCCACCATACATCCAAATAGTCGGAGGCTTATCTCCCGGATTCGCAGGCTTGGCACCAGACGGGATCTCCGAGTCGGTAGCAAACTTGAAGAAGATGGAGTGGCACACGAACTTGTCGCCGCCCGCAAGGCCTCCCGAACGTGACGAAGGAATGGTCTTGAGAGATGTCGGCAGATGACGCTCGGCGATAATGATCTTTCCATAGGTCGTGGCAGCATAAACAAAGTCATGTGCCAGTGCAACCTATGTATCAACGAACACAGCCAGACGCACGGGCACAATTGTGTGAGCTGCGCTCCGTTTGCTTGCTGTGTGCGTGAGAGAGAACGAGACACATCATACCAGGCAACGGTGCTTGTCGTAGGAGTCAGGCAAGTCGAGATTCTGCTGAAACTCTCCGTTCCAGTCCTTCCAGGCTATAGACAATCCATAACAAGGTGAGCTCGACACGTAAACAACTGGCACGTTTGAGCTTCAACGACGCAACGCCACGGCAACCTACCAAATTGCATGACCTTCTCTGCCAACGGAGTCCATTGCGGAGGCTCGGTTTCGGGTCGCTTGGGCGTCATCTCGGCCGCTACCGTCGTGGTACTCGACGAATAGCTCGTGAAGGAGGTTGTTCCGTCGCTGTCGGGGTCTGCGTCGTTCGCTGGAACGAGCGACGCTTGCTTGTCTTTGTTGCGCTTACCCAGGCGCTTAGCAGGTGACGGAGTGGTTACTTTCGAGAAACGTGAGGCCGGAGCCGGGGTCGAAGGAGAGTCTCCAGTAAGGAATGGCGGCTCATCGTCATCGCCGAGCGTCGAGGAGGTGAGGAGCGATGCCGAGGACAGATCGTTTGCAGCACCGAGGAATGGAGGCTCTTCGTCGCTGTCGTAGTTGGCGTCGGCGTGGCGGTGCTGATTGGTATCGAACTCGTGCGAATGATTGCTGGCGCGGCCGTTGCCAACTGGTCGGGACTTGATCGCTGCGGTGTTTGAGGAGGAAGAGGTGGCAGTGGCGGTGGTGGCAGTGGAGCTGTTGGTGGACGTCATCGATGCGTTACTCAGAGCCGGAGATAGCAGCAACGGAGGTTCGTCGGTGTCGGTATCGGCGTCGTCGACAGCACCAAAGAGCGACGATTGCATCGAGGTCGTGAGAGCGCCAGTGGTAGCGGTGCCCGAGGCCGTCGACGATGCCAACGACGACGCCATCGAGAGATCGACGAGCGACGAGGTTGAGCCCATGGTCATGGCACCCGCTCGCTGCACAGACCCATTCGAGTCGGTGTGCGACGGAGTGCTCGATGCGTGGTCACTGGAGTGGTGGTTGCCAGCGGCGCCAGATGGCGCTGGTGTGGGGTTCGGCATCGGCGCAGTGCTCTTGGCATGGTGATGCCTCGAAGACGACGACGACGACGACGACGACGAGTCCGACGAGTGGCTGTGCTTGTGCTTGTGGCTAGAGTGCTTGCCATGCGAGTCGTTATCTTGCTCGTCGTCGTGGCGGTGGTGGTGGTGGCTGCTGCCATCGTGCAGCGGAGTGCTCGGCAGCGACGTCGGGCGCGACGGCACCGACAGGGTGTTGGAGGCTGACGAGCCGCCGCTGCTGTTGCTCAAGGTCGATGTCGGTGTGGAGGAAGGAGACGGCGAGGGATCGGTGCTCACCGAGGGTGACAGGTTGGAGGTATCAGCGTGGTCGGCCGGAGGGGCAGTAGCGGTCAAGGCGGCGGTCGAGGTCGAGTAGGCGGTGTAGCTCGCGCCGCTCGCGTCGGGCTCGAGCAACGACGCGCTCCGCATCGGCTGCTCGCCCGATACGCTGAGAAACGGCAGCTCGCTATCATCCATCCAGCACCATACTGTCGGGAGCAAAGACCGTCCTCAACGCGCCCTTGTGCGAGCGAGAGATATACTTGGCAGCTTAGTCACGCGGGCAGTTCGTACGCTCTCGCACCTCACGCGCACGTACGCACACACGCGCAAGCTCGTGGGAGAGAGAGAGAGAGAGAGAGAGAGAGAGAGAGAGAGAGCACCACAGGCGAGCGCACGCACACACGCTCGCCGCGACGGCAAGTGAGCGCCAACCAACAACAAGAAGCTCGTGGGCACACGAGGCCGAGGGGCGATGGGGCAGCGAGAGGGCGAGCGAGCGAATGAACGAGACACGGCAGGAAGGAAGGAAAGGCTCCCTCTGCGTGTGCGTGTGTGCGCCTCGCGAGAACTGAAAAACCGCAATGTCCCTCGCGGACTTCGCCGCCGCTGCTGCGCCACAGAGCAGCGCCATCTCCGGCGGCCGTGATGTCACGCGCACGCCGGCGCCTCCGTGGTGCGTGCGAGGGCTGAGCCTCTCCGAGCTCCGTTGAGCGTGCCCTTGATCGTGCGGGGCTGCTGCCAGCGCCGGATCGTCGACATCGTAGCGAGAGCCTGTGCGGCTATTTGGCGCCCGATCGATGAGGCGCACCGAGGGTCGGCGGCTGTCTCTGTTCTCCGCCGCTGTGGTGCGCGCATCTCTCGTGCGTGTGCGTGTGTGTGTGTCTGCGTGCGCGTCGCTCTCGTTCGTCTCTCCTCTCTTGGCCTTGCACGCGCCTTGCTCGATATCCAGTCCCAGCAGCTACCAGGAGACGCACCAGCCAGCGCTTTCCTATGCTACAAGACGAATCGGCAGCAGAGTATCAGGTATCGTTGAAGCTATCGAGAGCGTGGCCCGCGAACCGGGAGCTCCCGCTCGCCGCCGCGCGCCTGCTGCTGCCGCCGCCGCATCGTGCATATAAGATGGACGGGCTCTTATTGGCTGTGGCCTGTTCTTCAAAGTGGCAATCTACGGAACGCGAGATGGACTCGGAGTTCGGGCAGCACTCGGTCAACACCGAGTCGTACGTCTTCATCGAGAACAATGACATACCCGTGTCGGCCATCAACGAGGCCTCGATGGCGCAGAACCGCGCTCGTCGCATCCAGCACCAGAACATCGTCATGATGGATACGTTTGGAACCTACAACATCAAGGTAGGTGCATCGATCTGTCCGATCGCGATGCGGTACCATGCGTGGGAGCACGAATGCCTGTGGCTGAGTTTCTGGGTGTCTGTGTCATACAGCGCACCAACGTGGGAAGTTGGCTGTATCTATCGGATTTGTACCGAACGATGTTGCACTGGCGCTGGTACTGGATTGCGATCGCGGTCTTGTTTGCGTATCTACTTCAGTTCACGCTCTTTGGCGGAGTGTACACGCTGCTGAGCGACCTGAAGGTCGTTGGAGAGAACGACAGCTGTCCCAATCGCTCGTGCTACTGCATGCCCGACATCACGACCTTCGAGGAGGCGTTCTTCTTCTCGGTGCAGACGCAGATCACGATCGGCTACGGCGACATGATCCCCAACCCGCGCTGTACGCTGGCAATCTTCGCCGTCATTGCGCAGTCGATGGTGGGCCTCACGGCTGACGCCATGCTGTTTGGCCTCATCTACCAACGGTGCGGTGCGCTACGTTCGCTCGCACCATCGACGACTCACGCCCGAGACCACAGGCTCGCTGGGAGAGAGAAGAGGAGCGAGGGAGCGCGATATGCTATTCTTGTTGTCGCCATCGCTCACGGCCTCTCTCACGCTCGTGTACCGGCGCTGATTGCAGGTTCTCGCGGCCGCAAAAGAACGCTCGGCATCTGGTGTTCAGCGAGATTGCTACGATTGGCACGCGAAACCGTCAACGGTGCTTCATGTTCCGATTGGCCAACATGCGCAGCACGCAACTGCTGAATCCAAGGATCTCCGTGTATACGACCAGCTTCTATCAAACCGAGGTACCGTATCGCCATATCCACTTGCTGCCCTCGGCGTCCTGCACTCCTGACTCAAGCGACACCCCAGGAAGGAGAAGAGGTTTACTCGTTCAAACCTCTCAAGATCCAGGAGGCCGACTTGTTCTTGGCGTTGCCGGTCATCGTGACGCACGTGATTGACGAGAGCTCACCGTTCTACAACATGAACTACGACGACATGGCCCAATCAAACATTCAGGTCATCATCCTGCTCGATGGAGTCGAGGCTTCGACCTCTGGTTCGTTGGTGACAATTGCAATACCTGCTTGATACGCTGTTACTACTCCGTTGCTTACTACTGGAAGCTGCGAACGCTCCTTGTTTCCGCTCGCGTACGTCTGGTCTGGTCCGGTCTGGTCTATGTATGCGCTAGATCAAATTCAAGCGCGGCACACGTATACCGCAAACGACATTATGCTCGAACGCCGTTTCGACACGATGGTGCGACTGCACAAGGGCGTGTTGTTTGTCGACTACGCCAAGCTGAACGAAACCGTACCGATCCCCGACCACATTGTCCAAGCATCTTCCTGATGTGCTGCAAGCAGTGATGGTGTCGCGTCGAGTGCCATTGCAGATTATCAGCCACAAGCGCTTGTATTTTTACCCCGATAACTGGTGGA
>Ga0209935_1005615_pt1 | contig 10551 bp, 12 predicted proteins | sample ThiBio_1000_plan_2_FD_183958 | JGI IMG/M metagenome (GOLD analysis project Ga0209935, IMG submission 183958) | Wastewater bioreactor microbial communities from Cape Town, South Africa - Thiocy_cont_1000_plan (SPAdes) | ecosystem: Engineered > Bioreactor > Thiocyanate-remediating >... | reverse complement strand
GGGAAATAAGGAGCGTCGGGTGCGTTTTCATCATATATTTTAACCAAACCTGGTTTGAAGCGCAAAAGTTGAGTGGACGAGAGAGAGAGAGAGAGAGAGAGAGAGAGAGAGAGAGAGAGAGAGAGAATGAACTTACCCCAATGCGGCCTCCAGTTCGCGTTCTGTTGAATAGCTTCCTCTTCTCCTTCCTCATCTGTGCTTTCATCATCATGGTCAAAGGAAAGAGGCGACAAGGTCGCATCCTTTCTGGAAGCCGAAGTCTCACCATCGAGGGTGGCTATGACTTCATCCAAAGATTGTTGCTCAGCCCGCATTTGTTCATCATCGATAGAAGAGAGAAACCCCTTAAACATTTCTCCTACCTTAGCCAGACTCTGCTGAGTCACTCCTAATGACTTCCTTCTCCCAGTGGTGAACCCGGTGGGAGCCAAGGCAGATGGTGAGGGTGTTGTGTCGGAGTGAAAGCTGCTGTTGTTGTTGTTGTTGGCGAGTGGAGAGGATGAGGTCTTAGGAGCATGCGAGGTTGGAAAGAGTGAGAGCGAGAGCGGAGACTTGTCACGCGAGACTCCTGCGTGTGAGGTTGATGAGGGCATTGAGAGTGATGTGGTAGAATGCGACTCTGTTGGCGAGGAGAGACCCAGCGAGCGTGTGCCATGGCTCGCCTCAGGTGTCTTGTTGCTGTTGTTGTGGCGGTGGTGTAGTGTGTAGGCTTGCTCATCCAATCGCCTTCCCGCCTTGACGCACTCGGATAAAAAGTCCAACGAAACAATATGCGTACCATATTCGAGAGCTTTCTTGACTTTGTAGGAGTCCGAGTCCACTTCCTCTTTCGTTGTGATGAGATGTGTTGTCTAAAAAAATATAACAGTGAGGTGAGCAAGGGGGTGGGAGGTGATAAGCTAAAGTCTCTACCTTGTTTGAGATGATGTGGGTGGTAGTTCCACCACCTTGTTTTACATCGCTATGTATTCGCCGCATATCCGAGACTAATCCGCTGACAACAAAGACTAATCCAGCAAACATTTGCGGGTCGTGAGTCTTTGGCGTTGCGTCCTGTTGCGTCGCCTCTGTCTTAATTTGACGGATGCTACTACCGAATGAATTTGTTGTTGTTGATCGGGAAGTAGATTCTCTGCCCAGACGCCAATCAATGGGTTCTTCGCCCGCTTCGGCAACCAGCCTGTTGGCTTTCGTAAAGTGGCGACACCCAAAGAAACCTGAACGGGCTGAATACGGCGAAGGATGAGCTGCTTTCAAGATGTGGTGGCGCTCCGAATCGATCAGGGAGGATTTCTGCTGTGCGTTCTTGCCCCAAAGCATAAAGACAACGTTCTTTCTTCGCTCGTTAACGAGTTTTACTATCGCATCTGTGAAGATCTCCCATCCTTTTCCAGAATGTGAGTCAGGGATCCCCTTCCTGAAATTATGGTTAAAATTTTGATGCATGCAGTGTTGAACAAACAAATACCTGACAGTTAGACTGGTATTTAACAACAACACGCCTTGCTTAGCCCAAGAATCGAGGTCGCCATGGGTAGGATGCCCAAATGTAAGCCCATCGGCACGAAGGTCGGATTCTACCTCCCGAAAAATGTTTCGAAGGCTAGGCGGGATTGATGTCTGTTTGGAAACAGAAAACGCCAAACCATTCGCTTGTCCCTCGCGTATGTAGGGGTCTTGTCCCAATATGACAACCTTCACCAACTCCAAAGGACAGCTTCGAAGAGCGGAAAAGATCAGGTCTTCAGGAGGATACACGGTTGTGGTTTTCTTTTCTTCAGCAAGGAAGGCACATAGCTCCTGAAAGTATTTCTTGGAGCATTCTCCGTGTAAGTGAAGAGACCAGGGCGTTGTATCAAGGAGTGTGTCCATGCGAATGCTCGAACAATAACAATAAGGGGACGAAAAGTAACATCGCGAACTTCGCCAAAATATTTACTTTTGTTCTAAGAAATATTTAGTTGAAATGTTTAACGGAAATGGATAAAAAAATAAATAACGCGTTTATAATTTTTCAATCTTCGGAACTCGGAAGTCAGCGAGAACGCGGAAGGCGGGAGCTTGGCGTTGAGCATGCAGTGGTCCCGTGTGCAGTTGCGCTGGTTGTGTCTGGCTTGGCTCTTCAGCACACATATCTTGTTGGCATGGGGATCTCTATCCGCGGATTTAGAATTGGGGAAGTCTATCTTTAGCGCCCCGGTCAGTGTGGCGCTAGATCCCAACTCCGAAGCTCTTTATGTATCTGACGGCCTGAACGGGAGAGTGCTTCGGTTCGACAACAGGAACACTCTAACATCATCATCCATGCCTACAATGGCCTTCGGTCAAGCTTCTCTCAACGGAACCCAAAACAATCTTAACCAGTCAACACCATCGAGCGAGGGATTGAGTAGTGACCCTTGGGGGGTCTTCGTAGACGACGCTGGTACCCTTTGGGTTTCAGATTCGGTTAACAGCAGGGTGGTATGGTACAAAAACGCGGCCGCAATCACAGTAATGCCGCATAGCGCCGATGGGGTTTTAGGCCAACCGAATTTTGCCACCTTTCTACCCGCGTGTGCAAGGGATCGGATGTCTGACCCAAAAGGATTACGCGTTTCGGGATCAACCCTCTACGTAACCGATGCGGGAAATAATCGGTATTATTTTCCTCTAATCTCTGTGTTGCGCATGCTCACTCAGCTCACATATATATCAGGGTGCTAGTATTTGAAAATGCTACATCGGCTTCTTTTCTATCTGGATCCCCCGCAACTTACGTTTTGGGTCAATCCTCGTTCTTCAATAATTCAGCCAACGTTGCCCCAAACAAGCTGAGCGGTCCGGATGACGTCATGCCAGTCACCGGTGGGATTCTGGTGGTTGATACCGCGAACACTCGTGTGGTACCTTTACCCTCTCCACCTCCCCCCGTTGCCTTGAAGACCAATCATTAACTAACATCACACCAGGTATTTTTCCCAGAAGAAGGATTTAACTCAGATGCAAACGCCACAGGAATATATGGGCAGACATCCTACTACCAACTCATACCCCTACCTTTATCCGCTCAATCATTGTCGGCACCATCAGGAATCGCGATGGGCTCGGACGGAACTATCTTTATTGTCGACACCATGCGCGACCGAGTCTTGATCTTCCCGCCTTTCGATCTGTCCAATCTCCCTCAAGACCCCGCGGCTATCGATCTGATTGGACAAGCCGCTTTCAACGTTTCGATTCCCGGTCTCACCAGTTTATCTTCGCTCAACGGGCCATTAGGCGCGACCTATGACGCTAAGTACAATTGTCTTTGGGTGGCGGATAGCAACAACGGCCGAGTCCTACGTTTCCCAAATATCCTCCTCGTGAAGCCTGTCAACCCATCCCCTAGCCAACAAGTGAGCTTCCCTTCAAGATCTCCTGACGTCGTCATCATCCCACCTTCAAGCGGTACGCAAAAATAACAATAATAATATCTAAATATACTAATCTTACTTTTTCCTTTTTCTGCGTGTTTAGGAAATTCAAGTTCTTCATCCAATTCGTCAGGCGGTTCAATTGGGCTCTCGCCTGGGGGTATCGAGGAACTTACCCCTCAAGGAGGCATCGTTCATTCCGTGCCGTTCCCGGAAGTTGGGTACTCGGTTTCTTCAAGTGTTGATTCGCAACAGAATCAACAGTATTCTTTCAAGACCAGTTTATCCCAAGCTCAGGTTTGTGTTTTGTTTTTTTGTATTTGTCTTTTCTGGTATTTTTTTTTGTTTTTTGTTGTGTTTGTTGTTTGTGTTTTGTTGTTTTTAGTTTTTTCTTTTCTTTTTGTTTTATATTTGTTTATATTTGTTTTTTTTTTTGGTATTTTTGTTTTCCTTTTTTGGCTAAGTGATTTCAAACAAATAGCTAGTGGAAGTGGATTATGATATCTTTGCCACCAAATCAAATCTGAACAGCGCAGGAATCTCCTTCGATGTAACTCCGGGCACGCTGAAGCTATCCTTGACGATCGACGGATGGAATTTCAGCAGCTCATCCAATCACATTCGAGTTCAATTTATAGTCAACGTCCAGCCATCCATCACTTCCATCTCCGAGACAACCTCGGGCAACATCACCACCTTCACCATCCTCTCCTCCAACGTCCTCTCAACCACCATCCGCATGCTTCAATTCGGAGTTTCGGACAATTCCACCATCGCCCCCGTCGACTTTTACATCAACACAACCTCCTCCACCAGCGGAGATAACAGCACCATATATCTGGTGTTGGTTTTGCCTTATTTCAACTCATCCTTCCATTACGACCCAGATCTGTCGGTGACCTTCCTTGGAGGAGGGGGAGGCGACGGCGGGTCTTCCACCGACCTTTATCCCCTTTTTGCCCTCATCGCCATCATCCCTATCGGACTCTTAATGATCGCAGCAGTGATCCTTGCCATTTTTGTTGTTCGCAAATGGTTGTGGCGGAGACTCGCAAGACACGATGAAGGCGGGGTTCAGTTTGATAACATGAACTTCTGAACAAGAAATGATTTTATTTATTTTATATTTATTACAAGAACTTCTCTTTTAAGGCGAGGAATAAAGAACCTACAATGGGAATAATGGAGGAGGCAAATAACAACAGGGAGGTAGGGCTTATCAAGATACCCCAAGATGTCAGCCCGCATACCTTAAATACCACCCAATCCTCGCGATGCTGGGAAAACGATGTGCTGCAACAAACGTGGCGGTGGTAGAGAGTTGCCAAGGATTGAAGGGATACCGTGACCGTACATTGCCAAAATACCATCATCAGCACCGAAAGGAAGAAGGCCAAGTCTGACAGAACCCCAAAGGTGTCTGTGATATAAATATGTTCCCCTTCGAGAAAGATATCAATGATGAAGGCGCAACCAGCGACTACGCTTAACAAGCCGAAGACGGGCGCCATGTTCACGAGCTTCTCACCTCGAGTCCACTCCTCCAAGTCATCCAGGAAGTCTCGAAAGTCCTGCCTAGTTAAGTCATCGTATGCAGGGTCTTTGTTACGCTGAAAAGAAGTGTATCTCGTCGATACCCGCTGGTAGATAACGTGAAGGCATGCCAAGTGATCGGCGAAGAAGACGCCAGTAAGCAAAGACCACATCAGCGCGAAAAATGTGTGCGTCAGCACATTCCCTATCGATTCATCTTCCGCATAGGCCGAAAGCACCCAAAAGCCAACCCCTGCCAATCCGAAAGAATATGCTGTTATCGTCAAGAAATATCCAGTGCGGCACTTATTCATCGGGTCTTCGAAAAAGGATGTCTTCTCCATCGCAGGTGCTTCCTGCGCCCAATCATTTATAGATATGGGCTCGGCACTGCTGTCTCCCTGACGGGGCAAGCCCTTTTGCTCCAATTCGGCAAAGGCACTGTTCGTTTTTTGAAGATCACAGTGAGCGCAATCCAAACGAGAGTCAGCGAGTCTCCGATTATGGCGAGAACCCGCATCACCATCTGGCCTGTAAGGAGATACTCGGGTACAGTGACGGCAATCACGCACAGCACCAGGAAAAGTTGCAAGACTAACCAGGTGTACCTTACACAGATATCAACTACACTTTGCCAGTAGCGATCGAAGATCCCCACGCGATTCCCCTTGACGCCTTCATCTTCGGGAATAGTTTCATAGGTGCGAGAATAATTTAACATGTTGAGCTCCGTCCGCTCTTTGCTTCATCAGGGTGATCGAGAACAAGAAAGAGTTTCGGGGCAAAACGCAAAATCTCCATTTCCCTCCTCTAAAAGGTAAGCGTGGCTTTCCAAATTTGAACGCTTGTCGCTCGTACACGCACACGCAGCCGTTACGAGAGGACAGCTTTGAAGAAGGCCTTCTACTCAGAAAAATTGCTTAAGACTCCCCTAAGGACTCTGCTCATCCTTTTCTCCCTCCGCTCTAGAACAGACCGACTAGAAGCCGGCAATTGGAGATGTTTCCCAGCTATCCTCAGCCTTTTTTTCTTTTCTTGGAACTCAGACTTCGCCCAAAGTGAGCAACGCCTGTTCGCGCAACATTAGAAACAATGTACTGGGGTTGTTGTCAGTCATATGAGCTCATCACAGGAGAGCACCGCCACAGCGCGGTACGCTTGCGTTCCTTCTCGGCAATTCTAATTCCCAACTAGCGTTGGAGAGCCTTGATGTCACCACAAAACAGGCGACTGTTGTTGGGAGGAGCAATAGCGTTTATTTTACTTGCAGCGATAGTTGCAGCAGTCACCGCGATTGTAGTCACTACAAAGACGAACTCGAGTACAGGCGCCAATTTTCAAAAGTACAAAGATCTTAACGACGATTTTGGACTAACTCCTGATTTAAAAGAGATTATGTTGCATCAATGCAGAATGACAACCTCATGCGGCATCTGTCAGTCCTTGAAGACATAGCGCAAAATAACAACGGGTCCCGTTCTGGCACGGTACTGTTTTAAATCATCCCGCTAATCCCTAAGATTATTTTGTTCACACAAAATAGGGTTTCAACGAATCTGCGAGTTATGTGTCCTGGGTACTTTCCGATTCCAACTACAACCCGGAAGTGCAGTTTTTCACCTTGCAGAAACACACGCAATTCCAAACTCCCGATTTGCAGATGACCCAGCCCAAGGCGATGGCTTTCATCTATGGGACCGACTTCGTCCTTTTTGGCAACTCCCCAGACGCGAACGTAAACCAAGTGCCTGTGCAGCTCATTGCCAATTTCGGATGCAATCAGAGCGACTACAGCGCTTTCACTTCTGGGTATTTCAATACCTTTTCCATCCTACTGCAAGGATCACTGACGCAAAAACCAAAAAAAGAAATGTTGCTTTGGTTTTGAGAGGGGTATGTACATTCGTCGAAAAGGTACAGCTGGCAGAACAACTCAACGCTGCCGGAGTGATCGTATTTAATGATGGTGCCTCCTCGGACCGAATGGGCGTTATGTCTCCTGGTCTCCCCGACGGCGTGAAAATTCCGGCTCTTTTCGGGTCCTATCGAACGGGCATTCGGCTGCAAGCGTTTTTGGAAGTTGGGGCAGTCTCGTTGTCTATATCCAGCTCATCTACTGTCGAACTGGTGACATTCTCCAACACCATCACAGAAACCGAAGGCGGCAATGCCAACAGCATCATTATGGTAGGCGCTCACTTGGATTCCGTGCCCGCGGGACCAGGTAAGCCAACAATTCCTAACTATTCCCGATTTGCTGACGTGCCATAGGGATTAATGACGACGGATCGGGTTCTGCGTTAGTCTTGGAGCTCGCTGTGCAACTTGCTCAATTGCGGGATGAAACTGTGAACAAAATTCGATTCGCTTGGTGGGGTGCGGAAGAATTGGGCCTCCTAGGATCCACTCATTACGTGAATTCACTCTCCCAAGAGGTATTGTATTAAAATAGCTTTATATACATTTCTAAACACTCTTTTTCTTTTAGGAACAAAATAACATCTCAGTTTACATCAATTTTGACATGCTTGCTTCTCCCAATTTCGAAAGAGGCGTTTTGGTACCGGGATCTACTCCCGCTCCCAACGGCTCTGCGGTGCTGGCAGCGATGTTCGTGGATTACTTCAATGAGGCTGGGTTGCCATGGAGAAATTCTCCCTTTGACGGCCGCTCGGATTATGGTATGGCTCCATTCAGGCGCCATTAGACTCACTCTCACCTCTCCCTAAGGACCTTTCCTGACCGCCGGTATTCCCGCTAGCGGGATTGACACTGGAGCTGACCACATCAAAACAGAAGAAGGAAGAGCGACTTTTGGAGGTAAAGTAAACTTACTGATAAAGCAATCTTATTTCTTATCAATGAAATAGGATTCGCCAATGCACCTTTTGATACGTGCTATCATCAGGCTTGCGACACCACTGAGAACATCGACCAGACGGTGTATCTGCAGTTTGCACAGGCAGCCGCGACCGTGCTTGGGAAGTTGGCGATGCAGCCAGACTTGAATGCCTTCCTGGGACGCACCTTCCCCACCACTCGCGATTTCCAGCACGAAGCCAGACAGCTCCGTCAAATGCAAGCCAGAGGGCCTGTGTTGTAAGCTGTCAAACTGGCCAATAGCAATAAAACTTGGAGTGTTCTTGGAAAACTCATTGTAGCAAACTCGCAACCCATGAACGCAGCACGGGCAGTAGAGAAGGAGGGAACTCGATTTTGGGTAATCGTAGCCAGCCGCGATCACGTTTTGAAGGGTATATCTCCTCTTTACCCCCAAGTCTATTGTAATTACATCATTTCGATAGGGTTGGAAGGCGGGTTTTGTCAAGCTTGTCATGGAAAGGCTTCGCCCATGGTATGTACTCCTCGAGGCTCTAGCTTGTTGTTTTAATTCCTTTTTAGAAAAGAATGAAGCCAGGCGACCATGTTGTGTTCTATAGTGGCAAAGCTACGTTCGAAAAGAAACGAGATCCCCTTCATAAGTTTACCGCTCTTGGCGTGGTAAAAGACAAGGAAGCTTACCCCTACACAATGAGTATCCCTTCAGCTTCCCCATCAAAAGAAGAGACCTGGGAGACGTGGCGAAGAGATATCGAGTTCCTTCAGCCTTTCAAAGAAGTTGAGATCCGGCCGTTGCTACCCAAACTTCATTTCATCAAGAAAAAGGAAGCTTGGGGACTCTTTGTACGAAGGGGATTCTTCTCTATTCCTAAAGAAGACTATCACACCATCGCTGAAGCTATGTTGGCCTAATATAAACCTATAAAAGCAAAAAAAAAAACTTTCTATTTCTTTAGGTCTTTTCAAACCACACAAGATTGTGCGATGGAGGTATAGTCATAACTATTAATGTAGGTGTTGAAGGTGTCAAGCGCGGCGTTGATGGTGTTGTTGGCAGCTACATAGGGCACCCAATCCAACCACACCGCATTCTTCTCGTAGACGACAGCCATCGCAAATTGGTAAAGAATGGATGTGATGAAGCTTGGCGGGATAGTCCTTTCCTCCAAGGTTTCGTGTTCCCATATATCCCAAAACCGACCCGTTGATTGGTGCATCCGTTTCCTCCTACCCTGGGCGGCATAGAAATCGTGTAGCCAATCAATGAATTGGGAAGCTGGGCCATCATATCCACCAGGTGGAGAGGTAGGGACTAGGTGTCCTGGGTTTTGAGTCTGATAGGCAGTCGTTATGGCCGCGGTCAAGTAGGGTCCATGAACCGCAGCGACACCTCGAAGCCAACAGGATAGTTTAATATGTTGACCGGCTGTAAGCCAATTTGCATAATTCGAAAGAACGGGATAGGCCAGTTGAGCGGCCCTAATCATGCTGTTGGCCATACCAGCGGCCGAGATGAAGGGTTGAGAGAAGCTGTAGGCAACGTAGCCATATCCTATCATGTAGGAGTTGGGTACCCTTGTAGGGCTATTGAGAGGCCAAGCGGTGTAGGTATAAACAGGCCCAGAGTGAGCTGTAGGTCCCGTGACGGAAGTTATCGAGACCTCAGAAGTCGTATTTGTAGTCGCGTCGAATCTAATCATTGACGATCCTACTTCGATGGCATCTAACCTACCTACAAGCCAAGGCCAGGTGACCGAAGCATAGGCGTTGATGAAGGAGTACCACCCAGCGTTATCCCAATCATATGAAGTGAAGCCGTACTTAGGGAAAGGATGCTCGCCAGTAACCCAAGGAGTGTTTACTTCGTTCATGGTGAAAAGAGGGGTCGAGACAACCTCCTGTGAGATAAAAAGAACCTCTGAAGGTCCAACTGGTGTTGCTATGACATCGCCTGGTATCAGATCTTGGGTCTGCTTGACCGACCCATCCTCAAGAGTAACAGGAGTGTTTCCCAGAAAGCATCCACCAGACGAGGTCGGGCTGGGGCTTGGGCTCGGACTTGGACTGGGGCTAGGGCTCGCGCTGGGTTTGCCACAGTTTGGCCTGGAAGACAAAGAAGTTCAAGGATTAGATTAAGAAACTTACATAGAGGAGTTCTTACAAGTGCCAAGGCTTCACTTGCGCCTGCACCGCAACCCAGAAAGCCACGCAAAGTACCCACAAACACAGGGTTCTTCTCATCGTTCTTTTCTTTTTGTTAGTGTGGCGAGTCACACCACGTGCCAAATAAAACTACTACCTTGCTTTTTTTCGAAACAGATCGCTGAGCGTGTCTCGGCCATTTCCTAAAACGAGCACAAGGAGTTCCGCTCGTGCGAGGATTTTGTAGAGAGATCGTTCCTCCAGTACTGCAAATGCATCCTCTGCGCTTGTCTCTCCGCCTCGCGATTGCTGTGCTGGGTGCGCATTTGCATTTCTTGGAAGAGACGGACGGTCGAAACCCCAAATGGACGAGACAACGTCAAGCCCTTTCCCCCCAATGACACTTGAATGGAGGGAAGATTCCCTCCCAATGGAACTCGAAATCCTGATCTTCCAATTCATCGAAAGCGGGGAACAATTGGGTCGGATCTCGCTTGTTTGTAAACGATGGTGGCTGCTCATCCATTCTCCTACCCACGGTGATCCCCTTTGGCAAAACCTCTTGAAGAAATCTTTGTTCTCCTTCACCCGAAGGAACCCTCTTTTGCTCCCGTCAGATCGTCAACGAACTAAAGAA
>Ga0209935_1005612_pt1 | contig 10555 bp, 1 predicted proteins | sample ThiBio_1000_plan_2_FD_183958 | JGI IMG/M metagenome (GOLD analysis project Ga0209935, IMG submission 183958) | Wastewater bioreactor microbial communities from Cape Town, South Africa - Thiocy_cont_1000_plan (SPAdes) | ecosystem: Engineered > Bioreactor > Thiocyanate-remediating >... | reverse complement strand
CATTCGATTCATTCGATTCATTCGATTCAAACGAACAACGAATAATGTAGATGTTGGAACTCTTTGCTGCCATCCTGACGATTGTGGACTTGCGCATCTTCCAAGACACCATGTCGATTCAAATGCCGTATCTCTTCGACTGCATCCAACAAAACCACTCCTTAATGTCGATCGCGCACTTCTTTCTCACCAATGCCACCGTGACGCGATGTTTCTCCGAAGTGTTGCTCGAGTTCCTTGTGGCGCGTGTGAGCGACTTGAATGGGCCTACAAGTAACTCTTCCTCGTCGTCGTCGTCGTCGTCGTCGTCGTCGTCGTCGTCTCCCGAGGTTGCCGGTGCCTCGAGTAGTGGCGACAGCAACAACAACACCACGCCATGGCTTATCACGTCATCGTCACAAACGACCGCACAAGCGAGTACCAATTCAAGCTGGCTCGTTGGAGCGGTTCTTGCGCGACTATTCAAGCTCGTCGTATCGGCGATTCGCATGTTCAACCAAAGCGAGGCTCCAGTGCTTCAGATGCACTTGGCAACCATCATCTCGCAGTGCATCAAGCTCGGCACCGAGGCCAAGGATCCGAGCAACTATTTTCTGCTGCTCCGAGCGCTGTTTCGTAGCATCAGTGACGACAGCTTCGAGCTCCTCTACAAGGAGTTCGTACCGTTACTGCCGTCGTTGCTCGAATGGCTCAACCGGCTACTCGATAGCTCGCACACCACATTGATGCGCGATCTCTTCATCGAGTTGTGTCTCGGCGTACCAGTGCGCCTCAGTACGCTCCTGCCGAGCCTGCACTTGCTGATGCGGCCGCTGGTGCTGTCGCTCTCGTCTCCCAACCTGGAGCTCGTGACGCGTGGCATGCGTATGCTCGAGTTGTACCTCGACAACCTGCACGAATACGTGGCGTCGTTGCTCGAGGACCATCGCGAGGAGTTGATGGCCGGCATCTGGCGCCACCTGAGGCCCCCGCCGTATCCGCACGGCGCACAGGCCATGCGCCTGTTGGGCAAGCTCGCCGGCCGCAGCGTGCGGTTCGACTATCAACTGCCGCCGCTGATCGTCGAGCCCGAGCCCGAGATGGCGGTGCTCAGCAGCACGCCATTGCTCGTGACCTTTGAGCCCAACTCCAAGATTGCACTGCCGCTCGGGCTCTGCGCCGAGCTGGCACGCAAACACTTTATTCTGCCGATCGCCACCGACGCCACGCGACTCGCAGCCTTCCAGGTCATTCGCTTTGCGATCGATGCACTACTGTGCTGCGACACGACGGCACTCGACGAGAGCGATGCCAACGTCGTTGCTGTGGCTACACCATACCAGCATCGACGCACGCGCCAGCAATCGGCACTTGGCTCTCGAACTCGAGCCACTGCCATGGACGTGAGCAGCGGAGGCGATGGTACTCCTAGCCCCTCCTCCTCCTCCTCTGGTGCGGCATCGACGGCCACCAACCATCTCGATGCCGATGATTTCGACGAATGCGACGAATACGACGAGTATGACGATGCGGGCGACGACTATGATGATGATGCACGAGACGGCATGGACGAGCAACGCGAAAGCGGCTCTACAAGGCATCGGCATGTGGATGACGACGATCGAGTGTCGTCACTGAGTAGCAGCGGCTCCTTCTCGTCATCGTCGCTCTCGAGCGCCGCAACGGCCATGGAGGTTGAAGCCTCCACGCCCAGTTCAGCTACTGCCGAAGCGTCATCATCGACGCCGACGCCGACGCCGACGCCGACGCCGACGCCACCAGCAGTGAGTTTACCACCGGTGGTTGGCAGTACGGGCGCCATTACGCTGAACAACCATCGCGTCCAGCAAGCAGTGCTCCGACGCTTGCTGAAGAGCCTCTTTACGGCGCTCTCGACCAAGCCGCTCAATGCTGATGCCTCGGCTCAGGCGTATCTCGCCGACATTGGTCGACACTTTGCACTGCTCTTGACGCATCCGCCACAGTCGCGCTGCGACGTGTCGTCGCTCGATCCGCTGGCCTTCATCGACGCCATCATCGAGACGCTTGGCTCCAAGGAGCAAGTGGCGACCGAGATTGCGTCCCAGATGCTCGAGAGCCTGGTGAAGAACCTGCAGCAAATCATGGGCTCGGCTGAAGCGGCGGCGCGCTTGCACGTGTTCAGCTACACGGCCTCGCGACTGTGCCACAGTTGCGTGCAGAAGGAATGGCACCGCAAGCGCGGCGGTGTGCTCGGTGTACGAGTGCTCACGAACCGACTGCCTCGAGAGTGGGTGTTGCGCTTCGAGCGCCGTTTCCTGCGCGCCATCTTGCACGTGGTTCGCGATCTCACGCCAGAGGCATCGCTCGACACGGTCAACATGAGTAAGGCGACGCTCGAGGTTATCTTGAACGTCTGCCACGGTCCTCGAGTATCGACACCCGAAACTACCGATGGAGAAGCCGTCGGTACCTCTTCGTCGTCGTCGTTATCATCATCTGCTGGTACCGACGGTAGCAATGAAGCGCCACGACAGCTCGGTGCTGCCGTGTTGCGCCTGGCGTTGGAGCTCAGCTCGACGTCAGCCGCAGTACGCGAGAGTGCGAGAACATTGCTGGAGCAACTCTCGAGCCTCACCAAACGGCCAGTTTCGTTGTTGCTCGAGCCGTACTTTGTGAGCGGCAAGATTGTGTCGCCGATCTTGAGTGGCGGTGTTCGACTGCTGCCGCTTGCCAAGCAAATCGGCGTTCTCGAGGCAATGACGTACTGTCTATCACTCTCGCCACCGTTGCTCACAGTAGCGCCTCCCAACTTGATTGCCGTCTTGAACTCGGCCATCACCGACTCGCAACCTGACGAAGCGGCCGCCCCTTCTCCTGCTGCCACCACTGGTTCGACGGCGGCTGCTACAGCGCCTCCGCCGTCGCAAACAAGCACACCCGGATCATTATCATCATCATCATCATCGGATGTGGCAACCTCCAACAACACGACGAACAGTACCGGAGCTGCGACACCAGCAACCACGCCGAGTGGGGCAGCGAGCGCAGGAGCGCGCAAGCCACCAGGCATCAGTGGCATCGGTATCAATCGACGCGTGCCGGATCAATCGATGGAGTACCGCATCGCATGCTTGAATCTCATGGCGGCAGCGTTGCTCAGCCCGGCGTTCGCTGGAGCAACGTTCGGCACGCTGCATAAGCAAGTGATCGGCACGTTCTGCAAGTGCCTGACGCTACGTGCACCCGAGATCGTGCAGGCGGCACACAAGGGCCTGAGCGAGATCATCAAGGTGCACACGGTACCGCGCGATCTTCTCCAAAGCAGCCTGCGAGACGTGTTCTCGAAGCTGAGCGACTACCGCAAGCTGAGCGTGCCGTTGTTGCAAGGCTTCCATCGACTTCTGGAGCTGCTGGCGCCGAGCTTCAACATTGCGCTCGGTCAAGTGCTACTGGGCCATCTGCAAAAGTGGAAGGACCCGGCGAACGTCAAGATTTGGAAGAGCGGCCAGGAGGTGGCGATCGCCGCCGCCATCATCAACACCTTTCATCTGTTGCCGAAGGAGGCTGGCTTGTTGCTCGACGACCTCTTGGACGTGAGTTTGACGCTCGAGGAGCAGCTTCCTCGAGAGCTCAGCAGCCCGTATCGCGAGCCGCTGGTGCGCTTCTTGAGCTGCTATGCGGCTGAAGCCAACCACCGCTTCATGACGCTGTGCATCGCACAATTCTCTTCGCCTGCCGCGGTTGGAGCCAACGATGGCGCCTGCATACCGCCTTCGGCTTCGTCGGTGTCGGCCACGAGCTCGACAGCAGCGACACCGCCGAGCACCAGCAACACGGTAGCAACCATGATTCATCCGTCGGCCTGTCGCAGCTATCAGTTGGTGATCAAGCACGCGCGCGCCGAGGCGCTGCGCAAACACCTGGCAGCCTCGAGCGCCGAATGGATTCCGCGGCTGATTCGCAAGCGAGGCGCAGTGGAACTACGCTTCCTCGCTCTGCGTCTGATCCACACGCTGATTGCGAGCGAACCCGAGTGGCCGGTCAACAATACGCCGCTGCACCACACGTTAATGTCGATGTGGCACTCGAAGGGCCGCAAGAAGCGATTGATGAGCCTCGAGTCGAGCCCGCCCGTGCACTTGATGGGCGAGACGCGCTTGCTCACCAAGTGTCTGCTGGCATACTACAAGGCCAACCCGACGCAAGTCGAGATCCTACTCGAGCTGGCATCGATCTTTGGCGTGCGTACCGTGTCGGACTATCAGTTCCTGCGCGATTACTACGCGTCGGACGTCGTTGTCACGACGGCGAGCGAGAGTTGGCCGTTGAAGAAGATGCTCTTGCAGCACTTTATTCTCACCTACAACACCAAGCCAGCCGCCGGTGGGCAACCCGAACAATCGATCACGACCGACCATCGCGTACAGCTGCTGCGGCACTTGATACTGCCGCTGCTGACTTCGATCTTTGCACAAGGCTCCGAGTGTATCGCGGCCGTGATCGACCAACAGCTCGTTGCCGATCTCGTGCTGCGTGTGCTCGACAAGCCCGATGCCACGGCGGCGCAAGCAGCAGCAGCAGCCGCCGCCGCCGCGGCAGCGATGGCAGCGGCGACCGCCAATGCGACGCCCGGCTCACCGGTGCCCGTCATTCCGCCGCCGCCTCCTTCACACCTCGAGGCACTGAACGTCGAGTTGATACAGCTGGCGACGATGCTCGTGCAGCACCTGCCACAGATGCTCTCGTCGCATCTCAAGGAGTTGGTCAAGTTCACGTGGCACCACCTGAGCAGTGACGACACCACCAGCAAGCACTACGCCTTCGTGCTCGTGAGTCGCTTCATTGTCGCATACGACACGCCCGAGCCAGTGGTGCTGCAAGTGTTCGTGTCGTTGCTGCGTGCCCACCAGCAAGAGGTCAAGTCGCTGGTGCGAAAGGCGCTCGACATCTTGACGCCGGTACTTCACCATCGATTGCGCAACCCGGACGCTCGCATCTTGACGTGGGTCAAGTACACCAAGAAGGTCATCGTCGAGGAGGGCCACATTCTCAGCCAGCTGTTCCACATCTTTCAGCTGATCGTTGCGCATGCCGATCTCTTCTATCCTTTCCGCGAGCACTTTGTGCATCAGATTGCATCGGCTCTGCCGCGCATGCCGAATCAAGGCTCCGAGAGTCGCAAGTTGATGGTCGACTTGATGGAGGTACTCATCAACTGGGAACGTCGTCGTATTCGCGAGGCTACCTCACTACCGACGACGGCCTCTACCACTACACCTGCCACTTCGACAGCAACAACCACGACGGCAACGACGACGACGACGACGACCAGTACACCAGCTGCTACGACGACGACAGCGTCGAGTGCCTCTTCTGATACTGGTGTCGATACGGATACTGGTAACGATGCGTCAGCAAGTAGTACAGCATCTCGAAAACGGCCTCGCTCTGGTTCGATCGATGAGTCATTACAACAAACCGCCAAAGTTCAACGAACTGGAGCTTCTACTTCGGTTGCTGATGGTACTGCAGCGGCAGCGGCAGCGACAGCGGCGCCACAGAGCACGCCCGTCGACTCCGATCGACCACCGTTCGTTCCGAGCCTCAGTATCCTCGAGATGGTGGTCAGTCTCTTGACACGTATCGCAAGCACGTTGGGAGCCGATTCCCGCGAGAGTCCGGCTCTTTCGCACCGTGCGTTGGCGTTGCTCAAGCAAGCACTGTCGATTTGGCCGCAAGTGGTGGTCAAGTTTGCCTTCTTCGAGAAACTGCTGTTGGTCGAGCAGGCGCACGTTGTATGTACGGGCTTGCAGATTCTGCACGTCATCGTGGACCACCAGCTGCAAGCGTTCGTTGCCGAGAACGTAGCGGCGATGCAACATACGCTACCGCTGTGTCTGCGCTCGGATAACATCAAGGTCACGAGTGCCGCCTGCAAGCTGATCGAGCGTATCATCAAGGGCTTCCCGCCGGCGAGTGCCACCGGAGCGGTGGCGAACTTTTATGCCACGCTCACCGACGCAGTCACTACCGGCCTGAACATCCATACGCAGAGTGGAGCGGCACCTACCAACTTGGCGACGCTGTCCAGCACGACTGCCGTACCGGCGACCGCTGCCTCCTCAGCCGCGGCAGGAGTTGGCTCATCGGCACCCGGTGCACCTGGAACGACGGCCGGAGGTTCTGCCGCACTGGCTGCCACCATTAGCGATCGCCCAACCGTGACTGGTGTGCTCATGTTGTTGGAACTCTTTGCCAACGACACGCCTTCCAAGATCGACCGACACATTCCGGCGCTCGTCAAGTTGCTCCAGAAGCTTGTCAAGGAGTACAGTGCGACAGCACCCAGTGCTTCTGCCACTTCGAGTGCCACCTCTGCCACTTCTGCGACAGCGGCCGCCGCCGCCGCTGCTTCAGCGGCTGATGCCCAACGTGCAAAGAAGCCTGATGGCACAATCGCACCAATGGCTACTAGCGGTAGCACGCCGACACTGGGTAGCAGTAACACTTCCGCCACCGCCACCTCCACCTCCACTGGTAGCACGTCAGCCAGCTCGTTGACCACCTCGGCCGCGGCAGGAGGAGCGCGAGCCTCCGGTGAGCTTTCGAGTGCCAATCCCTTGGTGCAAATGATTGCGCTGTGCCTGCGATTGATCAACATGCGCATTGCGTGGATCGGTGACAGCAAGAAGGCTCTGTTGAGCACGATGCAGATGGTGATCGAGCGTTCGCGTGACATTGAGTTGCTCGAGCTGTTGACCGGCATTCTTCATACTTGGATCGTGCCACGACGCTCGAGTGATTCCGAGGACTTGCGCGACGACGAGGACGACGATGAGGACGAGGACAGCGAGGAGAAGGAGCGCGAACGCGAACGCGAACGACAAGCGACGCAGATACCGATCGTTGCCAAGGAGAAGATTGTGCTGTTGCTCAAGATGACGCGCTTCGAGGCGCTGAACCAGCCGGCACTCCAGAGCGCCTTCCTCGAGCTGGTGTACCACATGTACAATGATGCATCGGCCTCGCGCTCCGACATTACGCAGCTCGAGCCCGCGTTCATGATGGGAGTGCGCTCGAGCAACGTGGCTACGCGCACCAAGTTCTTTGAGATTCTGCATCGCAGCATCATCAAGAGCCTGCCGCAGCGATTGAACTATCTGCTTGCGGTGCAGAACTGGGACTCGCTGGCCAACTACTTTTGGATCAAGCAAGCGTTGGATCTGCTGCTCGCCGTCGTGGTCGGCAAGGATAACGTGCGTCTCGCGCCAAAGGCCGTTCAACTCCCACGACTGCCGAGCTTTCCGATCGCCAATCATCCACGAGTCGAGTGGCGACAACAACAGCAACAACAAAAGCCGCAGCCACCGCCGCAGCCACAGCAGCCAAGTGGTAGCAGCTTGGCAACGGCACCTCTGACGCCGCTGGCGGTGCTGTTGCACGACCACAAGCGTTTCTTGCAAGAGGTGCGCAAGGCGCGTGTCGCTGACCTGATCGTGCCCCTGCGCGAGCTCGTACACGCCGACACCGAAGTGCCGTATCGACTGTGGGTGTCGTTGTTCCCGCTGTTGTGGCGATGCCTGGCGCGAGAGGAGCAACAGAAGCTGTTGAATCCGATCGCCGTGCTCTTGTCGAAGGATTATCACAGCAACCAGTTCTACGTTCGCCCGAACGTCGTGCAGGCGCTACTCGAGGGCCTTGGTCGCGTGTCTCTCTCGACACCGAGCATCCGCTTGCGTGTGTCGGCCGAGTTGGTCAAGTACCTCGGCAAGACCTACAATTCGTGGCATGTGGCATTGCACCTCCTCGAGCAGCAAATCAACCCGACGGCCGTTCAGCAGGATGAGCGACTGTACAATTCACTCGCTGAGCTCTACAAGCTCCTCGGAGAGGATGATCTCTACTATGGACTGTGGTTGCGTCGCGCCTCGATGGAGGAGAGTCGCATCGCTTTGTCACTCTCTCAAATGGGAATGTGGCAACGAGCTCAAGAGATGTACTTTTTGGCAATGACCAATGGCATGAAGCAGGTATGTCAGACAGAGAGAGTGTGTAGGTGCAGGTGCAGCAAGTCACTCGGGTGAGCGATTGCTAACATGATTGGAAATATTCGTTAGCAACAACCGGGAAATGGCATATTATCATCAGCGCTATTGGCTGAGGCTGCTGTATTGGAAGAGCACTACATCGAGTGTGCCAAGAAGCTCGATCAATGGGATGTTCTGAAGGAGTATGGTCAACAAGATTCGCGCCCGAGCTTGGTACTCGAGAGTGCATGGAAGCTTGGCGAGTGGGTGTTGGTGAAGGAGACTCTCTTGAAGCCAACGGTACCGAGCCCGCAACGTGACACGGTCGAACATCGAATCTTTCAAGGCTACTTGGCGATACACGACAGCAAGCCACAGGAAGTCGAGACGCTCTGTAGCCACGCGATTGTGGCGGCACTGCGACACTGGCTGACGCTGCCGAACGCGCCGTCGGGCGCGCACGTGCATGCGCTACATGCCTTCCAGCGCATCGTCGAGCTCCAGGAATCGGCGCTTGTGGTCGAGCAACTGAACGCCGGCGTGAGTGGCAATCGACACGTGTTGGCAGCCGACATTAAGAGCATTCTCACTCGGTGGCGCGAACGGCTTCCGAATCTCTGGGACGACATTACGACGTGGCGCGACGTGCTCGCGTGGCGGCAGCAGGTGTACGGATTGATCAGCGGCGCGTTCAAGGCGCTGGTGAATGTCAATCCGGCACTGGCGTTCATGGGTCACCACGAGACGGCATGGAGCATCAACAAGTTTGCGCACGTGGCGCGCAAGCACGAGCTGATCGACGTGTGCCTCAACTCGCTGGCGCAGATCGGCAAGCTGCACAACATTGAGATTCAAGATGCGTTCATTCGGTTGCGCGAGCAGGTCAAGTGCTACTTTGTGCTGGGCCCCGTGCACCTGCGCACGGGTCTGTACATTATCAACAGCACCAACCTCGACTACTTTAGCGTGCACCAGAAGGCCGAGTTCTTTCAGCTCAAGGCCGAGTTCCTCGCCAAGATGGGCCTCATCGACGAGGCCAACGTGGCGTACTCGTCGTCGGTCACCATCTGTGACACGACGGCCAAGGGCTGGTTGAGCTGGGGCACCTTCTGCGACCAGCAGTTCAGCGAATCGAAGAAGATTGCGCACGGCGAGTATGCCGTCATGTGCTACCTGCTCGCGGTGCGCAGTCGCAGCCAATCGGCACCACGCAAGCTTGCGCGTGTGCTATGGCTGCTGTCGTTCCACGACGAGGACGGCAAGCTGGCCAAGGTGTTCGAAAAGTATGCCGAGCCTCTGCCATCGTGGTTGTGGATCCCGTGGGTGTCGCAGTTACTGGCGGCGCTCTCGCCCGGTAATACCGAAGCGCAGCAGATGTACGCGATTCTCGCCAAGATTGCCACCAACCAACCGCAAGCCATCTACTACGTCATGCGAACCTACTTGCTCGAGCAACGTGAACTTCGCCAAAAGCGTCAACGCGCTGTTGCCACTGCTGCTGCCGCCGCCGCTGCTGCTGCTACGGCCACAGCTGCTGGCACCACGTCGATGGCGACGACAAACGCATCAGCAACCAACATACCGTCACCAGTCTTTGCCGAGCAACTGATGCAAGTGGTCAAGACCAAGCATCCAGCACTATCAGATGCGCTCGAGTGGATCGTCGACGAGATTAGTGGCTCGTTGACACCAAAGCCCGAAGAGGTTCTACTCGATGCGTTCGCCGATACGATCAAGTACTGCTATCGCCAGTTCTACGCCGGTACTCTCACGAGCGACAAGTTGCTTGCAGTTGTTCATCGGCTTCGTGGCGTGAGCGAGACGCATGCGTTTGCGAGCCTCGCGCGCACACCGTACAATCCACATGGTCGTCGCTGTCGAGCACCTTCCTCACTCGTATCGATCACGGCAACGTCCTTGTCATCGTCGACTGCGAGCACCGCAACCGTATTGACGAATGGTAGTGGCACAAACTCTGTACCACAAGCATCGACGTCGACTACGAGCTCCACCACGACGACACTGACACGAACCGAGTTCGAGAACGACTTTCTCAAGAAGCCACCGACGACTTTTACGCACATGATTATGCTGCTGCAAAAGTGGATGCACAACATGCGCTTGCGTGTGCAAATGCTCCCTCCGACGCAACTGCTCGAGGATACGAGCCCGGCGTTGCTGGAGTTTGAGAACTCGGCGCAGATTCCGATCGAGATTCCGGGCCAGTACAGCAACAGCAACTTTGGCGGCTTCGTTGCAGCGGGTGGTAGCCACAGCGGCGTACAGCGCGAACCGACGCCCGAGCTTCACGTGCACATTCACCGCTTCCACGCCGACGTGGCATCGATCCGCAAGCCGGGGCTCGCGAGCTTGCGGCTCGCCATGTGGGGTACCGACGGCAAGCTCTATCCGTTCTATGTGCAAATCTCGCTTCGCAGCAGCACGCTTCGTGCCGAGGAGCGTATGAGCCACTTTCTCAAGTCGTTCAACTGGCTGCTCGAGAGGCACATTCAAAGCAAGCGACGTGGAGTGCGCTTCACGACGCCGAGCATCACGCCGTTGTCACC
>Ga0209935_1005610_pt1 | contig 10559 bp, 14 predicted proteins | sample ThiBio_1000_plan_2_FD_183958 | JGI IMG/M metagenome (GOLD analysis project Ga0209935, IMG submission 183958) | Wastewater bioreactor microbial communities from Cape Town, South Africa - Thiocy_cont_1000_plan (SPAdes) | ecosystem: Engineered > Bioreactor > Thiocyanate-remediating >... | reverse complement strand
GAGCGGGAGACTCGATCATCAGCTATCTGCTATCACACTGCGTAGTGCTCTTGCGACTACCGAACCGCTGCTTCATGCAGCTGAGTGGAGCACCAGTCGTTCAGATCTGCAAGAATCAGCAGCCGCTATTCATGCCACTGTGGAGTCGACAGTCTCCGAGTGAGCAACACGAACAAGCCCTCGCTTCACGGTCCATAACCATGGAGGCAGTTGCTCCCGATCAGCCAGCGATTGATTCATCGTCTACCACCGAACCAGCACAATCGAGTGTGCAGTCACAGTCGGCGTCGATGTCACCTCGCAATCCACGAAAGAGAACCCGAGATTCGTCGGCTGATGACTTGACGCCCGCACCCAAGCGGCCACGTCTTGATGAGACTCCCGAGTCCGAATCTCAGCAGTTCCTTCCACTTGTGTACTCTCCTTCACCGCCATCGAGCCCTGCAGAACGAGCTGACGATAGCGGCAACCAATCGAAACGACGCAGACCGACACAGTGGCAGCGTCGAGCAGCCAAGCGGAACAAGGGCAAGGACAGCAGCAAGATGACTGACACCCGCACGGCTCCTCGGCCCAAGGACACCACTACAAGCTCCGAATGCCACTTCAGCAAGTCACCACTGTCTCCATCTCACGTACTGTTGCCTGAGACCGTCAGCCGCACTGCACGAGCGCTGCAAGGCTCATCAGTTCCGCGCATCTTTCTTGGCTGCCAAATGCCAGTCAACACCTCCTCGTCGTCCTCCTCGTCCTCCTCTTTGTCGTTGCCAGCCAGTCTGCCGAATAGTGCTACTTCAGGAACGCACGTTGTCTGGATCACGAAGAGCAACACCATCTTGCCACGAACGAGGATCTTCTACTGCAACCCGCACTCTCGAGCACCGGTCAACTGCCTCCCTGTGAATCGTACGCATGCCTTGTCTTTACTGCCTTCGACTGGCAAGGACTCACCGTCAGTACTGATCTAGATGTCCTGAACACTCTCCCACCGACAAGAGAAGGAGCCAAGAAGCTCCTGTATTGCATCTTTATGCTCGGCGAGTGCGACTCGAGCGCCGCTGCCGTCAAGTCGCTCTCGGCGAGCGGCAAGCTCAAGGTGCCACGGATGCTCTCTGGGATGGTGCCTCTTCTGACCGAGCTCCTCTCTCGGCACCAGCGGCACCAGTACCACTTTGTGCTGCAACGTCATTGTCCGCTACCCGAGGAGGCCAAGGCCGAGCTGGCGCGCATCAAGGCGACGCTGCGCTCGCGTACTCGCGATGCAGCGGGACCCGAGCGATTCGCGCACCTGTTGCGCTTCTTCTCCGAGAGCCACAACGTCGCGGCCTTCCTCAAGTCGCTCTGCTTCACGGTGCTGCCCAAGGCGCTGTGGGGCTCCAAGCACAATCGTCAGGTGATCCTCGACGCCGTGCATCGGCTGGTGCACATGACGCGGCACGAGCAGATGAGCGTGCACCAAGTGATGCATTCCTTCAAGGTCACCGAGTGCCGTTGGCTGTATGCCGAACGGCCGGCCAGCGGCAAGCGCAATTCTGGCGGCCCGCTCGATGCCGAGGTGCGCGTCGAATGCGTCGGTCGGCTGGTGCTGTGGATCTTTAGCTGCTACATGATACCGCTGCTGCGGTCGGTGTTCTACTGCACCGAGACCGCGGCGCATCACAACCGCATCTTCTTCATCAACAAGCACCTTTGGTCGGTGGTGTTCAGCGTCGCGATGCATCACTTGAAGCACGACATGCTGCAGCAACTGAGCGAGCAACAGGCGACCGAGATTCTCAACTCGCGCCTGCTGGGCTATGCGTTCGTTCGCATGGTGCCGAAGCTCGACGGCATCCGACCGATCATCAACCTGAGCCGCTACTCGTACCAGTTCAAGGCCAAGTCGATCAACTCCATGCTGCAGAACGTGTTCTCGGTCATGAGCAACGAGAAGATGCGCCAGCCGCAGTTGGTCGGAGCGTCGGTCTTTGGGTTCGATGAGATCTACGCCAAGTTGGTGCACCTCGTGCGACAGTGGCGCCGGCCTGGCGACTCGGCAGCTCAGAGGCCACTGTTCTTTGTCAGTGTCGATATCAAGCGCTGCTTCGATCAGTTGAACCAAGCCAAGCTTTACTCGGTGGTCGAGCAGCTCTTTAGTCCCGGCACCAAGGAGGTGCGCAAGTTCGTCGAGATCGGCTCGTTCCAAGGACGCGTGATGCCACGATTTCGGCGTGTGGTGCCTGAGAGCATTGGCGTACAATTCACGTCATTCTCGAAGGAACTGTGCAAGACGGTATGCTGAATGAGAGAGTGACAGAGAGAGAAGAACAATCATCCTCACTCGACGAGTTGCTTGTGACCAGCACAAGGGAACTCTCTTTATGGATCAAGTAGTGTACGAGCGCGAGCGACCAGAGCACTTGTTGGCCTTGTTGCACGAGCACATCTTTAGCAATATCATCAAGGTGTGTTCGTGTTCGTGTTGGGTGTGCATCGCATGGATCGCTGGTAGCTCACATCTCTCTCGACAGAATGGAACTCGTTACTATCGGCAAACGACTGGCATTCCTCAGGGAAGCGTCTTGTCGAGCCTGCTGTGCAGTCTGTTGGTCGGTGACCTCGAGCGGAGACACTTTTCAGCGCTTCCGACCGGGTTATCGTCAACCAGCACGAGTGCTGACTCACAGCGAGAGATTGGTCTCTTGATGCGTGTCATCGACGACATGCTGTATATCACAACGTCGCGTGAGGCAGCCGTGCAGTTTCTGCATGCAATGTTGGCCGGCTTCCCCGAGTATGGCTGCTTCATCAACGCCGCCAAGACGCGCCTAAATTTCGCATACCAGCCACCTGGGCTCGATGCTCCACTGAAGGAGTGTCGCACGAATACTGCTCGTACGTGCGTGAAAGAGAGGGAGCGGGATCGGTGTTACCCCCTAACCCCAAATCCTGTGCCAATCGAATATGCAACTCTAGACAACCGAACACTCCTTCCGTGGTGTGGCTTGCTTATCGATACGAACAGCTTGGAGGTCCTTGGCGACTACACGCGATTGAGCGGATGCTGTATGTTTCACGTGAGGCCTTGCGTACTCGAAGCATTCTGACTCAGATGCCTCGATCTTGCAGACATTCGCGACACCATGACGGTCTCGACTGATAGCATCCAAGGCACGCGGTTCCGTCGCAAGATCGTGCAGTTCATCAAGCCCAAGTGCCACGCACTGCTGCTCGACTCACAGATCAACTCGCTCGAGACCGTGCTGTTCAACCTGTATCAGATCCTCCTGATCGCCGCCATCAAGTTCTACTGCCACGCCAAGGATCTACCTCGGAGCGCAGTGCACAATGCACCGTTCTTTGTCGATGCCGTGATCGACGTGATCGACCACGTGATATACTTTGCCACGACGGCGACCCGCGGCGACAAGGCCAAGCAAGAGGGCTGTCGATTCGAAGCAACGCGGGAGCAGATCTACTGGTACGTCTCGTCGGTGTGGCGTTGGCCGGTGTCGGACGGCAGTCGCACTCACTCTCTAGCATATGCGAATAAGGCTGGGCTTGACGAGCTTCATCACGGTGCTGCAGCGCAAGCAAGGCGCCTTCTGTGATGTGCTGCGCGTCTTGCGAAAGAGACGCAAGCAGCGCAAGTACAGGAAGCTCCGCCCGTTGCTGCTGCCAGTAGTGAACCACGCAGCACACCGAGAGATCCTGCGCGATATTCTCTGGTAATTTCTCCGGCTGGTGAACGAGAGACAGCGGGAACGAAATATAGCTAGCAGATATGATGTTGCGCAAGTCATGCGATGTAGTGCAAGAGTGCCGCCGCGGCAGCAACGGCAGCGGCAGCAGCGGAGAAGGTGAGTACAGGTCGGTGAGCGAGGAAGCAGGTGCGGAGAGGTTGCAATGTCGCGAGCCAAGTCAGCGAAAGGAAGCGAGAGATAAAGAACAGACATCGAAGAGCGAGGACGATCGAGAGAGTGAGAGAGAGTCGCCTCGAGCTCGTTACGAGAGATGCGTCGGAGCCTTGGCTAGCAGCTGTGGCACCAAGGTCTGTGCGTTCTGAGGGTGAATGATTGCAACGCCTCGTGCCGGACATCGGACGATCGTATCGATGTGGCCTGGTGGCAGTGCCGATAGACCGACTGCCGCACCAATCAAGCCTCCCACTACCGTTCCATTCACAGCGCTGGATGAGGTGCAGCAGCAGTAGCATCATCAGTACTCGACAGCAGCGCACTGGCTCACATTCATGGTGTCGTACCTATCACCACCACCCGAAACCACACCCGATATGGCGGCCTCGTAGGTAGATTGCATCGTCAAGTGGCGGAACGCATGCGTGATTGCTGTGATGGAGTAGCGCAGGTCAGCAAGTGCCACACATTGGCCACACAGAGGAACAGCAGAGCACAGCAGTCGCGTACATAGCTGAATGTAGCTAGCGCTCAAGTTTGTCTTGTGCTTTGGAACGTGGACGCCAGGCAGTTGCTGCGCTTGGTCAGCAGCGGTCGTGAGCCACTCCAACACCTTGGCAGCGTCTTTACTGGAGCCCGTGCGCAGCCAACTGACGGCGCGATTGAATGCTCTGCTCAGACAGGGTTAGGATTGTGGCCACAAAGGTCGGTCTCGGGGAGCAGGAGCGTGTGTACGCACCCGACACGATCTCCAGGATGGCCGATCAACCAAGCGACTGCGAGGCAGTAGGCGGTCTCGGCCACGATGCCAAGCTCGGAGCAGTTGCTCAGCCGCGCCTCCTGGCCCACGAGGTTGTACAGTTCAGCGTCGGAGAGCCGATAGCCCCTGGATGATGTCATCCTGCGGTGTTAGCACCAGCTGGATGGATCGAGGCCGCGTTGATGGCACACGAACCATATGGCAAGAGGGATGCAGCGTTGGATGGCTCCCGTGTGGGCCTTCTTGTTCATCTGTCCAGCGACATACATGGACTGTGCGTAGCCCTGTTGTACGACCACACCGGCGGCAACGACGCATGGAAGCTCAGCATCGTGGCACGCTCTCCATCGTCAGATACCACGTACTCGTGAAGCGATCGACGACTGCACTTGGGCGTCGGGGTTCAAGAAGCACTGCCATGTACTGACGCACGAGGCGTCCAATGGCCCCGTCTGGTTGCGAGCAGCTCGATCAGCACAACGAGTAAGCGAGCGAGAGAGCGAGAGAGCGCGCTTGGGGGACGTGCCTTGACCCAAGAGACGTAGTACTCGGCGGCGGTCTCGACCACCTGCGCCACGGACGAGGGCGTGGCAGTGACGCACGCTCGCGCGAGCAGTATCATGAGCTCCGACGGGTCGGTGACGCCGCCGGGCTGCAGGCCGAACTTGCCTCCTCCTGCCAGCGTCAGGGCGTGTTGCAGGTCGGTCTTGCTCGGCTTCTTGGGCCAATCCTGTGGTGTCGTTGGGAGGGCGTAAGTACAACTCATGGTAGTCGATGGATCGCGAGTGGTACATAGGCGGCGGCGGCGTGACGTGCTTGGAGGTAGGCGCCGATGGCGTTGCCGAGGATGGCGCCCATCATGGCTCCGAAGGCGGCGGCTTCGATGTCAGCCACACTCTGCTCTCGCACACGTCCAACATCAACAACCATCCGTTCCACTCACACGCACGCATGCACATATATCTCTCTGGATCGCACGCGCGAGAGAGTGAGTCTTGGGTAACACACCGCAGTCGAAGTGGAGGTCGCAGTCACGAGAGCGCCACCGAACGGCGACGAGAGAGCGGCAGGGGCGCCGAACCCGAGCGAGGTCGATACGCCGGGAGCTGTGGCGATGATTGGCTCGGCTCTCAGTACTTGGAGCTGCTTCAAGACGAAGCCCATATGAACCTATGGTCCTCGAGTTCGACGTGGGTAGCCGCAGACATGTTCCGCCACATGAACGTCGGAGGAGGACGACGGCCGAGATATTTCAGCAACATGTCACAAGGAAAATATCTCGCGTCAGAAGATATTTGTGTGCAGGAGCTCACGATCCGCAGTCAAGATAATATCTCTCTCGTGCGCGTGCGTGCGTAATAGATAGATATGAAACGAGGAGGTGGATCTTCAACAAGAGTGTGTGTGCGAGCGAGAGTGTGTGTGTCGTACAGCTCCGACGGCGACCGATTGCAGGCGAGCGTGGAGGGCGCCGTCGATGTGGACGATGACCGACGGCACGTCAGATGAGAGCACTCCCAGCAGTAGGAACTCCTTGCCCAGTGCGTACAAGCCGGCACCCATGCCCTGAACGTCACACAGAGCCACACAGACACGAGTCGACGCAGCGCGAAACTCACATTGTCAACGTTGGGCGGCGCTTGATGCTCGCGAGCGACGCGACGCGCCACACGCACCACAGGCATTACGCCATCGATAAAGACACAGAAGGATCTACACACACACAAGCGACGGTGAGTACTCGTCAGTACGAGATGGCGTGGAGTGCCACGAGAGGTCCAGGATCGCGCGAGGAATGCACGACGACACACGTACGAGACCGAGAGCAGGTCGGTCGACGGCACCAAGAACTCGGTCTCGCTCTGCTGCTCTGCTGCCACGGGACCGCGGCCTGCCACGACACAGAAGAACCCCATCTCGCGCTGTCTCTCACGGTCTATCTGCCTGCCTGCCTGCTTGTCTGCACGTGGCTGGTGGATCAAAGTGGCGAACGAAGAACCGGTTCGTCGAGTCTCGTGCTCGAGAGTGCGTGTGCGAGCGAGGAGGGCAGCAAGCGAATAACGGCGAACGAACTGTGGCGCAGCCGGATGAATGCCGCACCCACAGCTCAGAAGAAGCACACTATCTCGATCGATCAGTGCCTGTCCCGCATTTACGTTTGAGTCCTTGATGATGGGCATGGTTGCGTCTGCTGTCGATAACCCCAGCCATGCTCACTCACTCTCTCGACTACGAGGCTGAACAAATGGGCTCACTGGGAGCCAACCAACCAACCAACCAACCCGTCTCGCTCGGTCATGCCTTCTCCGGTATCAACTGTTGGGCCTTGGTGCTACTTGGCGCGCTTCTGCTTCCTCGTGCCCCCAAACCTCGACCTCATCAACGCAGGGTGCCTTGGGCTCTGGGCTTGGGGCTGGTCTACGGTGAGGCCTCTGCCGGATGCGTATTCCAGGAGTTCCACGCGAAAGTGCCAATGAGCAGATCTTCTGGGCGGGTCGCATGTTTGAGCGCACCTGGCGCCGACGAACCATCGCGGCACCGCCACTGGTGCGAGCGTGGTGCCGCAGGTGCGAGACCAGCAGGACGCAGCGGACGCGAAGCGGGCCACCGAGAGCTTCCAAGCCCGAGCGCTCGAGCCACAGGGCCCCGACAGCGCCGCGAGCTGACGGAGGAGAGTTTGGAAGCGCATCGGGTATTGTCCGAATGGGAGTTCCCTCTCCTGACGGCGGGTGCTCGTGCTCGGCACTTTACTTTCGCGGTCGTCGCGGTCGGCGCAGCAGTCGGCTACTCGCTCTGCTCCCTTGATCACGCACAAGACCGCGCTCGCTCTCTCTCGCTCTCTCTCACTCACTCTCAGCCGTACACGCGTGCGCACCACACGCGCGCGTGATCTGTTCTTGTGCTTGCTCGTACGTGTCGCGTGTTCTCGCTCTCTCGCGCGCGCTCTCGTTCGTCCATCGCTTGCGTGGCCCTGGCACGCGTACACCAGCAGTAGCGTGTGGTCAGGGCCGATCGAGGTCATCAGCGCGCTCGCGCGTGTTGCTCCGTCGTCGCCGTGCTCGTTGCCTCGTTGTTGCCACAAGAAGCTCGATGGCACAGGCGGCGCTGCGTGAGCTCGGCACCACCGAGCTCGCGGCCATGCAGCACCCACATGTCGAGCGCGCTGCTGATGTTGCGGTTGATGAACCGCTCTCCATCGCGCTCGGTGTGCTCGATATGACTTCAGTCAGTTCACAGCAGCAGCTCGAAGCTGGCGAGAGCCATCGAACCATCGATCCGCGCGTGCTCGATACCGCAGCAGCAGCGCGCGCGCCACGAGCCAAACGACCGCCTACAGCACAGAACAGCAGCGCCACATCGCGACGCGCGCCGGCGAAGGCCTCCTCATCCTCGCGCACGCGTGTGCAGCCACCGCATGCTCCCATGAGCACGAATGCGACGGCGGCAGTGGCAGAAACAGGGCTGGCAGCCGGCCAAGGCGAGAGCGCCGTCAGTGTTGCAGACGACGCCGTGTACGAGAACACAGTCGACCTCTTCACGGGCATTGTAGATCGCTATCCACACGATGTTCCCGACGACGTTGCGCACATGCTCGTCGATTGTGATGAGGAGTATGACGACGAACTCGATGATGGCGACGGCAGTGGCTGCTGCGAGAGCGACAGCGGCATGTCGAGCAGCGAAGACGAACTCGATCTGCACGGCTCCTTAATCAATCGCCATGCTAATGGCGATGGCGATGTCGATGGCGCAGTATCAACGAGCGCCTCGACAGCCACTGTCACCTCGATGGACGTATCACAAGAGCCGCCGCCGCGGCGCGGCCCTATCGAGCAGTGGCTGCGACGACAGCCGCGCTACCAAGTGGTGCTCGCTCGTGCGACCGACAACTGCCGCTACAACAATCGCATCCGTTTGCGATGCAGCACCGACAACGGCAACGGAGTCACACACACAACCACAACCACCACCACTAGCGACGACAGCATGCTGAACGAATACGAGGACGAGGAGTGCCGACGACAGCTCCAGCAGCTTCACGGCTCGCTCGAGGAGCAACTGCTGCGGCAGCGCTCGGTGCTCCTCGATCCCGACGAGCTCCCACCGCCCGTTGTACCACCACAGGGCGTCCGCATCCAATCTCTCGGCTCGTTCCGCACGTTGGTCGATCGCAACGTCGAGGAGATGCCCGACAAGGCCCTCACGCCCGAGGAGAAGGAGTACAAGCGACAGTGGAAGCGGCAGCAGCGCGAGCAGCAGCGGCAGCAAAAGATTCAAGAACAGCAACGCGTCCGTTCCGGCTCCTCGGCCGCTCGCGGACGCCCCGCCAAAAAGACCACCGCCGCCGGACGGGCGAGCTCAACCACCTCCAATGCCCGAGCACCAAGCAACAAGTCGGCGCGTGGACGAGGCGGTCGAGCGAGCGCGAGTGCCACCACCATGACACGAACGCATTCACTACCGCAGTCGCAGTTGATCATGTCGGAGGCGTCGTCTCTGGCGCCTCTCGCGCCACGGCTGTACGGCTCGACCTTTGCCGACCCGAATCAACGCTGGACCGATGGCACTTGGATCAACGCCGATGCGCGGTACTGCAACTTTTCGGCGCTGGGCAAGTTCGATGTCATCTACATGGACCCGCCGTGGCGCATTCGTGGCAACGAGGTCGCCTCGCACGAAAAGACCATGTTCAATAACAGTACGGCGCCGTAGTGTTCCGGCCGATCGTGAGTGCCAACGTGCCACTCACTCGAATGGTCTCTGTCGCTCGTGAGCAGGTCGCTTCTTTCTCACGTACAACACGCTCACCAACGAGGAGATCATGGACCTCGACATTGGCGTGCTGACCGACGGCGGATTGCTGTTCCTGTGGGTCATCAACTCGCAGATGCAACTCGGCCTCGAGTGCATGAGCAAGTGGGGCTTTCTCTACACTGATCGAGTACGACGCAATGCGTGTTGTGGCTCGATCGCGCCAACTCAACGCTGACCTCGCTCCTTCGCACGAAATAGATCGTGTGGGTCAAGAAGACCGGATACGACCGCATCCTCGTCGGTCCCGGTCACTATGTTCTGCACTCGAGCGAGATTTGCTTGATCGGCGTCAAGAACACCAAGGGTCGGCGAGCGCAGTACATACCCAAGGTGAGTAACGACGTGATCTTTGCCGCCATTCGCAAACGATCGCAGAAGCCCGAACAAATGTATGAGATCATCGAGAGAATGGTCCCAGGAGGCCGCAAGCTCGAGATCTTTGGTCGTAACCATTGTATCCGGCCAAGTTGGCTGACCATCGGCAATCAGTACGTGCCTGCACAGACACACACGGCACAACCGCTGTGCTCAAGATCAGATCCCTCATCAAACATCCATCTCAATTTGTTTCGTCTTCGTCAGGCTTGGAGAGTATTACGACTGGGACCATGACTTGATCCAGTGCGATTTGTGTGAGTCTGTCATTCCGACCGGTAAAGTCAGGTATGCCAATGTCGCAGTACCCTGACGCCAATACCACGGCCGTGTGACCACTTGGGGCATCATTGATGATCGGTATGATCGTCATCTTCAGGTTGAAATCCCGTACCATACCGAACAAGGACCTTTGTCGTGGGTGCTTCGAAAGATCAGGAGAGCTGGAGGAGGACTACTTTCTGATTGAGAATATCTTTGAGGAGATGGCGTTCCATGAGTACATTGCTTGTACGTGCTTATGTTACTTGATTCGAGTATCGTTGCCTTGAGTCTCATCGGGACGTTGTTAACAACGAGACCTACATGTGTCTGCGTGTTTGTGCTGCTGTTGTCTCGTTCGTTCAGGTGATATATGTAGCATTAATCCCATTCCCGGTATCCGGTTCTCGTGTACCGTGTGCCCGAATTTTGATGTGTGCGAGAGTACGTTC
>Ga0209935_1005609_pt1 | contig 10561 bp, 14 predicted proteins | sample ThiBio_1000_plan_2_FD_183958 | JGI IMG/M metagenome (GOLD analysis project Ga0209935, IMG submission 183958) | Wastewater bioreactor microbial communities from Cape Town, South Africa - Thiocy_cont_1000_plan (SPAdes) | ecosystem: Engineered > Bioreactor > Thiocyanate-remediating >... | reverse complement strand
CCTCTCTCTCTCTCTCTCTCTCTCTCTCTCTCTTCTTGGTATATTATAAGCTAAGCCATCGTTTCATTTTAGCAAAAAAGAAATCTCCGCGAATACCGAGGAAGAGCACCCGATTGACTGCAACGATCAGTGCCTCGGAGTTTCGGCAATTGTTTGTGGATAAGCATGTGTACCTCATCGCACCATGGGGCCAGTATCTCAGCTCCTCTACCATACCAGCTCCAAAGGCGTTGATCAAGACTACCAATGGCGCGAGTGTGCAAACTATCTTCAAGCTGAGGACGGTGTCCATAGGAGGAGGTGGGGGAGGAGGTGGTGGCGGAGTAGAGGGTATAGAGGAGAGGGAGAAAGGGCAGACAAAAGGAGGACCCCAGACACCGAGCAGCAACAACAGCACACTCCGCGTGTTCATAGAGACTTACCGGATGAAGTCACTGCTCGTCGACAAGGAAGGGAACCTGGTGGAGCATTCGATGGATGCACTGAGACAGAGTCCTCACAACCAGGCTCAATACCATGACTACGACTTTGTGTGGGAGGTCAACCTTGAGAGGGCCACCAAAGAGGAAGACAACAATAGCACCTCTGGGGGTGGAGGAGGGGGAACAACACATATCCTGTTGAAGCACGTTGTATCGGAGCGGTGGCTGGCGGTATCGAAGAAGAGTGGAGAGCTTCGGCTGAAGACTTCCAAACGAGCCCCGCCTCCATGGAAGCTGCAGCTGGTGGCCAACAGAGCCTACATACAATCCGTCCTCATCAACCGCTACGTCTATGCCCCTGCAGGAAGTGATGTCGTGAGAGCCAATTCTGAGATACCCAAGGTACACATAGCCGTCGACACATTAATCACCCTCACACCCATAATGCCATATTTCATATTTGCAGGAAATGAATGTTTGGTTTATCGAAGAAAAGACGCCGGGAGATCATAGTAGGGTGGCACTGCGTTCGCATTCGGGGCAGTATATTGGATACAACCGATTGGGAGGTGGGTTCATCGAGATGAGCAACACACCGATCTACTTCACGCCTATCATCTCCAACTCCCTCGATGGACGCATGCGATTATGCGACCTCGAAAGCTACCTTGGAGAGGAAGAGGAGCTCTATGTTGAGTTTATGGTGGCACCTTCAGAGGACAATACCGCTACTCTCAGCGTAAGCAGCAGCATCCCAACCACCAGCGGAAACGTGCCAACTTACACTGGCAACAACCCAACCAATACCGGGATAGTCGGGATGTGGCTGGTGGCGAAGCTGAGTGGCACAATCATGCTGTCACCAGACAAGCAACCGGGTGAAGGATCGAAGGTACCGCTATCGGCAGCAAGCGGGAAGCTGTCGCTACTCCTCGATCCAACCATGCGGGATGCACCAGCATACTCAGCCAAGTGGCGAATACGACGCTACAACGACACCTGGCCAGCCATCCTCACCCAGCTGTATGCCAAACTTGAACTCCTGCATTCAGCCCAAACTGTCTCCGACGTGAAGTCCCTTGTCATGGTGTCCTATTCTGGTGGCGGTAATTGATGGTGCCAACTTATTTATTTTTATTTATTCTTATTTATTGGCGGTGTATAAATAAATATGGATATATTTTGTTGTACCCTTAACTTGTTCACTGTGTGAGCTTGTAGACTATTTCCACAAGGGTGACTCCAGAGCAGATAAAGGAGACCAGGATGCCGCCGACGAAGATGACCAGGTTGAGGGACCATTCCCACAGCGCTAGTCGTTGCCTCGTAAATATTTTCAAGAGCAGCAGAGGCGGAAGGATGAACGCGGCTAGGGAGTTGCTGAATGCACCAACCAGATTCGAGACCGACCCGAAGAAGGGAACGAAGAGCGCCACCGCTACTGTACCGCTCGCGACACCCAACCGCAACAGGTTTCTCACCCAGGTCTCCTTCGAGAGGATGCTTTGCTTCACTCCCTCCCATACATCGAGCATCTTCGCCACCATGCCGTACTCTCGCACACCCATAGACTCCGCGTAATCATCGTTTAGCTGATGCGAAGGATACCTGTTATCATATAGGGATCGACCAAAACGGGCAAAGAAGGCCAGCTCGATTGTCTCCAGCACAGGATAGAGCTAACGATAGAATAATAAATAATCAGCATATCACAAATAACGCAATTGTGGGGACGTACCTGTATGGGATAGGATCCCAATAGCTCCAAACATAAACATATCTTCACAATAGATACCATGACATTAGCAGGCAAATTAAGCGTGATCACATCCTTAAATGAAAGAGAAGAAAAAGAATGAGAAGCTGTTCCAATAACAGTAGAATAAATAAGAGGGTACCTTTGTGTCTTTCCCAAAGAAAATGAAGCCACTCATACCAAATAGGATATACAATACCCCTACCACAGCCATGGTCCCATCGAGATGCCAGTTATATCTCTCCCTGCGTTTCATAGAGGATTCAATAGGCAAGGCCTAATTTTAAATTTGTGAGATTGATAGAGGAGGATAGGATTGGAGTGGAGGTAGTTTGTGGGGGGAAGAGTAACCCTACCAAGTTGATGCCCTCGAATGCAAACACGAACAATCCGAATGATAGGGGGTAAGTATCCCAGCTGATAACAGAGGAAAGCAGGTTGATATCCCAGGTATCATAGTGGCTGATGCCATAGTAGGCTATCACCACTATCGCGAGCACCAGAGCCAAGTTGGCTATGTTGCTCAGCCATCCTATCCATTTCAGCGTCCGCACCCAGGAGAGCAATAAAAATATAGGACAGCACACCAGTATCGCCTGACCCACTCCTAACACCTCCACCACACTCGATAGGTTTTCCCCTATCTACAATATATGTGTGAGCGACGAGAGAGAGAGAGAGAGAGAGAGAGAGAGAGAGAGAGAGAGAGAGAGAGAGAGCGAGAGCGAGAAGCGTACATATATGACGTATGAACAACAGAAGCCAAACTGAGAGGATATCACCGCAAAATTGACAAGCCAGGATCCCCATCGCCCGAGTGCTGCCCGCCCCACATCCGCATAGGTCAGCTCCTTCTCTTCGTCCCTCTCATCTTCCTGTCCCAACTCATCAACACCACCAACAATAACATCATCATCGTCCCCTCCATTTATCAACTTTTCCGCGCGTGACTCCGCGGTCGCACCAGGGTCTCCCCCACCCGCCTCAGTCGATCCAATCTCCTCCAAGGGTATCCCCTCAGTCCCCTTGCTCAGCCTCTCCGCCTTTCTGTCAAGAAGAACCTGATATTTACACCTCACCAACAACTTTATGGTATAATTACTACATGTAGAGAGTTAATCGACTTTAGATAAGCAACATATCAATAGACTAGTCTGAGTAGGACGTACCTAACAATCCCCACTAACAGTAGTGTCACTAACCCAGCCTTTGCAATAACGAAATCAGCCAGGTTGTTTAGATGCAAAAAGGAAATGCGTACCCAGAGCCCGGCTTTTAAAAACCCAAATGGCAGCCCTAATATCCCTGCCCCAACAAAAGATTTGAAGATATTGCCAATCACCTCAAAAGATCTGAAACATGAATGATTGTTTGATTTGTGTAGTAAGAGAAATACATGCATTACATACCCACTCTTTATAGGCTCAATTGTTAAACTGAGATCATCTTGATTCAGGTTGAAATCTGACGACCCTTCCGCGTCATCATCGAAGTACGTTTCTTCATGCTCGCTCTCGCTCAATAATGCGGAATCGCTGTCCTTCTCTTGTAGCCCCAAGTGGGACTCCTCTTCTGTATCAATCTCAATCCTTTTTAGGGGCACGTCTGCGCCACCCTCCTCCATTAAGACCTAAGGTTCGGAAAGGCTGCTCGTGAAGCTATGGACAGGCTTTCATGTCTTTCGCCTCTTGCAGCGCGAAATAGAACTACCAAGAAAAACAAATATTCTTTAGGCTGTTGGGCTATTGAAAGGGTCTTTTTATTGTTTTCAGTTCCTCTTTCGCTTGCGCAGACGCAGACATTTCTTGAAGAGGAAGTGTAAGAGATAATACAGTATCCACAGAGCAGCCAGCATCACTATTACGGCGGTCGTGACAAGTATTAGCGTCATCACCACCATAGCTCCTACAGAAGAGTTATTGTCAATGAGCAAAATAGATTGTATCCATTATGTCCTACCTGATTCGTGATGCCCGAGATTGGGCCACCAGACTACAATCTCATCGGGCGGGATGGACTCTTCGATATACTGGGGTAGCCATGCTGCTCCAAATGGGATGTGTGAGCGCCACCATATCGCACCGCTGTTTGTTGAAGGTTGTGAGTATTGTGAATAGAGGGAGAGCTATGTAAGAGTGAATACAGTACATGAGGATGACCTTAAATATGTATCCGAATATGATGACCGTGACTTCGATGAGAACTAGGAAAGAAAACACCAACACCAAGGCCACATCCAAATCCTTCTGTCTGGAGTCCTTCCCCACCAGATGGGATATGAATGCTTCATACCGCAATAACACCCAATTGGGTAATAAATACACTAAAAAAAAAATATTATCTTAGCTGTTGTGCGTGTTGTGTTTGGGGTGGTGTGGGGGGGAAGAGTGAAGCGGGATGAGATATACATACCTTGAATTTTGGCAAAAGAGGCAACGAAAGGATAGGCGAGTTTTTTCAGGAGTTCGCGTTGTTGAAGGTAGGGAGCTAGGACCTTCCATAGGAAGGCCATGAATTTGCCGACGGGCATGGAGAATCGGGATAGCATATTCTGGAAGAGATATTTACAGATCGGAGTAATAAATAGATTCAACAGCTGCACCAGAGGGCCCAAGAGGATGGTGTAGAATAGAGAGAACAGCGGCTTGAACAGCAAAAAAAGAAGTTGGAAGACACTAAAGGAAACCTTTTCATTATTTTAAGTAAAAGCAAAAGTTAGATATCATATTAGAGGGAGAAAAAGCATACCTTGTACAAAGAAGGGAGGACCGCGCCAAGTGCCTCTAGAAGGGGCCCAAAGAGAGCGCGGGGGAAGAATATGGAGAGGAGGGGTGTGATAAGATTGTCATTCCAGAGCCGGAAAAACACCTGAGAGGAGTGACATCAATAATTTATGCTATTATGGGGAAGATAAGAGGGAGATATTCCCATACCAAAACATAGACTTGAAATGTTCGCTTGAATTGTTCTTGAAAGATTTCGACGAGTAGCACCAGAAGTAGCTGCAATAATATTTGGATGATCTGATTGGCCAAGAAGGCCTTCATGATCCGCGCGATCCTTCGCGCCTGCACTGCAAACCACTCCGAGTCTAAGTCCTTAGCTGGCAGAATGGAATGCTAATATTGTATGTCAATGAATGGAGAAAGAGAATAAACAAAAGAGAGAGAGAGAGAGAGAGAGAGAGATAGAGAGAAGAAATAAGAAAGAGAAATAAATACCTTTGATTGAAATGCCTTCCGAAGTTCAGCAATGTGTCTTCGATTATTTTCGGGAGCGAGAGCAATAGGAGATACTGCCAAAATATTTTTTTTGTGGGGATCCGCTCCATGCTCAATCAACACTCGCACGATCTCTTCTTGCCTATGTTGAATTGCCCCTGCATTATCCAAAGTGAATTAGCGGTTTGCGGAATTCGAATTTTAATGAATGCAGGAGAGAATCGTACAGTGTAACGGGGTGTTGCCGGTAGTATCAGCAGCATTAGGGTCAGCACCTTTGTTTAAAAGACGCAATACTAGTTCTAAATCACCCTGAAAACAGGCATACTTGAACGTAGTAACAAAATGAAAAATATAATTAGTTGCATGATCAAGTCCTAGAAGTGTCATACATGCAGGAGGGTCCACCCAAGTGCATTCTGAGCATTTGTGGGAAGAGCGGCAGTGTCGGCGGCTCGAAGGATGTGCTTTCGTTGTTGATGCGGGCTAGGCATATACAACCATTCGAACAATCGATCGGCGTCCAACTCCGGTTGAGTCTGAAGGTCTTCCTCTTCCCCTCCGCCCATCTCCTTCTCCTGCACTTTCTCTCCGCCTTCCGCTTCTGCCATATCGGCAGTTTGGTCCATTAGCTTCCGCGATTAATCGGCTTCTGCAACGACTCTTTTCTTTGATCTGTTCTTGGAACTCGCAGAAATTGCAGCCCGAGATGCCAACGCATCTTGTGGATCGGGGTGAGAATACACACGTGGCGCGAGAACGAAGGTCAAGGTCAAGATAAATAAGTTATAGATTCAAAAGCCAGCATAGCTTACAAAATACAAAAGCTCCCTCTCAGCAAAATAGTCGTGTGTTGCTGCCTCAACTGCTAAAGCGCTATTGTTGTGTCACACAACAATAGCGCTTTATCTCCGTGAATTCTTCTTTCGTCATGGACACCTGAGAGATGGTCTCCCATAGCCCCTCGTGTGTGTATGTCTTTTCCCATAGATCCTGTTGCGTCTGCGAGAGGGAAAGATTTTATAAGACAAAGAGGAAAGCAAATAGACAAAACAACGTACAATTACAATTAGGCCACTCAGCTCGGGATATCCTAAGTAGGCATCCCCAAAGCCCACCCGTACTTGGAAGTGGCGGGGATACAATATCAATCTAGATACAGAACAGATGAGTGAGGGGAGGGGTGTGAGCGTGGTAGTTACCGTTTCCCTCTATTTGTGATGATGAAGTTGTGGGGCAGGTTCCTATGAAGCAGATACTGCAAACACCTCCCCGTCGCAGAGACATACCGATTGAACGACGCCTCGTCAGTCCCTACAAGTGAGAACACCAGAGCACGCAAAGGATACTCATTTTCTAGTGAGAGGGAGAGAGGAGTGAGAAGGTCTGTTTGCAGCAAACTGGGAATGGAAGGAGAGGAGAGAACCTGTTAGCTCTGAAATATGGAGCTGGTCATCTGTAATGATAGGAGTTGTTGCCACTCTTTCTACTGGGAGGGAATGGTCTCGAGTGGTTGTGACATAGAGGCCCTGCAGGTGCAAATGATTGACGGAGGCACCAGCTTTGAAAAATAGTAAAATGAAATGCTGGGGAGGAGTAATGTTACACTAACCGTGGATACTATTATATCCTAACCGTAACGAGGCACTTTGGCTCGCCAAAAAGAAGCCTATCCGCAATGTGTCCTCAGTTATCGTCTGTTAAAAGGTGACAGATAAGAGCTGTTGTTTTTCCAAACATGAAAAATAAAATGATTACCTGAGGTAGATTTCTATCGGGTTGAATTGCTACTGCGATACACCCTACCGCATAAGGATATATATTAACGATTACACTCGCGTTTCTGTGTTGCTTCAGGAGATCCTCTGTATCACCTTCTTGCGGCGAAACACAGTTCAAAAGAGGCTTTCTTGGGGACTTCGTTCTTCGTTCCGCCGAAGGATCCAAGGGTATGAGATCGAAAATAATTTCTCGCTGGTCTATCTTGTGGAAAGAGAACTTTGCTGGATCGAACGGAATCGTGACGTTGAGTTCTTGATTCTGTCGATCCATCTCCCGCGTTACCCCCTGAAATCCTTTCGGCTTATTATGTCTACCGGGTGTATACTGCATAGAAAAGGTAACTCCGGAACCTTGAATGAGTTTTGCCTGTAGATTATCCGCACTGAATGGATATTTCATGATGAATGTCTTCTGATGCCAGAGCGTTTGAAAAATTGTGTCGAAATCTTCGATATTTGCCCAAAAGGATGGCATATCAAACGGAATGTGATAGTTCGGTGCTACATTCTGTATGAGCAAACTGAAAAAAAACAAAATAATGTTTGGTGCGTACCTTTGCGGTTGGGATCCTCAGACACAGACGTGCATTCCCCTACTGTCACAACAGAGAAATGGACAACCTGTGCCGGCCACGCGAGCACGTAGAGGAATACCACCACGGAACCCACAGTAGCAATTACGAAGATAGCTCGCCAATTGTTTTGCCATTGTTTACGTGAGGTTCTCGGAGAACCCGCGCGAGTGCTGTGGTTAGCTCCCAGGAGTTCCTCTGGTAAGGTTCTCGAACTGCGATACATACTACGTGTGCGTCGCCTTTCGTCATGAACTTTGCGCTTAGTTCCTAGAATCAAGCAATTTAAGAGGTTCCCCTTCTGGCATCCTTCAGGGCACTCCAAATAATGTGGCAAGGATGCTTTCCCACTTACAAAAGACAACCAGCGCCTGTGAAAGGAAGGATATACACCCCATGTCATGGCATCATCGTTGTCAAAGCCTGACATTTATGCACCCTGACGTTAAATGAAATTCAAATCAAAAAAAGTTCGAAGGTCGTCTCATTGCTGTTCTCAGCAGCAGCGCTCCGATGGACGAGCCCGAGGCCACCGCTATCAATGTAGGTACAGACGGCGGAAGCGCCATCCCCTCTTCAACTAGTGGCGGCACACGGAAGGTTAAAACAACAAAGAAAAAGAAAAAAGCCGAGAAGGGATTGCGGGGTGATGTCGGATCTCAACTACAAAGGAAGCGGGTAATGGGCGAAGGGGAACACACCGGCGAGAACGGAGAAAGCGACAAAGCACTTTTCAAGGAGGGGGAATGTCAGAAAGATACGAAAAAGAAAAAGAAGAAGAAAACGAAACAAGACGAACAGTATCAAGAGAAAGGAGGGGAGAAAGAAAGGAACATAAATGGAGAAACGGCATCCTCTGTTTCAATCTCAGCACCAATTCACGACGGGATGATTGATCAGCAGAGGGAAGATGGGAAGCTGCGAGAACAACTCCGAGAAGCTGAGAGCCAGCTCCTCAAATTTCAAAAGACAATCGACAGGCAGACCCATCTAATCATAGAACTGAAAAAGCTCCTTACCGAAGCAGGCATCTCCTACGATCACGTCCTGGTAAGCCATCAAAACAAATTTGAAATTCCAAATCGCGGGGATTGTGAAGTGCTCAACTAGTTGTTTGAAAGTTCAGCGAATAACATATCGTTTAACAGGAGAACTCCAGTACATCTAATCCCAGCATTGACGGGGACGAAAAGAACAACGACAAGGCGAACAAGAGAAAGAGCTGGCGGAAGAGTTTAGGAGAGTACACCGCCGCGCATGCTCCCTCCGCGCGTCGCTTGGGTTTCAGCGGGAAGAAGGGCACAAGCACACTCGGCCGTTCCGCGTCACGACTCTCAGCGTCTCCGCGAGTCCATCCGTTCCGCGAAGAGGAGCTCATAAGCACAGGGGGATCAGAGGGAACCGACAGCGGAGAGGCCTCGCCTGAACCCATCACCCTCCGAGTCACCAAGAAGAAGGGACTCACCCTTCCCGGCATCCTTCCTCGAGTCAACGACATCCCTCATGAGAACGGGGTACCACCCGCCTCTATCCCCCCCAAAAAATTTTCTCGCAGACTCTCACACAAAATTTAAGATTAGGAAATGGAAGGATAAGACCTATGATAAATGGCTCACAGCAGCTTCGTTGGTGGAATGGTGTATCTCACAGGATATGGCGGATAGTCCCGAGGAGGCCTTGATGATAGGGAACCTCTTGGTGCTGTCCAACATCCTCACGCCCTTGGGCAACCAGACCTCCTTCGAAGGCAAGAAGAAGGAGATATGGAGCTTTACCTCTGCGGAGGTAGCAGAGACCACAACTACTGCTACTACAAACAACATGAACACAAGCAATGACAACCACAACAACTCTACCACCAACACAACAACTTCAACCACAAAGACACCCTTAGACGAACACAAGCGGGCGAAGAGGTCGACCTCGTTTCTGTCGGGGGTGAGACAGAGGATCGACAAGGACAAGAAGTTCTCCTCCCCCACCTCCGCTACACCAGAGGGCATCATCAAGCCAGGACCCAAACACAGGAGCCTTGGGGCCGATGTGAAGGACATGCTGGTACCGCTGTCCTCCTCCCCCATCGTGACGAACAGGAAGCCGGTGGCCACGGTGTCCTTGGAGGAGCTGATGGCCCAACAAAAGGAGACCCACCCGGAGAAGGAGATCCCCGTTGTGTTGGATATGTTGTGCAACGGAGTCCTCGAACTCGGTGGCTGCAAGACCGAAGGGATATTCAGGATCTCCGCCCACAGCGAGAGGGTGCGAGAGCTGAAGGCATTTTTGAGGCAAGGGGACTGCACCATGGACACCATCCTCACTTACGATGTGCATGAGGTTGCAAACTCCCTCAAGCAGATAGTGGGAGAACTCTCCCATCCCATCATACCGGAGGACAGCTACTCTCCGTGTCTCGAGATCGCTCGCAAGAAGGACAACACGGCACTCGCGGAGGAACTCTGGACCATCATACACAGCGTACCAGCGGTGAATCAGGCTGTCATTGAGCGCCTACTCTCCCTCCTACGAACCCTGGCTGAACCCGAACACGTCGCCCTCACCAAAATGCTGCCTGAGAGTCTCGCGGTGGCCTTCGCTCCGCTATTTCTCAGGTGCCCTGATCCCGCACTCCTCCGCGAGAATGCAGCCTCGGAGGCTGCGGTGGTGGAAGCGTTGATAAAGAGCCCTTCCAAGCCAACTCTGCCTACCCCGTCTTCCTCAGATGGTTCTGCCTACAATCTGCGGTTGGGATATTTCACTCCGACCCCATCGCCCAACCCAGACAACTTTGTCATCCTCTGAAGAGAGAAGC
>Ga0209935_1005606_pt1 | contig 10563 bp, 16 predicted proteins | sample ThiBio_1000_plan_2_FD_183958 | JGI IMG/M metagenome (GOLD analysis project Ga0209935, IMG submission 183958) | Wastewater bioreactor microbial communities from Cape Town, South Africa - Thiocy_cont_1000_plan (SPAdes) | ecosystem: Engineered > Bioreactor > Thiocyanate-remediating >... | reverse complement strand
CCGAGACCGTGCGATCGCGCCGCGAGAGCGAGCCATCGTTGCTGCCACTGAGCTTCGCCGAGAGCGCACTCAGCATCTCCATCAGCGGAAGCCTCGAGTGCGACTTGGTGCGCGCCATCTTGCTCGGACGCTCGCGCGTGCCGTCGCTGCTCGAGGTCGCCGTGGCAGCTGCCTGCTCGGGCGGAAGGCGCGGCGAGGAACGAGAGCTGGGAGAGCGCGTGCGGGAAATGTTCGGCATGCTCACGACGTGCGGCGAGGTCGGCGCTGAGATCGAGGAGCCCTCGCGCGGCGTCGTTCCCATGTAGCCGTCGGAGCCGAGGTCGAGCAAGTTCTGCGGCTTGCGCTGCGCACCGGCCGGTATCTGCTCGGCAATACTGCTCGGAATCTCGTGGTGCCATACTGAGTTGCTGAGCTTCTCGGTGATGGCCGTCACTTGCTCGTCGCTGAACCCTTGCTGTACCGATACATACGATAGCGTCGTGGCGCGGTGGTAGTGAGTAAAAACCGTTGCGGTGGCGGCGATTACTGGTTATGCTGGGGATCGCGTACCTTCTTCCTCGACGAGCTCAAGCGACGAAGCGCCAGTGAGAGCTCGCCCGAGCGGGACAGCGGTAGCTTGAGGCGGCTGCGGAAGCTGTCGCTCTCGTGCGTCGGTGACGTGTTGGTAGATGATGACGACGACGAAGATGACGACGACGACGACGACATGGCAGACGAAGTCGAGTACGCGGGTGTCAGCGGTGCGGTTGCGCGACTCGACGTCGGCGATTGGTCGCCGCTGTTGCTGGCGCCATCCACCGATGTTCGGGCTTGCTGGTTGCCGACTTCGATGAGCGTGCGCAGCTTCTTGCGTTCGTTCTCCTGTTCCTTGAGCGCGGCCATAATTTGTGGCGGCATCTCGTTCATCCAGCGGCAATGCGAAAAGTCGACGCTCTTACTGCGCTTTAGATTGGCGCGTAGTGACTCGGCAGACGATGAGCTCGGTTCGGCGGCTGTCGCAGGAGCTGGAACGAGAAGCTGGCTCAACTCCTGAGTCACACACAGACACATATATATGGCAAAGTGAGTGAGAAAGAAAGGAGCGAGTGTCAACTGCAAGAGAGAGCTCGATCTCGATACCGGTGCACGACGGCTGATACGCTTAAAGACATTGGCATCCCAACCACTGAGACGTTTCGAGCGCCGATCAAGCACTTCATCCTCGTTGAGCATCGTGTTCTTGAGCTCGCGATGAGCCTTCTGGATCTCGGAGATCCACTTGCGCTTCTGGAGCGCCGAACGAGCCGAGACATCGAGCAACACCAAATCGTCGTAGCGGCTATCGCCCTCGCCGGGCACCGGCACGAGTTGGAACGCGTGCTTGCGCTGCTCGGTGTCGGCGAGATCCTTGACCAGCACTCTTCGGATGCGCAGCACGTCGACCAAGCGGTAGCGGCTCTCTTCCGTCTCGGCTCCTTCGTCCTCCTCCAACTTGACGCTCACGAGCTGTCGATGCCCGAGTGCAACAGAGTGCCGTGTGAGCAGCGGCGCGTACACAAGAGCCACACGGGCGCAGCAAACAACAATCGGCGTACCAACAAGTCGTTGAACAAGAAGCAGTACATGGCGTTGCCGTCGACATCGGTCAGCATGCCCTCCAGAATGTAGCGGCGATGCGATCGTACAAAGTGCTGTTGTGTTTGTGTGCGAGAGAGAGAGAGAGAGAGAAGTGAGTATGAGCTCGATGCAAAGGTATTGACTCGTGCGCACGGACCTTGATACCGGTGCCGGCCGTAAGCTGCTTGCCAAAGAGATCGTTGATGCGCAGCACATGGTGCATGGCCTCAAAGACCTTTTGCTTCTCGTTGACGTGCGCGGCCACGGCTGCCATCTTGGCTTGCGCCGACACGAGGTTCCGGTAGTCGACGTGCTCGGGTGACGTGTGCTTGACCAAGTCGGCCAGCAACAGCTGGTAGCGTGGAATGCGCTGAACCGGCAGGATGAGATACGACTCTAAGGGCTGACGGCGACGGCGCACTTGCGGAGCGGCTTCGAGAGTCTGTCAAACAAGGCAGATATAGATGAGCTCTCTCTCGCTCGCTCGCTCGCTCGCATGTTTCCTCAAACTCGCTTGAGCTTGCGTTGATGGCGGCAGCGTCGTACCTTGAGCAAGCCAACAAACTCGGGGTTGGACTTTGAGACGACCAGCTGCTGCACCAAGGGCGTGTAGTCCTTGACGTATTGCGTGTAGACCTTCATGTAGTCGGTGAGCGACAGAAAGACGTCGGCGAGACACTGGCGCGGACTCCAGTTCTGCACGCGTGGCATCAACTTGTTGAGGAGGATGTTCGAGTAGCCCAGGATGATCGTGATGCCGACGTGGATGGCCTTGACGTCCAGCAGGTCGGGATACTCGGCCATCGGCTCGAGGAAGTGCTGCTGCACCAACTTGAGGCTCTCGACGTAGGCGCGTTCGGTCTGCAAAATCTCCTTGGCAACATTGGCGCGGTAGGCTTCGTTTCGGACTGAAGGTACGGAACGAGAGGCATCGTGTGAGAGTTTCACACTCGCGAGCGAGCGAACGAGAGAGATGAGATCAACGACGCACCCATCTTTTGATACTCGTATCGTGCTTGGTTGCCGCGAGCAATGGCTTGGATGCGCGAGATGCCATGCGATACGCGTTGTTGTTCGGCTGCGCGAGAGAACAAGAGAGTAGCGAGTTGGTAAGCGAGAGAGTAATCGCGAGAGTGTGCGTGCGTGTTTTGGGGCTGCTACGTACCTGGAGAAAGCTGCGCATAGTAGCCATCGATACGCGACGCAACATCCTGCGGTACTTCGATCGCATCGAATATCAGCTCGTCGCCGTGGTACTCTCGCAGAATGGCAGCCAGCTGTTGGTCGTCGAGATTGTCGAACTCGGCGCACGAGGGATCGCTCGAGTCGCGTACGATACCGTCCTTTGCCGGCTCGGGCTGCCGCAACTCGCTCGAGCCGAGGGAGGAAGAGGAAGTGAGAGTGGCAGCGAGAGGCTCTGTTGGCGTTTGCGGCTCAGTCAACTCGTTCCCGGCGAGAGGCTCGAGAGGTGTTGGTGTAGGCTCGGCCACGGCGGTTGTTGGTTCGGGAGGTGTTGGTTCAGGCGGTGTAGGCTCGGCGATCGGCGGCTGCAGCAGTGTCGCCAATGGCGGTGGAGTTTCGGCCATCAAGGTGGCAGCGCGCTCGCGTCGCATTGCACGTCGGCGCTCCAGACGCACGAGGTGCTCTTGGTGCTGGCGAAGCATCTCTGCTATTAGCCTCTGGCGAGCAGGTGGACAAAACTGCAACCAACCACGAACGAATCAATCAGTCAGTGAGTGAGTGCGTGCGTAAACGATGCAGAAGATATGCACGTGTGTGATGAGCTTGCGTACTTTGTTGGCGGCAACCACAGAGGGATCGAGAGTCTTTTGGAGACTGCCATTCAAAATGAGAGTGCCGGTCGATGAGTGAGTGAGTGAGTACATAAACGCATTGCAACGTAGAATAGATGCTCTCGGTACGTACACTGGGCCGTCGTAACCAAGTGCAATGGCACGCGAGAATACATTGGTGAGCACCTCGACAATATGTACATCGTTTTGCTTGTGATACAATTCAAAAACAGCAAAGAGCTCACTCCTGCCAGGCCAAGCAGCGGTACGCATAAGTACCAATCGCTGTCTGTATCTATCTCACACCATAGACTCTCTATCTCTCTATCTCTCTATCTCTCGCTGTGTGTGTGCGTGTGCGGTTCGCAGTGGAGGATCATCGACATACTTGCGGAAGTGCAGCTCCTCTTCGCACGCGGCAATAAAGAAGCAGATGTTGTTCTTGATGAGATAGAATGGAAAGACGCCCTGGCCCGAGTCCGACGACTCGAGCTGCAGCGTGTGGCTGACTATGCCGTCGGAACGGGTGATGTCCAAGTGCGAGTCCGATGCCTCGAGCGCCATGTCCCACGCGGGCGCGGTCGTGGTGTACGCCGGGCCGGCCGACGACGTGAGCGCGTCCCAGGCCGAGTGCTGCCGCGGGCGCATGCGGATCTCGAGCTCCGAAGCAGAGGCGGTGAGGGAGTCGGCCTTGGCAGCGTGGCCGTTGCGCGAGAGCAGAATGGAGGACGAGGCGGCGGCGGCGACCGGCGGAGGTGCGGCGGCGGGCGCCGAGTCGGGGCTGTTGATCGTGGGCACGTACTCGGCGAGGTGGATGTTGTCGCCCCACTGGCGGTCCTCGTCGACCAGCAGCGCGATGCTGGCGAGATGCTCGGGCGGCACGTTGACGAGCGGGATGCTGCGCTCGCGCAGTGCCAGCATCGCGTGGCACAGCAGCACGCCATTGCTGAGGCACGGCAGGTAGTTGCGCGGAAGCTCGAGCTCCAGCACCTGCTCGAGCCACAGCTTGAGCGCCACCTCCTTGACAAAGTAGTCATCGAGGTCGCGTTGAAAGCGAGGCTGCTGCCGAAAGATGGTGGACTTGGTCGGCTGGAGGCGCTTCATGATGGGCGACCAGGGCGACCGCAGTGGCGCGCGAGGAGTGCAGCACACGCCGAGGCGATAGACGAGCGAGCAAGTGCGTCACTGCCGCTGGTCGCGGGAGAGGTGGCACGCACAGCGACTGCACACCACGACCACGACCACGACGCGTGCAGGAGGCAGAAGCAACGTGGTGGAGGGGCGCACGGAGCAGGGCGAGCGAGCGACACAGACGGGCAGGCAGCGGGCGGACAGACACGAGCAGCGCGAGCAGCCGCGACGAGATGAAGACGAACGACCGCACTATAGAGGCGCGCGCGCGCTTTTTCTTTGAGCTCGCCATCACTCGTTCGTTCATTCCTTCGCTCTCGACACACACGACACACACACGATCACACCAACGATGTTGATGATCGCGATCGTGGTGGCTCAGCTACTGCTGTACCTCTACATTGTGTGCTATGTGTGTATCTATCTGTGGCTCGGATGGGGCGTCGTGTGCTACGTGGCGCTCGCTATCGCCATCGTGCTGGGCTCGTTGTTCTCGGTGTCGTTCGTGCGCGCGGCCTTCACTTCGCCCGGCTACTGCGTCGCTTCGCCGGTCGAGGTCGTGGTCACGGTCACGGCGGTACGTGCTGCGCCGTAGCGTTCGCGTCGTACTCGTCGGTCGAACTGACGAAATCACTACGTGCTGGCAGGAGGGTGAGGGTGACGAAGCCGCCGTCGAGCCGTACCAATCAGACGATCCGCTCATGAAGTCGAGCGAGCCGATCCCGTTGGGCGCCGACGTGTCGATGCCGTCGATCAACCAGATCTCGCCGAGCGCCAGTGGCGACCTTGTACTCATGTATGGGAGCGAGTATCCCGAGTACGATGCTGGTGGTGGTGGTGGTGGTGCTGGCGGCGGTGCGGTTGGCGATGGCCAAGGCATCGCGAGCAACGACTACCACAACGCCGATGACAACGACACCAACGACGAGACCGCGGTGCCTGTGGATCCATCGACCTACTGCGAGACGTGCGCGCTCTACAAGCCACCTCGCACGCATCATTGTAGTGCTTGTAACAAGTGCACGCTTCGAATGGACCATCACTGGTGCGATACCCACTCGCACTCGCACTCGCTCTCCCTCTGTGCTGTCATTCGGCCACTCACTCACGTTTGACTGGCAGCGTGTGGATCGAGAACTGCGTCGGATCGGCCAACCACAAGTTCTTCTATCTCACCGTACTGTACGCGTGGCTCGGTGCCGTGTACGGCTTCAGCTGGGTGCTGGCGCGCTGGATCCAGCTCATCTACCCGGCCATCGAGCTGGCGCTCTTTGGCGGCACGCCACCGGCCGAGGTCAACCTCGGGCTCGCGCTCGATATCGTCGACTTGGCGCTGCTCATCTTCTACACGCTGTTGCTGTTCGGCAACTCGGCGTCGGTCTCGTACATGATGGCCTTCCACACGTACCTGCTGGTGCACGGCCGCACGAACGTCGAGCACGTGTGCTGCCGCGCTCGCCACCTCGGCTGCAACTACGATCGCGGAAGCTGCTGTGCCAACGTGCGCCATCTGCTCGGCGAGCACGTGTTCCTGTGGCTCGTGCCCATTGCGCCCGAAAGTGCTTCGGACGACCAGTGGATCTACTACACGCAGCTGATGGAGAAGGTGCACGAGCAGCAGCAGCTCGAGCAAGAGCAGCAACAACACGAGCAAGAGCACGGTGCCAATGTGAGCGAGAGCTCGCCGCTGGTTGCGTCACAACAAGGCGGCGCGTTTGAATGAGCGAGCGCCAACCACAAGCGCTATCGATCGATCGAGCACCAACCACACTGTACAGTACAGCCAGCGAGCTGATTTAGAGTCACTCCGCCTCACGCTCGGCGGCTTCATTCTCTAAAGTTCGAGCTGGATTCGACGATCGTGTAGCGCTTGCTACTGCCGCGCTGCGTGCTTCCTGGCGGCGAGGCGGCGATGGCCTCGAGCTGGCAGTAGAAGGGCCCGCTCTTGCGCTCGGCCATGAGAATGCCGATCGACTTGATGCGCGAGGTCGGTAGCAGGGAGTTTTGGCCCTCGACGTAGCCGTGCCACGTTAGCAGGAACCTATCGAACGGTATCTGTGCGTTGCGTGCACACGGAGCTCGAGTCAGAGAGGAGGCGCTCGATGTGTGCGCACCAAGTACGCACATGAACGTCGGTCCACTTGTAGGGTTCGGTCGTAAAGAAGCTCTGATACACGTCGTCCTCCATGCCGGCGTTGACCCTGATGTTGGCCACATACACTCGGCCATCCTGTGCAAGAACCACAGCAATACGGTGAGCGAGTGCTGCTTGTGGTGGAGTTCGCATCGACGACTCGTTTGACGTACAGTTCGCGCACGGATTAGCAGGCCACTGTAGCCATCGAGATCGAGAGCTGGCTTGTATTGCTGCACGCCTGCAGGGTCAATCGAGGTCTACAACAAGCGCACAGAGATGCGAGGGCGATGGGAGCGTGATCTCGTACAGGCGATACGATGGCGGCGTAGCCACTCTGCACCACGTTGGGCCGCTGTGGCACCGTGAGATCGAGCGTGCCCTGCAGCGTGGCGCATCGATTGACCTCATCGAACGCGAACTCGACTTGTGAACTGCCTACTCACCGATCGCCAATCGAGTATGAGATGCGGCTGGAGCCAGCGAGCGAGCATCGTCGTGCTCGTACCGCCAATCTCCTTGTCGGATATGACCTTGAAGGCCGCAGCGGCCTCTCGTGTTCGCAGGTCGAACAGGACTCGAGGCTTCGTGATCTGTTCTATGTGTCGCATTCTGGCCACTGCAAAACACAGCATCGTGGAACAGTGAGGGCTCTTGCGCCCGAGAGGGAGAGGTATCTCGCGCAACAGCATCGAGCGAGGGTGTGGTACCTGCCAGAGTGGAGCGCAGTGCTTGCATCACCCAACCACTCAGACGCTCCATATCGATATCTCGTATCTGGTGTGGCCTCACGCACAATCCACAATCTCTCACAGGTCTCTCGACAATCACGAGCTGGCTGGAAGCGACGACGATGGATGGATGGATGAATGGAGAGCGACGACGACGTGGCAGGCGCGCGAGCTGCTGCTCCATTCATTCGCTCGCTCGCCTCGCGCCCGCCACACGCCCGACCCGCGCTCGACGACCACCAAGGCCGCCACCCTCTCTCTCACCCACTCACTCACTCGTCTACACGCCACGATGGCCTTCTACACCGACTACTCGCAACCTGGAAACAACGGCTTCGAGGCCGCCGACACCAACGCGCTCAGCTTCTTCCCGTCGTCGTACGACCAGGCGACCGAGCTGGCGCCGCCGGCGACTCCGCTGCAGCCGCTGTCCGACACCTCGAACCCGTCGTTCTCACACCTGCAACAACCGACACAACAACAAACGCAGCAACAGCCTATCGGCGGCGCGTTCGCTCGCAAGATCAACGTTTGGACCGGCAGATACGACGACGAGCCGCCGCTGTTGCTTGGTACGTGAGCTGGCGCGAGCTGGCTGGCTGGCTGGCTGGCTGGCCTGTATGCCTCGCTCTGTTCTGCTGACGTCGCGGGCTGTGGCAGACCTCGGTATCGACTTTGCCAAGATCTATCAACGCACGTCGGTGGTGCTGAATCCGACGTCGAAGGTCGACAACACAGTGATGGCCGATGCGGACCTCGCGGGCCCGTTCGTGTTTGCGCTGGCTCTCGGCGTGTTCTTGCTGATGGTGCGCGCGCAAAGCCACTGCGCCATCCAGCCAGTCTCGATGATGCTGACAACGATGACGGCTACGGTGTGGCGTGGCGTGGCGTGGCTGCAGGCGGGCAAGATGCAGTTCAGCTACATCTACGGCATGGGCGTCGTCGGGTGCCTGGGCATGTATATGCTGCTGAACCTCATGAGCGTGCACTACATCTCGCTGCACGACACGACCAGCATACTCGGCTACTGCCTGTTGCCGGTGACGTTCCTCGCGGGCCTCGGTATCATTCTCTCCGTGTCGTACGTGCTGCTCGCTCGCGAGGAATGACGCAGCGCCGTGGGTTCTGACGATGCGCTCGCTCGCTCGCTCGCTCGCTCGCTCTCTGGTGCAGCGGCTTCATCGGCTTCGTGCTGTCGCTCGTGGCCATCGGCTGGTGCACCAAGTCGGCCACCACCATGTTCATCGGCACGCTCAACATGCACGATCGCTACGCCATCGTCTTCTACCCGGTGTCGCTCGTGTACACGTGCTTCATCTTCTTGACTATCTTCTAGGTGCCTCTGCACCGCCACTCGCCTTCGCCTTGGTCGGATTTCGGGGTCTCAATCTATGTATATTTCAGTAAACGTAGTCGTCTTCATCGGAGGTCCATTCAAAGAGCAAAAAAGAGGGGCAGAATGTTCAGGCAACGCTCGCTTGCTGGCGGATCGGGAGAGGTGGTGATGAGCTTGGCGTCGTCATTCGGATTCAGCGGGTCGGCGTGGTGGCATAAGCGAGAAGAGACTCGAGCTCGAGGCGACAGCAGTGCAGCACAGCAGCCGCACAGTGGCGATCTCGGGATCGTCGACAGGAGGGGCAAAGAGGAGCAGTGGTTTACAGGTGATGGCTGCGCCATGCCATCGTGTGTGTGTGTGTGTGTGTGTGTGTGTGTGTGTGTGTGTGTGTGTGTGTGCAGGCGCAAAAGGGGGGCGCGCTCGCGCTCGCGCATCGCAGCCGGCTTGGTTGCACGGCGCGGCGCGGCACGGCGGCAGATGGCACAAGACGACTTACGTGGCGAAGCGGCGAGTCCACTCGGCAGCAATGCGGTCGTGGCTCTCGCGGTCGTTGATGTACTGGTGTGCAATGTTGCCAACGAGCGGATCGTCTATGGTGCTCGAGCAAGTCAGCAACAACACCAGCTGCAGAATCGATGGAACGCGCGCACACACAACGGAGAGAGAGAGACGCAACGATGCACGTGCGACGTACGTGGATTGGCGTCGGTGAGCAGCGAGCAGATGGAGAGGAGCACCTTGGAGATGGTCAGCGCCGGGCTCCAGTTGTCCTTGAGGATATCGAGGCAGATGTGGCCGTTGCTGTTGATGTTGCAGTGGTAGATGCGAGTGCGGAACACTACCTGCACGAGGCAACGAGTGCGCACGAGAGCGCGAGCGAGAGAGAGCGGCGTCAGTGATGACAAGGTTGGGGCGCCTGGCGCGTATTGCCTCCACGCACCTTGGGCGGTTTGAACGGGTACTCGGTCGAGAACGTGATGTCGAGGAAGAAGACGCCGCCCGAGTACGGCGAGCCCGACGGGCCCATGATGGTCGACACCCACTCAAAGAGGTTGTCGCCCTTGGGTCCGGCCGAGCAGTTGCCGGGCGGATCGAGGCTGATCTCAGCGAGCTCCTTCTGAATCCTGCGGCGGGTGGGTGAGGGCGCGTTACGGCGAGAGAGAGAGAGAGAGAGAGCCAAACGGAGAGGGCGAGACGGTCTCGGGGGCGTGGTGTACCTTCGGGCAGCGTTCTTTGCCATCCTGCGGGAGCGAGAGGGAGAGAGCGAGGGCCGGGAGCGTGCTGCGTGCGAGAGAGAGCAACGACGACGAAGACGAAGGAAGGAAGGAAGGGAAGGGTTCTACCACAGGCACGCGCGCGCCTCTATAGAGCAACAGCAGTCGTGGGCTTAGCGTAAACTTCGCTCCTCGATCTCCTTCTCGTCGTCATCGTCATCGCCGTCGTCTCGTCGCTCGCGCATCGCCACCAGCTCGATCCCCATCCCGTGTGGCCCTCGTACCCGCTGCGTACTGCACACTCACTCACGCTTGCTCCCCTTTAGACGTCGTCGCAATGAATTCTCGACGTGCTCTGCTCAAAGTCATCCTCCTCGGCGACAGCGGGTGCGTGGAACACTCTCGCTCACAATCGCAACCAAACGAGCCAAACCCAACCCAAACCAAACAACGAGACTTGCTTGGCGAGCTCTGGTGTAGCATCGTGCTCTCGTTTCTGCTACTCACACCGGTGCTGGCTCTCGCTTCTTGTGTTGTCGCGCGTGCAGTGTCGGCAAGACCTCGCTCATGGACCGCTACGTCAACAAGAGCTACAGCGCGCAGTACAAGGCCACGATCGGAGCCGACT
>Ga0209935_1005604_pt1 | contig 10567 bp, 1 predicted proteins | sample ThiBio_1000_plan_2_FD_183958 | JGI IMG/M metagenome (GOLD analysis project Ga0209935, IMG submission 183958) | Wastewater bioreactor microbial communities from Cape Town, South Africa - Thiocy_cont_1000_plan (SPAdes) | ecosystem: Engineered > Bioreactor > Thiocyanate-remediating >... | reverse complement strand
TGGTTTGCAGGCTTTGGCAAGCTGCGAATCCGCTTTGAACGACGGCTGGATATCCACGAAGCGCTGCTGAAATTGGCGGCAGCGATCATCTGCGCGCGCTTCGTGGATCGGTGGTGTTAGCCAGTCTTAGGGACGTCTCCAGCCTTGGGCGGGTTCTCGGAGTCGGGGGCGTCGCCGTAGCGGGGCAGGACTTCGCCGTTGGCCACCAGTTGCCGTTGCACGTGGCCGGGGTTGAGGACGTTGCCTATGAAGCCGCCATGGCGGCTTTCGATGCAGGCGAACTCTGCCATTATGGGCATCATGAACTGGTTTGTATCCCGGTCGACGGATTGAGTTCAATGTAGGGGGTAGCTATATGAACAATAGTTCATATGGATTTGTGGAATTGTTGGATCCACTGTTGAGAACTCATGTTTCCCTTAACAACTTCACTAATATAAGATGACGCGTTTGCCAGCCCGTATTTGCCATCAAGGCGGTAAAGTAAAAAATTGATTGCATCAATTGAACTTCCTTGTGCAAGCAGCCGAAGATCGCTTATATCTGAATCGCTAATTTCAGAATAATTCGCCAATTTACCCCCCTCGGCATCTATAGATCGGCCTAGACGTGTTTGTATTTTTTGGAATTCCGTTTTGTTAATTGTAAAGCTCAAAATAAACCTTTCTAAATTTTAATCAATTTGGTCGTGCACGGATAATAACGCTGCGTGGAACGTTTGAGAGAGTTTTCCCTCCAATAAAAACATCACCGAAATTGGCCATATCAATAGAGAAATTGCCATAACCGGCCGCAACGCGTGCGGAACCAAAAGAAGTTCGATTAATTGCCATTTGACCGGCAGCTGCAACGTCTCGGACTACACCTTGAGCTGCTGCAAACTCAGTCTGAAAGTTTGCAAGATTCTCCAACGCCAAGCTCCCTGGAAGACTGGAGGGCGCGGCGCCGAAGGTCTCTTTGTAGGCAGCAATTGTCTTTTGAATTGCAATGTTGGTGAATCCACGGCCATGAAGTTTCACTACCTCCCCACTTTGCAGTGTAGTGGTCTTGTCTAGCATGAACTGTGGGCCGTCTGCCGTATGCTCAATGATACCAAATTGAACACGCTGGCCTTCAATGTTGACGTGAATCTCACCCCAGCCGCCGTTCTTACCAACACTGGCTGATACATCGTTGGCACTAAAGGGAACAAGGCGCGGAGCCTCTGCTGATCCCCATACACGCGCCTTAGTATCACCAAACTTAACCCCCCCAAGCTGGGCCGCCCGGCTTCCAGAAAGCGGCCCAATCGATACATTACTCCATGCAGTTGTTGCCAAGCTACCCACTGTTCGCAGACCAGTTACCGTGCCATATATTTCTGCACCGGCTTGCAAGCCAGCGCCGAGGATGGAGGTCACCCCATCGCCTAGATACTGTTCGGAAAACGCGCGAGTTGGGTTGATTATATTGCTCTGAATGTAGGCTACCGTAGGTGCCAATTTGCCTAAGATAGCCTCTGCGCCGGGACTGTCGGGCGTATAACTGTAGTTTGTTTGAAGAATATTCTGAACACCTACCGCAGTATCTACCCCACTCAAGATAGCGTATGGAATGGAAGCCAGTGCACTACCAATACGTACAGTTTGGTTGTAGGTTCCACCCAGCACCAATTGCGCAGCTCCTTGAATATATTCAGCCCCACTTGGTGAAGCGACAGAAATATCTGTGTTAAATGTTGGAGCATTATCTAAACTAATAGATGGCAACGCTACAGGTTTCAGAATATTATGGCTAATTACTTCGGTTGCGCGCACATCGGAATCGTAGTAGTCGTATCGCAAGCCCTGGGAATTTACCCCTTGATAGATGATCCTTGGAGTAGCATACATTGATGCCAAATACCCGTTATTCCCCAAATTTTCTAAATTCTGCGTATTAATTCCGAATGATGGTATTGCTCGTTGTTCCCCATAACTGAGGCCGGCAGCGCCACCAAGCCTCAGATTCGGCTCGCCGTTTCCAGGAAGCAACCCAAGCGAGGCGCGGTCGTCAGACGCCAAACTATAGATCGAGGATGTGGGCTGATTGAGTGACGCCAGATTCTCTCCCAACGCATTTCCAAAGGCATCAGTCGCCACCTGCTGGATGCTGATGCGCCCACCTTGCGCAATGGCGGCAGCCGTACCTGCCGCGAACCCACGGATGGTTCCGCGCGCAAAGTCTGCTGCCGTCTTGCTCCAGTCGTTGAACATGGTTGAGCCCTTGAGCTGCTCTCCCACATAGCTGCCCACGGCGCCACCGGCCGCGCTGGCTGCCACGCTCTTCCAGTCAAAGCGGTCTTGCAGCCCTGTGACCACGCCTATGCCTTGCGTCAACGCATTGACCGTACCCATTCGCACTGCCGCGTTCTGCCACGCAGAGCCCAGGTCGGGCAGCGGCAGGTTGTTGGCCAGGCCAGCACTGAGCGCTGACAGAGCCACGCTCTTCCAACTGAAGCCGTCCTGCACGCCAAGTAGGTTACCTGTGGCCTGGCTTGCGATGGAGCCCAAAGCTCCTGCCATGGCAGGGCCGAGCGTACCGGCAGAAAGGGCGGAGACCACGACAGCCACCGCCACCATGATGATCTTGCCCAGCGCCCCGCAGCCACCTCCCTGGCCCGCAGGCGCGGGCAGCACAGAATCCAGGCTGCCCGTGACCCGGCTCGGGTCATAGGGCTGGAAGGTGTCTGCGTTGTTGGCGTTCAGCGCGAGCTTGGGAATGCTCAGGGTCTGGCCGGCCGTGAGCTCGCCGTCACCCGAGACGGCCAGGCCGTTGGCGTCTGCAATGCGCCACCACAGGCTGCTGTCGCCCAGCACGTTGCGGGCGATGGTCTTGAGAGTCTCGCCGCCGACCACGGTGTAGCTCATGGCGCTGAAGCTGGTGTCGCGCAGCTTCAGTGCAGGGGCGTTCAGGTGGAATTCTGCGGTGTTGACGTATTTGGGGACGTCTCCAGCCTTGGGCGGGTTCTCGGAGTCGGGGGCGTCGCCGTAGCGGGCCAGGACTTCGCCGTTGGCCACCAGTTGCCGTTGCACATGGCCGGGGTTGATGGCGTCGCCGATGAAGCCGCCGATGTAGCCACCGGGCTCGTTCTGGATGCGGCCGCCCTTGTCGGCCGTGGTGCCGGCGCTCTGGTTGACGTAGAGCGCATTGCCCTGGGCATCATTGACGAAGGCCCGGTTGTAGCGGGTGTCGTAGACCTCCCCTTTCTGCTCGATGTTGCTGATGAAGCCGTTGGCATCACGCCAGGTGTTGGTGGTGGCTGTGCGGCCACCCTGGGTGGTGGTGGACTCGATCTGCTGGTAGCTGCCGTTGAACTGGTACTTGTAGGTGGTGCGCGTGGCATCACCTGTGTTGCCATTCGTGGTCTGCACTTGCCCGCGCAGATTGCCAGCGGCGTCGTAGCCCAGGCTGGGGTCGGTGGTGCCGGGGGCGCCATGGTAGGCGACGTCGGTGTGCTGGATCTTTTGCTGGTTGTCAGCGCGGCGCATGACGACGCGGGTGTCCTGCACGCGGCCCAGGGTGTCGTACTGGTTGTAGCGGTGTTCGGCTTCGCCGGTGCTGCTCAGCGTCTTGGCATAGACCTGGCGGCCGGCTCCGTCGTAGAGGACCCGGCCGAACTGCGTGGCCTTGCCCGACTGGCTGATGCTGAAGCTGTCCAGCCGGTGCAGGTCGTCGTAGACGTAGTTGTTGACGGTTTCCTGGGCTGCCTTGCCAGAGGTCTGTTCACTGGCAATGTCGCTGGTGCGGTTGCCGGCCAGGTCGTAGGCGTAGTTGTGCTTGAGGGTGGTGGAGGTGATTTGCTCAAGTCCCACCTTCTGGATCTGCCATTCGAAGCTGACAGTCTGCCGGTTCATGGCGTCGTATGCATAGGTCGTTACGCTGGCATTGTCCACCTGGTCGTACCAGCCAGGCGATTGCCACCATTTGCCCGCGAAGTTCACCTTGTAGAGGTTGTTGATGACGCTGGTTGTGACCTGGCTGCGGTTGCCGGCCAGGTCGTAGCTGATGCGCACGTCGGTGCGGCCATCGAAGCTGGCGCGCAGGCGGTTCTGGGCATCGTAGAACAGGTGGTTGTCCTGGTAGACCACGTTTTCGATGAGGCCGGAGGCCAGCTTGGTCTTCTGGGTGAGCTTTTCGGTGAGGCGGTTGCCGGCCAGGTCATAGGTGTAGCTGCTGAGCTGGCCCAGGTAGTTGTCCTTGATTTCGATGAGCTGGCCGGCGCCATCGTAGCGGTAGTCCAGGCTCTTGCCCTTGGTGTTGCCCTCATGGGTGAGCTGGCCGGCCTTGTTGTAGTCGTACTGGTAGTAGACGCGATCGCCGTTGCCCAGTTGCGAGTCGTTGCGGGACTGCAGGCGGCCGAAGATGTCGTAGGCCCACTCCTGGCTCATGAGGTTGGGGTCGGTGAAGCCGATCTTGCGGCCCAGGGCATCGTAGCGGTAGTAGTTGACGTTGCTCAACCCGCCCAGTGTCACGGTGGGGCCGGGTACGGCCGGCGATGCGGTGCTCTTGACCTGCTCCTGCCCGCTCATGGTCACGTTGCCGGCCAGGTCGTAGCGGTAGCGTGTGGCCTCGTTGTTGCCGTTGATGACGCGCACCTTGCGGCCAGCCTCGTCGTACTGAATGGTTTCTAGCGTGCGCAAGGCAATGGCGTTCTGGGGATCGGCCCCCGAGACGCCGTTGGCCGCATGGACGCTGCCGTTGACACCATTGGCCACCGCGCCGTTGACCGATCCCAACTCGAACCGCGACAGCGTGGACGTGGATGCCAGCGCCGTGGATGTCAGCCGCGAGAGCTTGTCATAGCTGTAGTCGGTGACCACGGTGCGCGTGGTGGTCATGCGCTCGGCGGCGCTGATCTTGTCGCCGAAGGCGTTGTAGCTGAGGTCGATGCGCCCGCCGTCGGCCTTGCGCTCCTGCACCACGTTGCCGGCCAGATCGCGCACCTGGGCGTTGAGGTTCCCATCCTTTTTGTTGAGCAGGCTGTCGCGGTCGCGCATGCCGTCACGCACGCCGACCTGGCGGCCCAGGGCGTCGTAGTAGATGCGCGTGGTGGCGTATTCGGTGGGGCCTTCGTAGCTGGCCAGCTGGGTCTGGGAGGTGAGCTGGTTGCTGGAGTTGTAGGTGAAGCTGGTCTTGAACAGGGTTTGGCCAGCCTGCATGCGCGGGTCGTCCACCCCGGTGAGGTTGCCCCAGCGGTCGTACTCGCGGTTGGTGACGGCGCGGTTGCTGAGGTTGAAGGGCGTGCCGGCCCACACGCGGGTCTGCACGGTTTCCGTGTAGGGCGGGGTGGTCTGCTTCAGGCTGATGGCGCTCGAGGAGGGTACGGTGACCTTGACGATCGATTTGGCGACATAGGCCGCGTGCTGGGCCGTGGCGGGGTACTCGATCTCGATCGTGATGGTGTATGTGGCGTTGGGCGTGAGCGCATCCAGAACGATGCCCTGCAGCGGCGCCCAGTTCGGGAAGTGGATGCGGTTGTCGCCCTGGCGCCACAGGGTGGGCGTGCCGCCCGGCAGGCTGGGGTAGGAGCTGACCTTGACGCGTGCACCGGCCTCCGGGGCGCTCCAGTGCAGCATGTTGTAGATCTGCCCGTCGATGGCGGCTTGGCTGGTGCCCACGCCGGGCACGTTGGCCGTGGCGATCATCTCGGCACCCATCACCCAGGGCATGGTGATGTCGTATTCCTCGGTGGCGGTCAGGTAGTCGCCCAGCGGCTGGTTGCCCATAGCGTTGCCGTTGTACGCGGCGTACAGCGGCACCATGCCATCGGCCGGGACCTTGGAGATGTAGCCGTCGAATTGGTAGGCGCTCTGGTACCAGGTGGTGGGCGCCCAAGGGTAATTGGGCGCGGGCTTGGAGTTCAGGGTGACGAAAGAGCCGCCATTGATGTCCCTTGGGTTGGCTGTGAGCCGGTATACGCTGGAGGCACCGTATTTGTACTGGTACAGGCGCTGGTTGGTGGCCGAAGGCGAGGTCTCCACATAGCCGAGGACGCCTTCGTAGACGATGCCTCCGGAAGCCGCCAGCCGTTGAAAATCGGCATAGACCGTGGGGTCGGCCGTGGTGAGATGGTGCTGGTTGTCCTGGTACGTGAAGAGAAAGCGGTGCAGCGGCGTGCGGCCGGGTCCGGGGCTGCTCCAGACATAGCCAACCACCCCCTGGTTGGTGACGTTGCGGTTTTGAAGGACCGGCGCGGGCGAGACGTTGGTCATGGCCACGTTGCCTGGTGTTCCAACCTGGCCCGTGGCATGCACCTTCTCGCCCGTGGCGGTGTTGGTGGCGATCACCTCGTATTCGATGCTGCCCGGCCCCCAGTTGACGGCGACGCCCTGCCTGTTGATGCCCATGCCCACGGTGCGCCCGTCGCCATAGGCGAACAGGCCGTTGCCGACCGTGCGCGTGGTCACGGCAGAGCTGTTGCCCTGAGGCCAGTAGCGGAATTCCACAGTCCAGCCTGCGGCAGGCTTGGGCCACTGCAGCACGCGGTACGGGTAGCCGTCGATGATGGCACTGCCCTGTTCCACGCCGCCGGGCAGGGGCGGCAGGTTGCCGTTGGTGCTTTCTGCGCCGATGGTGAAGGTGCCAGAGCCCACATCGCGCGTCATCTGCGCATTGGTGTTGCGCACGCGGTATTCGTAGTTGCCGGCGGGGAACTGGCTGACGTCGAAACGGTGGGCCGAGCCGAACGAGGTCTGTATGCCCACGGGCGCCGTGGTCCAGCCGTCATTGCTGCCGTAGCGGCGGTATTCGAGCGTGGTCTTGCTGACCAGGTCCTGCGGGTAGCTGACTTCGATGCTCAGGCCCATGGCCTTGGCGAACATGGGCGAGGTGTGGGAAGACTCTCCGAAAGTGGCCCTCGGCAATCCCAGCAGGGCGTTGCGGTCGGTGATGGAGGTGGTGTACAGGCCGTCACCGCGCCCGCTGGCCTTGTTGTCCAGCCGGTACAGCTTGGTCATGCCTTGTACATTCGGCGAGGAGGGAGCCACGTAGCCCTCTATGCCCTGGTTCTGCCACGAACCGCCGGCCGATGGCGCACCGCCATTCGTGTACAGAGAGACATCGGGGTCGCCTGCCTTTGTCCAGCGGTACAGCGGCACGAGACCGGGCTGCGGATCGCGGCTCACGTAGCCGGCCGTGCCCTCATCCAACCAGCCCTTGGCCTGGTTGAGCAGGCGCTCGCGTTCCGTCAGGCTGGTGCTGAAGAAGTGGGTATCGGTGTAGCGGTTGTAGTAGCGGTAGATGGGAATGCGGCCGTCACCGTCCTCATTCCAGATCTGGCCGGGGCTGCTGCCTTCGGTCCAGTTGAGGGATGCGGGCTGAGACTGGCCTGCTACGTTGTACAGCGTTTGCCATTTGCCGAAGACGTCCAGCTTTTCAACCTTGATACCTGTGATGGCGCTGATGCCATTGGCACCATCGATATTCGCTATTCCGATTTTCGTCCATTTGAGGCTGTACCCTTCCTGAGCCTCTTCCGCTGAGACGATGACAGATTTTTCCTGACGCCGTACAACGGTTGTCCAGTCTCTGTTTGTGCTTTCCCCTGAGGGCTGAGCGAGATAGCTGGCGGAGTCATAGGTCAGCGTAATGCGTACGTCGCCGCTGCCGAGGTCTTCCAGCGAGCGCCAGACCAGGTCCACCTGGTTGAGGCCTGTCAGTTCGCCGGCACTGTTCACCCCGGTTTGCGTGATCACCCCATACAGCATGTTCTGCCGCGTGGTGATGCCCATCGGCTGCTCGGTTGCACGCTCGGGTGCCAGCGTCTGTGTCAGCCGGCCCAGCGCATCGTAGCGCATGTCCGTGCGCCGGAACTGGGCCTTGTTGTTTGCCTGGGCGTTCAATGCCGATTGCGCGTCCTGGTAGGCCGTCTTCAGGTCCAGGCCTTCCGAGATGAGCTGCGCGGTCTGGCGGCCTTGCATGTCATAGGCCAGGACCTTGTAGACGCCGTCGCCCGCATTGGTGCGCCAGACGCGGCCCGCGTTGTCGTAGTCATAGGTTTCCACGCCCTGCAGCGCCTGACCGTTGTCCAGCACGCGCTTTTGCGTCACTTCACCGAAGGCGTTGTAGCTCAGCTCGGTGTCGCTGACGCTCAGCGTGCCCAGGGCAATGCTTTCCGAAGGGGCGTAGCTGTGCGTCTGGCGGCCCAGCACGTCATAGCTGTAGGCACGCCAGAGGCTGGCCTGGCTGGCGGTGCCGTTCTTGTCGTGGCTGGTGACGGTCTGCCACTCCTTGGCCAGACGGCCCTGGGCGTCGTAGGCGTAGTAGCGGCTGTAGCCCTGCGCATCCGTGATCTGCGTGGTGTGGCCCTGGGCGTCGAATTTGGCGGTGGTGACGCGGTCCCTGTCGCTGGCGGGCGTGCGGCTGTAGCTGCTGCCGTCGGCCGCCACGCTGGCACCGTTGGCAAACTGGGTGGTGAGCAGCACGTTGCCGTGCGCATCGCGCTGGAATTCGGTCAGCGGGTTGATGGGGTTGGCACCCGCGCCCGTGGCCGCCACGCCCAGGTTCATGGCCGGGGTGACGGTGGCGCGCACGCGCCCGAGCACGTCGTAGAAGTTGTAGGTCACGCCGTCCAGCGCGTCGGTGGTGCGCGTGAGGTTGCCCAGCGCGTCGTAGCTGAACCGGGTGGTGAGGTCTTCCCTCTTGTCGTACAGCACGTCCTTTTGCTCCTGGGCGGCTGCATTGACACCGGTGTGCGCCACGCTGCGCCGTATCTCGGCGCTCTTGCGGCCCATCAGGTCGTAGCTGTAGTCGGTGACGCGGTCGCCGGCTGCGGTATCGGGCGCGGTGCCTGCCGTCTGCCAAGCCTTGGCGTATTCGACCTGGCGCACCAGGCTGCCGCTGGCGTCGTAGGCCATGGTGGTGAGGTAGCCCAGCGCATCGGTGGTGGCCACGCGCCGGCCCAGCTTGTCGTAGGCGTGGGTGGTGGTGGACCAGCGCGCAGAGCCCTGACCCGCGAACACCGAGGTCTGGTCGCCGAAGGCGTTGTAGCCGTAGCCTGTGCTCTTGCGGCCGCTGACCGTCTCTCCGGTCTGGCTGTCGTAGTTCAGGACCAGGGGCTCCTGCACGTTGAGCGTGCGGCCCATCCTGTCGTAGCTGGTGAGGATTTCTCGGTTGGCGGGGTGGCTCGCCTGCACGCTCTGGCGCACGGCGGCATCGGCCAGGGCCGTGCCGGCCGGCGAGGGCAGGGCGATGGCCTGGGCGTGGCGCACCAGGCTCTCGGTCTCGCCCCAGGCGTTGCGCGTGTAGCCGGTGACGAAGCCTGCAGCGTCCACGTCGAAGCTGACGCGGCCGGCGCGGTCGTAGCTCTTGTAGCTCCAGGCTTCCTTGACACCCGGGATGCCCATGGCGCGGCTGGCCACGGCGTTGCCCAGCGCGTCGTAGCGGGTTTCGCTGCTCAGCTCGACGCCACGGGTTTCCACGCGCGCAGCCTCGCCCAGCCTGTTGTTGCCCAGCAGGGCCGCGGGGCTTTCTGCCTGGTACACGCCCACGCCGGGGAAGATCGTCTTGACCTGGCGTCCGACCTTGTCGTATTCGTATCGGGTGCTGCGCTGCTCGGGACGGCCTGCGGCCTCGGTGCGCGAAGTGAGGTTGCCGAAGCTGTCGTAGGCCAGCTGGGTGACGACGCGCTGGCTGCCCGTGTTGCCAGCATCGGGCACCAGGGTGCCGCCCAGCTCCTTGACGGCGGCCAGGTCCACGGCCGGCGAGGTCTCGCGCACCAGGCGGCCTGCGCGGTCGTAGTCGTAGTTCCAGGTGGCACCGGCCTTGTTGGTGAAGGCGGTTTTCTGGCCCAGGGCGTTGTAGGCGTAGGTTTCGCGGTTGCCCAGCGCGTCCGTGGTGCTGGCCAGGCGGCCTGCGCCGTCGTAGCTGTAGCGCGTGTGGCGGTCCTGGGCCGAGGCGCTGCCCGACTTGTCGGCGTATTCGGTGAGGTGGGTGAGCTGGCCCGTGCCGTCGTATTCGCGCGCGGTGGCGTAGCCGTTGGCGTCGATGGTGCGCACGGTGCGGTTGGCGCCATCGAGGATTTGCGTGGTCTCGCGGTCCTGGCTGGCGTTGGGCTGGAGCATGGCCATCACGCGCTCCAGCGTGATGTCGGCCACGCCCAGGGCGGACAGGTCCACGGTGTTGGCGTAGGCGGTGACGGTCTGGCTGTGCAGCTTTTGCTGCGCGGCGCCTGATGTGCCCGATGCGCCTGACGAGGCGGCCGTGACGACGATGACCTTGTCGTAGCGGATCTGGCGCACGGTCCCCGCTGCATTGACTTCCAGCACCTGGCGGTTGGCCTTGTCGTAGGCCAGCGAGGTGGTGCGGTCATTGGCCGAGCTGCGCAGGGCACTGCCGATGTTGCTGCGGTCGTAGTTGGTGACGATGGGCCCCATGACGGCGCCCGACACAAAGATCGGAGGCGTGATCGTGGTGGCGAATTCGGTGCGCTGCCGCAGGTTGCCGTTGCGGTCCCACACCTGGCGCACCACGGCGCCGTCCGCACCCACGATGTGGGTCTGGCGGCCTGCCGCGTCGTAGACGTAGTCGGTGGACAGGGCGCCAGCCT
>Ga0209935_1005603_pt1 | contig 10571 bp, 20 predicted proteins | sample ThiBio_1000_plan_2_FD_183958 | JGI IMG/M metagenome (GOLD analysis project Ga0209935, IMG submission 183958) | Wastewater bioreactor microbial communities from Cape Town, South Africa - Thiocy_cont_1000_plan (SPAdes) | ecosystem: Engineered > Bioreactor > Thiocyanate-remediating >... | reverse complement strand
CGCTCTCGGCTTGTGCGAGAGCGAGAAGCTTGCTCGTGTCGGCCACGAAGGTTGCTGCAGCCACAACGCGCACGCGCTCTCGAGGTGAATCTCGTGTCGCTCTGTCGAGAGTACACTGGCACAGCTGCTTGTGTCTGTGTCTGTGCGAGAGCGCTGCGCTGAGCCGGGAGGCGTACCTTCGCGACCGGTGGCGAGCGAGTACAGTGCCGTGAGCTCGACGGCAGTGCCGCCGATGCTGCTGGTCGACGCGGCAATCGTGTGCAGCACGTCGGACGCGATGGTCTCGTCGTGGATCGGCAGCTGCCAGGCCTTGCCTTTCGCCACTCCGACTTCACATCGCACCTTCACTGGCACCTGTGAATCGTGTGTGTATGTTGATGTGTGTGATGCATTCATGACGCGAGTGAGCACCACAGCACAGCAGAGAGTGATGCATCGATTCGACGTACACGCGCCATCCGCAGCAGCTCGCTGGTTCACTCGGGCAACCAGCCAAACAACCACTGCCTGCAGCAAGCAAGCTACCTCTCTCTCTCTCGCTCTCTCGTTGCTGCACGCACACGTATATGCTCGAGCCGCAGCAAGTCGACTCAAGCCGCACGCACGCACGCACACGAGAGAGAGCAACGAGCAACAACACACTACAGCGCCGGCGGCACTTGAAGAGAGCCGTTGCGTGTGATCGATCAATTCGATTTTTGCCATTTTTCCGCCAAGCTCACGGCCGCTCTATTGCTTTATCTCCCTCTCAGCTCACAAACGGGGCACTCTCCACTTGCCTCTCAAGCCTCCTCCTCTTATCTCTCGCATTCATTCTCTCAATCGATCGTGGTGGTGCTTGGTTGGGACGATGGCAGGGACCTCGGGCGACGTGAGCCAGCTACGCGCTGTGTATGCACCATTGGCGACGGTGCCATCGGTCAATAGCGCGTGGATCGATGGGCAGCATCGCTCGGTGTCGCTGTTCCACTCGCAGGCCGATATCAACCGCAAGCTCAGTCGCTCGTTCGTCTCGACGCACCTTCGCACGGCCGACGGCTTCGTGACGCTGCCTGGAGCTTGGGAGCGTACGTGACATCGATGCGGTTGTGCCGTGTGGTGTTGCCAACGAATATCGGTGTTCGTTGCACAGTGGACAAGAGCGCCTTGCTGTCGTCGGTGTCTCCGTCGGGTCGCTTCGTGGCCGTGGTGCGCGAGACCGACGCCGAGCAGACCACCAAGAACGAGAACAACAAGTCGTTCTCCTTCATCGAGGTACCGTACCACATCGCCATCTCGTAGCGGCCGATCGTTGAGGCGCTGACGCAAAGGTTCGGTAGCTCTGGGAGGGCTCTCGCCTGCTCAAGAGCGTCCCGACCGAGGGCAAGCATGGCCGCATCTACAACGATGGTACGGCCTCGTGACTGCTCCCTCCGAGCCTCGCGTCGTGCTCCTGATCGAGCTGAGCGTTGGATGCGCACCGGTCGTGCACAGAGTTCTTTCGGTGTCTGGCCTGGAGTTCCGACGAGACGCTGCTCGTGTACACCGCCGAGGAACCATCGGTCGCCAGCAAGGCCAAGGAGCGAGGCTGGTTCTTCGAGGCCAAGAAGAAGGCTCCCGCGACCGAACTCGCCTCGACGTATGCCCACGAAGCTGAGTCTGCCGTCCTCGCTGATTGAGGCTCACAATACGATGTGCAGTGGCTACTTGTTGGAGCAGGAGTCGTATCGCTACGAGTCGGACTTTGGCGAGCAGAACACCAACAATCGCAAGCCTCGCTTGTTCGTGCTCAATGTCGCGATGGCTACTGACGAGTGCGTCGAGCGAATCTATCGATCAACCAACCGCCCACACAACTAACGAATAGACTCTCACACCTTGCGGTCTAGCTCTGGCGCATATGACGAGTATGCCGACAACGCCGAGGCGATGATCACCGAAGTAGCCGGCATTCCGAGTGAGCTCGCCTGTGGCCAAGCAAGCTTCGTGCCGCACTCGAAGGACCTTGTGTTCGTCGGAGTGCCACCCGATCCGAACACCCTCGGCCGTATCTACTGTACGCCAATCGTGGCCACTGCCATCATCATCATCATCATCGCGGCTGCCGTCATTCGTACTGACCGCCACTGACAGGCTCCAATCGCACGTCGCACATTTACCACGTGCGTCCGGGAAGCGATGCGCAACCAATCTCTTCGACTACCGACCGCACCGACTATGCCGCTCGCTTCGTTACGGTCAGTCCCGATGGCCAATCGATCGCGTACTTTACGAGCACCAACGAGTTCACGCATGGTTCGGTCGAGAGCTTGCGCGTGATTCCCTGGAACGCTGCCGAGGGTCAGCCTGCGGGAGCCACGCGAACTGCAATCGAGCCAGTGGCGCTGAGCGATGGAGAGCACTCGTTCCCGGGACTCTATGTCGGCACCGTGGTCGCGAAAGCATGGCTCGACAACGAGCACTTTGTCGTTACGAGCATCTGGCGCTCACAGTACGTGCGACGTGCGCCTGCACGCACCAACTCTACCTGGCACTCACATTCTCGCTGCACAGGACTCGCGTGCTCGCGCTGAACGTAACCTCTGGTGCCCACGCCACGCTGTCGGGCCTTCCACGCGGCTCAGCCACCGTGCTGGCCGTGCAACCAGCAACCTCTGGCGAGAAATCTGCTGCCGTCGTAGTTACGGTGTCGACTCCCATCTCCTCGACCGTACGTCGGCTCTCTCGGCGCTGCAACGGGTCGCTATGCTCATTCAGACGAGCTGCTGTGCGATCGATTGGTAGGTGACGTTCTACGGTACCGTCGACACGAGTCGCGCCGACTTTGCCGAACATGTGCAATGGCTGCAGGTGCACGACTCGCAAACGCCACGAGGTACCGAAGGCCGAAAGTGAGCGAGCGCTCCCTTCATATCAACCTAACTCATCGGCCACTATTTGCTAGCTGCCACCCTGCTCGCTGGTGCCACGTGGTCGGTCGTTACCGTACCCTCGTCGCCTGATTACGAGTACATTCAAGTGCTGCCTGCCAATGCTCACAACATTCCGATATTGCTGTATCCTCATGGTGGGCCACATTCTTCGTGGGTCACGAGCTTCTTTACTTCGAACGCCTTCTTCGTCGCGCTCGGCTACGGTTTGCTATTGGGTACATACTCTTGTCGCCGGTGTCGCGTTCGTCATTGATAATCTCCCACTCACTCAATCGCTTGTGCCCTGAAAGTGAACTATCGCGGCTCGCTTGGCTTTGGTCAGGCGCCGCTCGAGGGTTTGTGTGGCAAGTGTGGTACTCAAGACGTACAAGACACGGTCGCTGCCTTGGACCACTTTATTGCCGCCAATGTACGTTTCTCTCTCTCTCTCTGCACACGCGATTCGTACGCGGCTGCTAATGGCTTGCTGGCAGCCTGGTGTTGCCGACGAGAACCGGCTGGGAGTCACTGGCGGCAGCCATGGTGGCTTCTTGACCGCACACTTGGTAGGCCAGTATCCCGAGCGCTTCAAGACCGGTGTTCTCCGCAACCCGGTCATCAACATTAGCAGGTGTGTGTAATCGTTCACTACTGAGTTTGTTGCGAGTGCCACAGCCTCACTTGCCACATGCAGCATGGTAGGAACCACCGACATTCCCGAGTGGTGCAGCGTCGAATCGATGGGAGTCGCGTTCGATTCAATCAACGACGCATTGAGGCTGGATGAGAAGCGCATCGCTGCCATGTTCTCGGCATCGCCCATCTCGCATGTCACGGCCATCAAGGCTGCCTGCATGGTACGACTGGAGAGGGTGGGTCGTTTCGCGCCTCTCCTTGACTGATGGATGATGCTATCGTACTTGTTCGCCTTCAGATTATCATTGGCAAGAACGATCGGTGCGCCATATCGCCAGTTCGCAGCCGTGGTCTACCCGATATTTCTCACACTCTGTCGTGACTGCATGCTGCGCTACAGTCGAGTGCCTCCCTCACAAGGAATGGAGCTTTATCGTGCCTTGAAGCGCCAGAACGTTCCAACGCGAGTGTTGCACTATTCCGACCCACATGCAATCATGAAGGTTCGCGCGTCCTGCCAAACAACGCTCCATCAGCTTCAGCATCTGCATCTGCATCTAACTCGTTCATCAGGTCGAAAGCAATGCCGATTGCTGGTTGAACACCGCCCTTTGGCTCCGAACGTACCTGGTCTAATCCGCTGCTACATGAGTGAATGGGTGAGTGAGTGAGTAAACAAGCAATGCCGCCTGCGCGCTGGTCGTGGGGTATCGTGACCTTTCCTGGAAGTGGCATTGAGTTGTCGATCTCGCTCGATCATTCAGTCGCTTGCTCTCCCTCTCTCGATAACACACTCTCACACACTCGCACACTCAACGGAGAATCGTGTTGGTCTCGGTGGCGACCATCACCATGTATCCGACACAACGATTCCTCACACGACTAGCAGCGCACCCGGTGCCCGTGTATCTGGGTCGAGTGCAGGCGGCACTGCGTGAGCCATTGCGATGGGCGGCACAGTGGATGGACGCGCTGCCTCGATATCGACGACCAATCAATCCTTCGATCAAGGACGAGATCGTTGCACGAACGATTCAACCCGCGGTGGTGTCTGGGGCATTGGCACAGTTCAAGCACCCGAGTATCGTGCAGGAGCATACGAGGCGCCGACTCGAACACGAAGAGTATCTGAAGCCAACCACAACCACAACTACAACTACGACGACGACGACAGCCACCCGGCGTGCATTACATGAAGCTCTACCGATCGAGGGCTCTGCACCTCGTGTAGCTCGAGTGCATGAAGATCGGCCTCGCGACCTGCTCGGCGTACCCATCGTCGATCCACACGCGAACGAGCAAGATACCAACATGCTTCGACTCGAGCACTCGCTTCGGGACTCGCTCGGTCCCAACACCGAGCTCGAGCAAGCTGACGCCGTGTTCGGGCCGAGCTTTCGACGATTGTTCTACGAGCTGGGCCAACTGACCGACTGCTCGCTCGGCAACGCAAGCAAGCTCTACTTCCACGGACCGACGTATCTCGCCGATCTACTCGACGCCATGGCGAATGCACAACACACGATACTCTTCGATATCTACACCTTCATCGAGGACGATTTCTCGGGTCAAGTGCTGGTGGCGCTGGCCAGTGCCGCGCAACGAGGAGTACTCGTGCGTGCGGTCTTTGATCATCTCGGTTGTAAGAAGCTCACCAAGGAGTCTCTCAACAACTTGGCGCTCGCTGGCGTCCGTACGTGGTTGAGCTCGATCGAACACGCAAGCACTCGATCTCTGTGCTGATTGAAATCAAACCATCATGGCCGTGACGCGTGCTGCTATTGCAGAGGTGACATTCTACAACCCTCGACCACCGATTGGTAACACGCCCGAACAACCGATCTGGCGTCGCGATCACCGTAAGATGTGCGTGATCGACGATCGTGTGGCCTTCTTTGGTGGCATGAACATGACACGCAAGTACCTTGCAACTGAGGATGAAGGAGGTATGCGTGTGTCCGCCTGCTCGTCGACTCGGGCTTCTCGACGACTAAGCAGCTGCACCGACACTCCGCCGCAGGCTACTTTCGTGACACACAATGTCGTGTCGAAGGTCCGGCCGCCAAGCACCTTGCACGAGCTTGGTATCAATGCTTGGCCAACCCGCACTATGAACGCCGGTACGCGAGTGCTTGCTGCCATCCAACAACAACAACAACGCATAGCATCGACTGCGTGCAGTTGGCTCACACTCAGCCGCTCTGGGCTCGTGCAGCGACTACCCACGCAGCGCTTGGATCTTTGGAGACGAGCTCTCGAGCGCGAGCAATTTGGACGCTCAAGCGACACTCGGACGAACAGCGGTGCACGTATTCACGCAGGAACCGATCAGTGGTTGGAACAGCCTCCAGGCCGCACTGCACCTCTTCATCAACAATGCCTCCAAGCGGCTCTGGATCACCAATCCCTACTTTATGCCGCCCGAGAGCACAATCGTACGCTACGTGTTTCCAAGCGATGATGATGCCTCTGATAATCGCTGTTGCTGACCCACCGATGCCGTCGATTGTATTGTGAAGGATTGCATCAAGATGGCCGTCGCCCGAGGTGTCGATGTGCGCCTAATCGTATCGGGCGACTCGGACGTACCGATCCCGCTGGGCCACGCTGCGACGCAGCTGGCTCGCTCAGGCGTGCGCGTCTATCGCATGTACGGAGAACGTCTGATCCACGCCAAGACCATGCTCGTCGATGATGCTTGGGCGCTCATCGGCTCCTTCAACTGGGATCCGGTGTCGGCCGTCAACCTCGAGCTCGGTGTATCGTTGTGCGATCCGGAACGCGTGGCGCAACTCGAAGAGCAGTGGCATCGCGATCTCGCCGATTGCAAGCCGCTTCACATCTATCCCGAGAACGAGCTCAAGAACTGGTGGGGCGCTTTCGTCTACCGAGTGTCGCGAATCTATCCGACGAGATAGCACTGTCTCGAACGAGGAACACGATCGAGAATGCAATGAACGATGTGCTGGATATGCCATTGTTTTGTACATGAGATATATGTGGGTGTGATGAGAGTACGGCAGTACTCGCGAATGGAGAGCCTCCTCGCACACCAGTTGGTGTGCACGGTATGGATAGCAGATACACTCGCTTGCTCGTTCAAGAGGTGGAGATATAGAGATGATGTAGCGATGATAGATAGTAGTTAGGCGGATGATGGAGAGTGTGCTCGAGACAGGCAGCTATCGAGGGATGCGCCATGAGATCGATTGAAGGCTCGATCGATGGATGCGTCTTGGTGCACCGTCCGTCATTGGTGAGAGAGAGCGTGAGGTACTACAACTGAGCACGGCTTGCCATGATGTCCTGCTTGGAGTACTGCTTCTCCTTGCGAATGGCGGCGATGGTGTAGAAGATACCGGCCAGCAAGGTCACGATGCCGCCAAGCAACGTCGTCAATGCAAAGAACGGTGGTACCGATGCACTGTCATCGTGTGATGGTGGATGGATGGATGGACGGATGGATGGATGGATGGTTGGTTAGGCAACGTGCCGCATGTCGCACGACAGCTATCCCGACGTACAGAATCAGCGCCGGTCCAACGGCCAGGAAGTTCTGGAAGAGTACTAGCCAGCCCTTCTCTTTGAAGGTCTCCATCGGCCATGTGAATGGGAACAAGAATACAGCCAATGCGCTGATGGATTCGATGTGTGGAGGAGGAGGTCGAGGGCGAGGTCGCACACCGAACGTTAGCAGCCGACGAGGTCGCTGCGGGGGCTATGTGATCCGTACATTGAATAGAGTCCAATCAAGATCGACGGGAACGGATAGAACAACGCCACGAAGCCTCCACACACGAGCACTACAAGTGATTTCGATCAGAGTGAGCGAGTGAGCGACGGTATGCACCATCTCGAGATGTTGGTAGCGTGGTGCAGCGCGACTCGAGCCATGTGCGACTCTCACACACGTACACTGAGCCGCTGCTTGGCCCATCATACGTGCCCAATGGGACCATTGTATGATGATCTTGGGAAGGTAATAACGCCAATCGAATGCCATGATCACGCGTGTGGGACTCGACCCTCCGAGAACGGTAGCCTGCACTACGGAGAGCCCGCGCGTGTGTTGGTTGTTGGTGCTGTGAGCGCGAGCGAGCTGCTGAACGAATGAACGACACCGACGACCAGCCACCACGACCATCGCGACCATCGCGCATTCAATCAATGCCCAACTCCCCACGCCATCAACCACCACCCCTCTCATTCATTCGATTGATCACTCGCTATCTAGCTGATTCAGAACCCAGTCGAGCTCTGTGATGGAGCAGTTCATCGGCGTGTATCGCATCGTGTCGTGGGAGGTCTTCGAGAGCGACGGCTCGCTGTCGCATCCAATGGGATCGAGTCCGCGTGGCTTCATCAGCTACTCGGCCGGCGGACACATGGCCGTACAAATCATGAACCCTGATAGGCCTCGTTTCACGTCGAACGATCGTTGGAGCTCGAGCAGCGACGAGGTGGCCGCCGCGTACGCAGGCTACAATGCCTACGCTGGACGCTACCGCGTCAACGTCGACGAGCGATACGTGATACACACGGTCGAGTGCAGCTTGTATCCAAACCGCGTCGGCGAGGAGCTGCGTCGAACCTTTGAGTTCGATGGAGATCGCCTGACCTTGAGCACGCCCGACTCGAAGCTCGTATGGCAGCGGCTCGAGTGATGCGTCCTCGGTGTCAGCAGCAGGACGTCAGCATAAACACCATATGGCACTTCTCGATTGGATTGGATTGGATTGGATTGGATTGGATTGGATTGGATTGGATTGGATTGGATTGGATTGGATTGGATTGGATTGGATTGGATTGGATTGGATTGGATTGGATTGGATTGGAGGCAAATGATTGCCTCGCTCGTTGTCGTACAACAAGCTCAGGCATTCATTCATAACCGTTGGCCTTGGGTGTGCTGGAAGAGAGATTGCGATGAGTGACAGTACAATTTGAGAAGGATCGTGATGATCATGAGCTTGTTGCTTCACGAGACGATGCACTTCTTCTTGTGTGATGATGATCGGTTGGTGCTTGCACATGCAAGAGCTGCATCGACCGCCGCATCGAACATTGCGTCGACTCCTTGGCCTGTCAGTGCCGAGCACTCGACAACTCGGAACGCTCCCAGCTTCTTGCCGAGCTCGATTGCTTCCGAGAGCTCAACCAGTTTCTCTCCTCGAGATGCACGACCCTCAACGAACTCGAGGTCGTCTCGGAGATCGATCTTGTTCATCACGATGATGAATGGAGTGTCTTGGATCATCAACGGCAGGATTGAAACGAATCGATCAACCAATCGATCAATCAATCAATCAATCAATCAATCAATCAATCAATCAATCAATCAATCAATCAATCAATCAATCAATCAATCAATCAATCAATCAATCAATCAATCAATCAATCAAATTCAATGATGCGAGCAGTCATTGGGGGTTTGGGAGTGCATATTGATCGAGTTGTCGATTGATCGATTTGTCGATTGATCGAAGAGCCACACGTACTTGGACAAACACGAGAGATCTCGGGAAACCTTGATTCGCATCCAACATCATCATCATCAATATCAGCAAAGGATCACGTGCACACATTGGTGCATCCACAACAATCGTTCACAATCGCCATCCAGTGAGTGAGTGAGAGATGATTGTCATATCACGAACACACACTCTGTTTGCATTGTTCGGTGTGTACCAGGTGTTTTCAAGGTGCACCAGTGTTGACGAGTACTCGACCGAGCAAAACAGTACAAAGGCATCGGTCAAGGGATAGGACAACACTCGAATGGGAGCATAGTCTGAGTGAGTGAGAGAGAGAGAGAGAGCCAACGTCAGGCGAGCGCCAATCGTGTCCGATCGATCGATGAGCATCCGCGCACCCTTCAGTGGAAATCGATCGAGATCGAACAGCACAATCGAGTCGTCGAGTCGTTCGAGTGTCATGGTCATTGATGACGATCATCGTGAGGTGCGCCATTGGCATCATTCGATCGATCGGGTGAGTGAGCCAATGTCCAATCGAACTCAATCACAATCACATCGAATCAAGAACATGACTTGTCCGACTCATACCTCTCCTTGAGTTCGAGAGACATTCGCAAACCCCAAAAACAAGTGAGACTCTCGTCGCTGTCACTCGCAATCACGACCTCTGACGCACCTCCAGCAGTGTCCCAGAGACCGACATGCAGTTGTTGGCCGTTGTGGATGATGGTTTTTTCGCAATCTGATGAGACAAACATCGCTCATTGATGTTAGAACAGTTGGATGGGTTGCTGTCTCTCAAAGACAATTGGAAGATCGATCGATCGATCGATTGGAAGAAAGATGTGCAAGATGCCGATGGGCAATCAAGCGAGCAATCCATTGAAGCGATCACATACTGTCGAACACCTGTGTGATGTGCGATCGTGCGAGGTTGAGTTGAGGTTCATTTGTGATGATGGTTGTGATGATGGTTGTGAGTCGGTGAGTGAGATGCATCACCGCTTCTCTCGATCGCTCTCTTCTTCGAGTGATGGTGTGTCTGGAACAACTGCGCGTGCGTGCGTCTCGAATGATGGCCAACGTACTGTTGGAACATAGTCAGGAGGGAATTGCGCTTCAACGTATTGAATCAGACTGCATGTCTTGCCTGTGTGTGTGTGTGTGTGTGTGTGTGTGTGTGTGTGTGTGTGTGTTCGATCGATTGGTTGTGAGTGTCTCGGTTCGTTCGTGTCGTGTTGCTCTTCGTGATCAAATCAAACACGACAGCCACACACGCACCGGTTGCTGCGTCGCCAACAACAACAATTTTGAGCTCTGGTATTTGAGACATTGGTTGGATGTGAATGTGAGAGATCTCGTGGTGCAAGGTGATGCGTGTTCGTGTGGATGTGGTTGTGTGAGTGCGTGGCTGGCTGGCTGGCTGGCTGGCTGGCTGGCTGGATGGATGGATGGATGGATGGATGGATGGATGGATGGATGGATGGATGGATGGATGGATGGATGGATGGATGGATGGATGGATGGATGGATGGATGGATGGATGGATGGATGGATGGATGGATGG
>Ga0209935_1005602_pt1 | contig 10571 bp, 8 predicted proteins | sample ThiBio_1000_plan_2_FD_183958 | JGI IMG/M metagenome (GOLD analysis project Ga0209935, IMG submission 183958) | Wastewater bioreactor microbial communities from Cape Town, South Africa - Thiocy_cont_1000_plan (SPAdes) | ecosystem: Engineered > Bioreactor > Thiocyanate-remediating >... | reverse complement strand
TTGGGGAGGGGGGAGTTGGTTTCATCCACTACAAACCTGAAGCACCCTTGCTAACTGTTGTTGTAGATCTTGCCGTGATGATGGTGCAAAGGCTTGGCCTTTTATGTACTCGAAACCCAGAAGCCGCCCACCACCAGGAGTGACACGCAGGCGCGACCAACAGGAAGGAAAGAATTTCGTGTTCTTTTCTCTTAGCTGCTTCAAGACACTATGTTCCTCAATGGCCTCCCACCGCAGGAGATAATGTTTCAAGATCAGCTTCGTGTGGTTTCTCTTTGCAACTAGCCACACTTCAGTCGCACTACCGTGGGCAAGGCGGTGAATGAAGGTATATTTTCCCTCAAAATCCCGCTTCCAGTCTAACAGTACACTCTCTGTCTGTTCCTCCTGTTTTCTTTTTTCTGTCATAACTTCAAGCGCATTGATCCCCCTTGCTATCTTCGCGTCGTTTTGCAGCTTGACGATGACGGATGGACAAGACAAGGTGCCCCCATTGTACGCACTCACTATTCCTTCTCTTCCATCCCTGCATTTGACAGGAGTACCCAAGAGAAACCCACGCCGTATGGCACACGTTTTGGGTGTTGTAACGGTCTCCGTTTCCATTACTTTTTTTTCTTTTTTTTTAAAGCCAATAAGGTAAACATTGCCTAGAATTTTTTTCTTCTAAAATACTTTAATTATGCTGCGTACAAAATGACTGGGTGCAGAAAAAAAACACCGAGTTAAGATTTGGCCAGGGATTTTCAACATAATGTTTTTTACATATCAGTGAATAAAGCACGGAAAGGGGAATGATTTAGGAAATGGTTGTTTAATGCAATTTTTTCTGCACACAAGAGAAAACAAAATGGAAATGGTTAGACAGAAGACATCTCTTTCCTTCAAGTAAAAAACTTCCATAACTTCAAAGATCTTTTGTTCACTAATCTCCAATGGGTCAATGTTGTACTAAATGCCAATGGGACAGGAGAGACATCCCTCTGCTGGGCAACTGTCCTGGCCTTGTAGTGTTACAACTTACAGGCTACTTCAAATCACAAATTAAAAAATGAAGTGAAACTTTAGGGTAAAAATTTGCCTTTACTAATAAATGCACAACACTATCTCAATACAATAAAAATACTTAATTTTTTCACTATGAAGTGTCTTCACACAAGTTAAACAGTTAATATTAATATTAATCAAAGATTTTTAACAAAAATTAACTGTTAACTTTTTAACATTTTAACAAAGTTAATCGAGTTAACCAAAAATTAACACAAATGTTAAAGTTAAAGTCAATTAACTTTTTTTCCAGCATTAGCTTCTTGCTTGTTCCACAGTTTTCATTTTGTTTGGGGGTATTACTACTAAAGTGATGAGAATCTTTCACTCATTGAGCACCTATTTTATGACTTTCACTAAATACTCAGGTATACCCTGGCAAATAATGGTGATATAATTACATGAGATAGCACTCATCCATTCATCAAGTGATATCAAAACATACCTTATTGTATCCATCTTTGCAAACATAGTTTCCTCCATGGAGTCTTTCATTTTTTTAGAGTAGCTTTGTTGCTACTGCTGCTAAAGTGCCTCTTTTTGGCAGTTTATAGTTAGGTTTGGAATACTTGGATTTCGCTACCAGTTTTTTGCTCAACCATGAGTCTTTTCCTTCTATAGTCTGTTGTGCTAGTTCAGGCCGGAGGCATATCTCGGACCTTTGCACTGTGCAAATGGCACTCTATTACTCGCATTGTCACATCCTTTTTGTGTAGGAATTCGAATGTTTAAGGACTTTGTGGGTTTGTTTGGTCTTTGAATGACTCGAATCAGGCTTTTGCATAGTGTGTATGCATTCTTTTCTCATATTCATTGTTGCTCCTCTTTTCATGGTAATTGAACTTAAAAGTAAACCATGAAAGTGCTCATATTGCTTCGTCGATCTGAGTGGTACTCATTTTTGTATTGTCATTGTTTTTGTCACATTGTGTATTACCCACCAAGTTTAATGCAAATTGAATTGGGCATTCACTATATCAAGTATTGATACAACAACTATGGGGATTAAAAAGATTGGTGAAATTAATTGTTTAGTAGGCTTTTAACAGGATTAATCGGACTAAAATGTAAATTCGATATTTTGTCCGCTTACTTCCCCCTCGTTTTATCGGATTAACCGATTAATTCCTTCCGTAACGGACTAAACGATTAATTTCACCAGCGTTAAACTAAAGGGTAACCAAAGAAGTTAAAGTTAAAATTAAGTTAACTTTTTGTACACAATTAATGCAGCTACTGATTAGTGGTTTGAAAGGCATGCCCAAGTCCAGCCTTATTCCTGGCAAAAGTGCACATCCATTTGAAGTGTAATGGTTTTATTGCCTTCTTGTCATTATGCTCTGTACCCGCAACTTTCTGCGTTGCAAATTTCGAAGAAGCGAGAAGTTGCTGCGAAAAGTTTTTATTTCGTGCTGCCTCTTCGCTGACCACATTTGGGAAACTGGCAGCCATGCTGCTTTTCTTACCAAGCCACATACCAAGTTCTCCCTGCCCAGAAGCAGCTGGGAGAGGAAGAAAAGATTAGTACATTGTGTGTGCCATCCTCCCAAGTTGAGATTTTCAGATTTTCTATCAAATTCAAATAACAAGGCTCTGGGTTCTGTTTTCATTTGAGCTTGTGGTGCACTTGTTAGGACACTAAAATGTTCTGCTACTGCCTGCAAATTCACTCTTCCCTCAATTAAAACACTATACTGTTCCCTGTTGAAGAAAAATGTAACAGTTGGCTGATTTTCAAGCTCCTCCATGGGTGTCTTTTTCTATGCAAAATCAGTGCATTAGTTCATAAAAAATATACTAATGCTGGATAGTACTATAACAGAGTGGTCAGCAATTCACCTTTTCGCAGCAACTTCCCACTTCATACATGCATGTTGTCCATGTTGTTGGTTTCCTTTTGTCTAAAGAAGCAATTCTCAACACACTGGGATTTGGTAGGCCAAGTGGAGCATGGACAGTAGGGAAGTACCTCTCGCACAAAACGATGCTAAATAGCTACAGTGCAACCCTCAATGTGCTGTAGTTTAGTACACTAAGTTGAAGTTGGATGACAGAAACTTTTCTCTCACATGGAACTATTCTGAATTGCTTCAGTGTTACTCTCAGTGTGTTGTGGCAAGCCAAGTTAAACATAGATGGTGGGAACTTCTTTCTTCTTGACATCTTTTGCTACCTATTTGTTTGAACATGCAACTACAAAGAGCTAGGGGTGTTTTCCACTTTCATGAACAATTAACGCTGTGAATTTTAACTCGGTCAAACAGTTAAAATGAGTTAACTTTGAGTTAAGTCAAAAAATGGTTAACCGTCAGTTAACTGGTCAAAAGAGTTCACCCGATTAATGGTTAACCAGTTAAAAGGTTAACTTTTTTACTCGTAGTTGGTGGTGCTCACAGAGGGATAAAGCACAGAAGTAGTGCTGGTAACTTTAACATGTGTTAAAATGTTAAAAATATTAATATCATGTTAAATTAAAAATCTGTTAAATGCATTAACAGAGTTAAATGTCAAAATATTAATTGTTTGTCAGGTGGAATGTAGCGTAGTCGGTAATCATAGTCTGCGGGAAGCAAAAAGGGCTTTCTTTTGTGACACTTATCAAAACGTCAAACATGTTTATTTGTCCTTGTGGTGCTTGTTGTACGCCACAAATAGAAGCGTGGAGACCCGATCAGGCGAGAGCGAACAACGGCGCTTGTTCACGATCCAGCCACCCTTGGAAAATGCTCTCGCATGGCACCGTTGGAGTGATACAAAGATACCGCCGTGCAAGCTGAGCCAGCCGCGGATACTCGAGTCGATGTTCCTTCCACCACGCCAACGGATCCGACATCACAGCAGCCTTTCCGCAGAACAGTGGATATGCGTCCAACTCCGTATATCTCTCGATCTCTTCGTGATGCCCTTGCTCTCCTCCATGACGTCCCAACGCAACCTCCGCCTGCCTTCCGTAGAGTCGGATCATCCGTTCCCTCTTTGCCCTCAGTTTCTGTGCAGCCGATGCTTCGTCATTACTATCGCTCTCCTCTTCTTCATCATCCTCATCGGAGCCTGTTCCTCTGGACTCGTGTGTCATGCTTTCCAACAACTCGGTTGCCTTCTCGATGGCCTCATCCAAGCATTTTTGGCGCTCGTCCCTGTCCTCCACGAAGGCAAAATCTTTTGTGCGAGGATCGAGATACGCCGACATCACCAATTCCATTGACGCACCAGCTTTCAACATACCCCAGCGACCGAGTAGGTCATCTACAACGTTCTGCTTGAACTCGGCGACGGCGGGATGAAGCTGTCCATCCTCCTCCATGTCGTCTTCATTTTCCGAACGCCTTTCGGGTTCCAAACCGTTGAGGAGGTTGTTGAAAATCGGTGTGATCAACCCAATGGTCGGAGTCTTTTGCTGCGAGAGCTCCAGCGTCGCTTCGTTCAGATGGCGCAGCGCACCGAGCATGTCACCGATGATCTGCCATTGGTCGTCGCTGAGCTCTGGGTTGCGTCGATTGCGGTGTTTGGCCAGGTAAAGAGCGACAGCCTCGCGCGAGTCACCCAGTCTCTTGACCGAACCCCATCGCGTTGGACAAGAACTTCTCAGAACCTTGGTCGACAACTCGAGCCGTTTTTGGTATCGGAGCAAACCGCGCCTCGCCCCAGGCCAACGAAACATCCCGCATAGCGCGTTAGCCTTCACGACCACGGTCTTGATCGGGTTGATGTCGAGGGCGTTGAAAACCGAGCGGTTGATGGCATGCGCTGCACAGTAGATCCACGGCAGACCGAGTTCCTGTGCGACAGAGCACTGCATGTTTGGCGCTCCATCCGTTGCCGTCGCCACCACCGCCTCAAGAGATGCCCCAGTCGCTGAGCACCCGCCTCACAATCTCGGCGATGTGTTCCGCCGTTTCGGATTCATTCACCGGGATCACATCTAGCAAAAAGGTTTCGAACATCCAGTCGGAGGTGATCCCGTGACACAATATGGCGATGTAATTCTGCAGAGCGTCACTCGTCCAGCCATCAAAGGAGATGGAGACGAAGTCGATGGTAGCGAGCTTCGCTTTCATGGCTTTCTTCAGAGCGATCTTGATCTTTGGGAGTATCGTTTGTCTCAGGGTGGTCCTGCATGGCGGTTTGTATCCGGGTTTGAGATAGTCGCATAAGACTCGAAGATTCGTATTTTCGGTGAAGCTCAGTGGGAGACAGTCCTCGGCGATCATGGTGCATAGGATCACGTTGGCGCGCTCGGCTATGAAGACAGGTCTCTGGGTACGGTGTACCAACACGTGACATGATTTTGTCAGGTGGTATTTAAGAGTGGTATCACCCGAGTTGATAGCAAAAGGCTTCCCACAGTGGATGCACGTCTTGCGGCCGTCTGGCTCTTCCTTGAAAGCTGCTTTCACATCGGGGCATAGCTCGTCATCGCTGATCTCCTCGTGTGCAGAAGGCGGTCTGGTTGACTGCGATATGTTCCGAATAGCACCTCTCGAACGCGGTATAGATGACTCGCTTGCCTGCGAGGCATTCTGACCATTGCCAACCTCCGAGTACGCTGTGGTGGCGGAAGTTGCGCGTGAACCATGTGAGTGACTCCCATTGCGTCTCTTTTTGGGTGCCTCTTTGGTCCGCTTACGGTGAGATGCTGATCGCGTTTTCGTCTGTTTGTCTCGCACTTTTTCTTTCCCCTTTTTGCTGTTCGCATTCGCGCTTGGCTCTCGTGAACGCGACCGACGCACGTTCCCGGATTCTTTCTGCGTGTTCAAGTGCTTAGTAACGGTCGAATCAGACGAGGAAACAGAATCGTCCTGCCTGCGGGCCATCTTGTGAGGGCGCGGCGGTGATTCCTCTCGAGAGTCTCTCGCGTCATTTTTGCGTTTCCGTCGAACAAAAGAAGTAGATCTTCCGCATTTGTCTTGTGTAGACGCTGCGAGTTGCGAATCTTGTCCTTGTTGACCCGACTCGCAATCCTCATCGTCCAGGAGGAGGATGTCTTCTTCCATTGCCGCTTTACCTCGCTCTGTCCTTCTTCTCGCTCTTATTTTGCGTTGACGCCACTGAGTTGGAAAAAGGGAAGGCGCAAAATTAGAAGTGATCAAAATCAGGCAAAACGCCAAGTCGTGTCGTTCGCTAACCCTCTTTTTCGAGACGTGAGATTCCGGCATGATGACTCAAAATGCTTATCCAGACTACTGCCGTACTATCTGCTCGCTTTGCTGGACCGTGAAAAAGAGGTTGAGAACAATTGCAAGCCTAATGGCCGTGTTTGAGATGTCAGCCAACTAATGATACGTTAAGCGAATAATTAGGCGGGAAGGGGGAATAAATACTATCCATACCTCTAACAGGCAAATGACTTAGCCTTTAATCAGTTTATACCCCAGTTCGAGCTACAAGTTGTGGTATTCTTACGGTGCAACCAACCCGAAGCGTTGTTGCTGCCGTCTCCGAAATTTTAGGCTTTCTTTTTTTTTCGTACTCAGAAGCATGGAGGTGAAAAAAAAAAGGTCCGAGTGTGACGGCCTTCTTCTCTATTCTCGAAAAACTGCAAGAGAAAAAATTTTTAGAGGAAAAAAAAAAAACAAACTCGTGCTCTCCATTTCCAAGAAAGTCCGTCAAAAAAAAAGAAGTTTTTGAGGCTTTACCTGTGAATGTTACGAGAAAGAACTTGCGGGAGAACAAAGTGGTAGTCATCTTATTGTAATTTGTACAGTTCAAGCACTTTAGCTCGAACTGTGCTCACAAAGGATTCACTATAAATGCAGATGGGGGAGGAAGTAAGAGGCCTTTGACTCCAAATCCAATCGCAAACAACCCATCCAAAGACAGGCTCATTCCGAGGGTTAACTGGTTGCCGCAGAGAATCTGTGTACAGTGATCCTGCGGTCTTGGAAGGAATATCAATAGCCCAAGGTTTGCCTTTGTTCAGTTCGTCGGATTCTATGGTAACAAATATCGCCAATTCTTCCTTTGCTGGGGAGATCTGGAGAATAAGGCGCTTGCCACTATCCTTCTTGTTGTGCTTCTTTCTATCGTAACTCCATACACCATCAGCATAGAGTACAAAGTCAACCCAAACACGTCCAAGTTCTGGAGAACTGGTTTAAGATTAGTGTTATATTGCTGAATGAACTTTCAAACCTAGGTGTTCGTGCGAGTGAGCGACGCAACTGTTCTCGTAACGCAGTTACATTGGCAGACTTCGTCTCGAAGGATGGAAGCAGAGGGGACTGCATTTGTCTCACGTATGTTATGGCACCGAGAGGGACAATTTCGAGACCTTTTTCCCCTTCTTCCAATCGTGTTGGTGACAAGATAAGTAGCTCTTTTCCCTCTCGTATCGTAGCGAGCACAACCAAGTAGTACTTCTTGCCATCGCCGGCAAGATACGTAGCAAAACTACCCAGCAGTGACTGCCCTTCCATCCTCCGTAGGGCGCAAGGGAAAATTTTTAATACTAGTAATGAACAACCTACAACTTTTCTGCGCATTTGCACTTTTGCAGTCGAAAATGGCAGATCCCGCATGTCGTGCGCAGGGCACCTATGGTTCCAGCACCAAAAAAAAAGCTGTGACTAGAACAAAGGCTAGGCGGTCACCCATGAAAACTGAAGAGAGGGGTGGAAGGCACAAAAAGCAAAGTAGGCGCAAATCTTCAAACTGTAAGGAAAAATCCCAAACAAATAGACGCACCGCTGAGATGTACGGCTACACTCCACCGAAGCAAGCTGTAAGTGACAATCAGGATGAGGAGTGGGCAAAGCTCGCACCTGTTTGGGCTCTTGGCGTTGGTGGGTCGAGACTTTCGTTACACGAACAACCGTGCGACGACTCCTGTTCAGACCAGATATACGGCTACACCCGACCGAAGCAAGCTGTGAGTGACAATCAGGATGAGGAGTGGGCAAAGCTCGCACCTGTTTGGGCTCTTGGTATAGGTGGAGCAAGACCCTCGATATGCCAAGAACGAATTAGCAAATCTTGTTCAAAAGAGATGTACGGCTACACTCCACCGAAGCAAGCTGTAAGTGACAATCAAGATGAGGAGTGGGCAAAGCTCGCACCCGTTTGGGCTCTTGGTATAGGTGGATCGCGCCAGGAAAAGGGGAGTTAGCGAGAGTTTGTTTCACAAAGTAATCAGTTTCTCTTTCCTCTTTTGTTGGGCAAGGCACAGCATATGGGTAAGACAAAGAAACTCTGAATTTCAAACAAAGAAACAAGAAATAAAAAGATAAAAGTACTAAAAAGATAGTAAGTGTCCTTGGGAATTTGAGGGGAAAAAAGGGCCATTAATATATTAAAAGGAATTATATTTTATTTTGGTACTTTTATGTTATTTTGAAATATGTGTAAAAAATCATTAAATTCAAATAATGAAAAAAGTTTGTAATAATAAAACTTCACTTATAATATTAAAAAAAAAATAGTTTCTAATTAAAATCAAAATTATATATAAATTTAAAAAAGTAGTAAGTTAAGTACTTAATGTAAAAAATGTAAAAAAAATTGATAAAATGTGTAATATTAAGATTTTAGTTTTTAATAAAAAGTAAAGTTATATTAGGTGTTTATTTGTTAAGAATTTTAAATCTTTTTTTAATCAAATAGTTTTTTAAATTCAAGAATTTCACTGACAAAGATATTACTGTGACACAATATGTAGTTAAAATAACTTTATTAGTTATGAAAGTGGAAGCAATTACTTTGAGTGGGAATGTGTGTATAGAACTTATATTTAAGAATCACAAGAGTAGTTTTCCCTCTTTTACTCAATGTTTAAGTCCATAACAACTCCAATTGTTAATCTTGGCCATCATTCTAGGGATTTTACTAGTAGTGTTCATGCTAATTGCAAATAAACTCAAGAAGTGTGATAGTGGGCCTTCCTTTTTTACTCAATAATTTAGTCTACTGTGGTACTAGAAATCTCAATCAAATAAGTAAGTGGTCATGGGCGATGCATGTAGTTATGATCAAAATGTGTTCATATTCCTGAGTGTAAATATTAACTTCGCTTGCATGACTATTGTCTGGTGGAACTTTTCATCTGTTTTCGGTTTTTTGTTAGTACCAACGCTGTCACACTGCCCGTACTGCTGGCGTAAACGAATTTCTGTAGCTATGGGAACCTTTTCACAGCTATGGAAGAACTGCGCTCTGTTCCTGAGGAGAAGGACGAAGAAAACCAATTCTTCAGCGACCTACAACTGGAAGGGAATGATTCGCCTGGCATGGAAGTGCCGAAAAAGAAAAATAAGGGCAAACGGTATTCTGTGGAGAACTGGCCTCCCATGACAGTCTATCGTATAAGCCTGGAACACGTCTTCAGTTCAATGGGGGACCTTGAAAAGGATGAAGTGCTTGCATCCTCACCAGAAAACGCAATGCAGAGGACCATAAGTTGGCTAGTGGGCCGAGCGAACTGGCTGAGTCAAGACTTTGGAAAATGGGCATCCAGGAATTCACCACCGTTCAAAAGGGTCCAATACGACTTGTCAAAGTGGAATAGCTTGGACTATTGCGGCTTCTGGAGCTTTGCTTATCACAGAACCTTCACCAGACAAAGCGACTTTTTTGATCGCGTCTTTACACAACTTGGTGCCGAGACGCTCGGGGCTCTGGTACGCCGAGAATATCTGATATTTTTTGCACGACAATCCAAACACGAGCGGGATGGAGACTATGGATACGAGATCTTTTGCATGGCCACATACAAGGCATGGGAGTCAATTGTGTCCTATCGGGACTATCGCTTCGCGCCACTAATAGCTCAAGGCCTTCTCAAGGAGAATGACATCTTTCAGCTAAACAAGCGTCCGCTCCTCGGTCCCACGATTTCGCAGGAACTAAAGGGCCTAAAGGGATTTAAAACCTATCTCTCCACCGGGCCTCTGAAGGTTGTTCAAAACTTTATGGGCACCATCGCTCCAGAGCTGATTAAGGAGGAGATGAAGCCTCTCCTCGCTAAATGTACATTGGCGGTGAAAGAGGGTGGCGTGAAGCTACACCAGCAACTCCTTAGTCGACTATACTCGCTTCCTGGACTATCTCTCCGACGTGCAAGAGGCCATGAGATGTCACTACGACTCATCTGTCAGCACCTTCAGCTTCTGGAAGGCGGTCAAGCCAGTGGAAGAGGATAACATTAGTTCCCTTCAACAGGCACTTGTGCAGCGAATTTGGACAGCATTTTGTGCCCCATTTCCTCATCTCACACCCTTACGCTTCTGCTCTCCACGACGTATCCATGACTACTTTCAGGCAGACACATTTGGCCTCCTGCTACCAGGGAGGGCAAAGACTGACACCGAGACCGGGAGCCATATTAGATGGCACTCCCCGATCTCCGCTTCCGAAGTGATCGCAAGATTTGAATTTATTGAAAGCTTGAAGCGCACCCAAGATATCACAAGAGAGGACGGACTCGAGGCGTTCTCCAACTACATTTCAGACATGGAGCTTCGATTCTGGGTTGGGAGGACTTACAAGACCTTTCCCCTTATCGCATGCTTTGAGGGGGAGATTGTGGATTC
>Ga0209935_1005600_pt1 | contig 10573 bp, 15 predicted proteins | sample ThiBio_1000_plan_2_FD_183958 | JGI IMG/M metagenome (GOLD analysis project Ga0209935, IMG submission 183958) | Wastewater bioreactor microbial communities from Cape Town, South Africa - Thiocy_cont_1000_plan (SPAdes) | ecosystem: Engineered > Bioreactor > Thiocyanate-remediating >... | reverse complement strand
TGTCCTCAATCATTCGTGATAAGGTTTCTTCCTTCCTCTTTTTCTTTCCCTTTCTTTTCTTCGTTCTTCGTTCTTACCCCTTCAATAAAATCAATAGGGCTTTGCAAATGGCTTGTTGGTATATCATTCTGAGTACCATATCGATCATGATGGGCTTCGGAGGCTTCGTGCTGCGGGATCTCGAAGTGATGCAGTTTCAATGCCTCTTCTTCGGTACCACTACACCCTATGTATGTGTTGCGTTGGGATTGGTGCTCTATAAGACACTCGGTCAGAATATCGGTATCTTTTATCCATGTAAGACATTCCCTCCCCCCTCCTTTTGTGCGAGACCCTGACCACCCCTAAGCACACCCTATGATTCTCTACGGCACTCTTATATTCTGGACCATTTATGGATTCGCCATCTCGATGTTTGCCTCTACCGGACCCGCTTACCTCGTACACTCTCCATCACTCCCTTTCTTCGCACTACTTGGCACTAACACTGTCTTAAACACAGGTGGGACTGCAAGTATTCCTATTGGTGACGGCAATGATTGTTGCTAGCACTACCCAAGCGAGGTGGAATTGGCTGTTACAGAACATCACAATAATCCTGTTGTTGTGCGGCCTGGTGACAGGGTTGTGGCAGGTGACCTTTTGGCTGGTGCGATGGATATTCATCCTCTACTTCGGCACGTTGTCTGAGTTTTATCAGCTGGCGATGGTGTCTTTCCTTACCGTCACCAACTTCTGTCTCGTTTTTGAGAGGCACATGTTGCACCTCCGAGCTTATGACATGAGTGTGAAAGCCCTTCGTCATTAAACATGATAACTGATTCCGGCCCTGGCCCTTCCTATCTTCCTCTGTCTGCTTCCTCCGAGGATTGGATTGTCGCATAGGGCATTTCCAAGAAGACAAGCAAGCATGGAGGTCGCAACACGCAGGCTCCGACAGATCCAACACCATCTTCCGGTTCACAACGCTGGGGAGTGCTTGCGGAGCTCAAATACCGCAGTGAATAATAATGCAGAGCAGAAACAAAAAGAGGCAGATTCTGATATTCTACGTATTGTTAGCGTTTGCACTTCCTCGTTAAACTAACCAAACCACAGCTTCTGATTTCTACAAATTGGATGAACTGTTGCCAACTAACCTCAGAGACTTGCGTAAGGATATTCGGGCGTTTGCTGTTGCGCACGTCGCTCCGATTGTATGTTGTGATTCTTTCAAAATGGGCAATAATAACACAATTCCGCAGATGAATGACTACTACGAGAGAGCAGAGTTCCCTATGCACCTAATTGAAAAGCTAAGGGAATTAAATCTTTGTGGAGGCGATATTCCTCGCCAGTATGGTGGTGCGGGTCTGAGCTGCCTTGCGAATGGGCTGATTGCAATGGAGCTTGCGCGTGTTGATGTTGGTATCGCCACATTTTTCGGCATCTTACAACCCATCGCGATGTCTCCTATTTACAAATGCGGTATGCCTTGAATTATGATGGATGGACCTTAATCTATCAACGTGTTGCAGGTAGCGAAGAGCAGAAGAAGAAGTATCTGCCTGTTTTGGGACGACTCGAACAAATTGGTTGCTTCTGCTTGACTGAACCTGATGTTGGAAGGTAAGGCCTTTCCATCCCTTACTTCCTCTCAGCGTCCTCATTTATGATTATTATCAGCGACGCGAGCCACTTGCAAATGACTGCCACACCAGTCGAAGGGGGATGGGAATTAAATGGGAAGAAACGATGGATCGGAAACGGGACTTTTGCTGGTATGTGAACTATTATTCTCTAGAGCTAACTAAAGCACTTAAGACATATATTTGGTGTGGGCGATGAATACAAGCACAAAACAAGTAAATGGATTTATTGTGGAGAAGAAAAACACTCGCGGACTCACAGCTACGAAACTGGAAAACAAAATAGCACTGCGCTCTGTACAAAAGTAAGGAACAATCAAGAAAGGCCTACTTATACTAATGGCACTGACTCTCACCAACAATAACAACACCAGTGCCGATATTACATTCGATAAATGCTTTGTGCCTGAGAGTCAAAGACTGCCCGGAGCCACTGACTTTGCCCATGGTCCCGCGGGTTCTCTCTTTCTCACCCGCGTGGTGGCAGCATGGATAGCCGTCGGGGCGTCAATGGGAGCCTTCGATGCCTGTTTGGCTTATCTCAAGAAACGCAAACAATTCAACTCTCCTCTGGTGAGACATACACTAATAACGCAATTCAACTCATTCTCTCTCTCTCTCTCTCTCTCTCTCTCTCTCTCTCTCTCTCTCTCTCTCTCTCTCTCTCTCTCTCTCTCTCTCGCGTGTTTATAATAACAGGCGAAGTTCCAATTGCATCAAGGGACACTATCGAAGATGCTGGGCAACATACAAGCTATGCTGCTGATCGCATGGCGTGTATCTCTTCTGTACGATAACAAGACCTTGACATTTGGCCAGGTCGGCTTGGCCAAGGCAACAGTCACCCGGCTAGCTCGTAAAACGGTGGCTCTTGCTCGGGCTGCATTGGGTGGGAATGGCATTATCACCGACTTTGGCGTGGCCAAGCATTTTGCGGATATTGGTGCGTATAATTCCTCACCCCTTAGCCTAGCATCCTCCTGTCGCGTACTAAATGATGATACCTTGCTTTCAGAGGCGTGTTTTACGTATGAGGGGACTTACGATATCAACGCTCTGTATGTTACAGCTTGCTAATTCACTCTCTTGTTACTAACCAACTTTCTTTCCAGAATTGCAGCACGCGAGGTTACTGGGTTTTCTTCTTTTCGGCAATAACACATCCGTCAAGGACCACATGCCCTGCGCGTTGCTGGCCTTTATTTATTCGTTCCAGGAAGCTAATAAATTCTACGAAAGGTTTTTGGGCTCTTTCTTTGCGAGCTTTTCTTCGACCTTCGGAAGGCGGCCATGGCAGGGATACGGGAATCGTCGGCCTTTGAAGATGCGTTGGACGGCGCCAGAGCGAACCGCTATAAAACTGCGCAGAAGAAAATGCGCAACGCACAGAGAAAATATAGCAAAATTTTGCGGAACCGTAATTCCTACAGGGGGATTTCGAGCTCTCCATCACTCAGAGACAAGGTTCAGGCTCGTCCTTTGTTAACCCACTTACCAACATCCGCCACCAGGACTTTTTTCGCAGGCCCTTCGCACCCACACTTTCCCCTCTACACAAATACTACTTTTCTCCTATCTCAAGCAAAATTCGCTGGGAAGGGTCTGTATCTTGGCGCTTTCTTCAACCTTAACCTCCTCATCTAGCTTTCGCAATCTTGGAAACACATGCTACATGAATGCTGTTGTGCGATCGCTGTTAAGCTTGAATACATTCGTGGATTACCTGATCAAGGCGGAAAGCGTGCTCACCAGCCGAACTCCCCATCCCGAGTTCTTTGTCGCGCTGGTTGGCGTGCAAAAGAAGCTCAAGGAAAATCGCCAAGAAGTGATCTCGCTTGCTGATCTTAAAGCTGCCATAGCCAAGTATAGCAAGCGTTTTGCTTCGTACACGCAAGAGGTACATAGAGCCTCCAATTCAATTTGTTGCTTACCAAAGGGCAAGGATGCCCATGAGTTTCTAATCAGCAGTCTTTGCCTGTTGGAAGATGAAGTGCTCGCTTTCAAGAAAGGAGAACGACTTGCAGAGGAGAAGGAAGCGACCACCGCCGCTGGGGAACCAGCTCCCAGCGACCCTCCAGCTCCTCCTTCAGCAGAACTTCAATTGTTCGATGAAGACAAGCCACTCATTGCACCCGAGGGTGGGACTGAGTCAACCAGTCCTCTCAAAGTGGGTGATGAAGCCGACAAGGACACAATAGTTAACCCGACAGACGCAGCCATACCCCTTTCACCAGAGGAGGCCGAAAGTTTGGAGTGTCCCGTTGCCGCCGCGTTCGATTGTATCGTAGAGGTGACAATCATATGTAAAAATTGTAAACAATGCACAGTCTTGGAGGAGCTCTATCGTGATTTCTCGTTGGACATACCCCAATCAAGGTATGTTTGCACACAACACAACTATTGGGTAGTAATACTTTATTTAGTATCGATCGTACTGCAGCCCCTGCTCTGAAGACCCTCTTCAGTAACTGGTTTCAGGTAAACACAAATCAATGCCAGTATGCTCCTTTTCTGATGTGATTTTATCTTCAGGTCGAAGAGGTGAGCTCGCTATGTGAGAAATGTAAACATACGGAAGCTATCCAAAAGCGAAACCTCAAGAGGTTGCCCAGGATAATGATCCTTCACTTAAAGCGATTCACCTACATCCTCGACGCAGAGGCCAAACCTATTGTAAATAAGCTCTTCGACTATGTGAAGATCAACAAGAAATTGTATATTGGTGAGTATAATGATACCTTAGTTAGCTCTTTTTTCGTAACCCTTATTCACCCAGAAACAAGCCACGTGGAAGGTATACCGGAATCGGACTTCGACAGCATCATGATACAGGAATTGGCGGAGAAGCGGGCAGCAGCTGCCGAGCTGGAAGCAAAGGCGTCTGTAGCCAGTGGTTCTTCTTCTGACCCGCTCGCAGTGACCGGCGATGGGGCTGAGGAGAAAAGTACCCACGATGATAGCCTCAAGAGGAAACAAGAGACTTTAGAAAATAGCAATGAAACCCCAGAGAAACCGACAAAACGATTGAAGGAGAAAGTCGATGGATCATTACCGGAAAAGGATGTAAAGGTGAACAAAGAAGGAGAGAACCCACAACACAATATTCATAACGAAAAAGAGAACGAGAAGGAACAGGGAAAAGAAAAGGAAAAGGAAAAAGAGAAGGAAAAGGAAAAGGAAAAAGATACAGGCGAGAACGGGAACAGTCTCTTCCACTTTGGTCGAGATGTACGAACAAATACTGTGGATCCCAACATCGAGTATACCTTCACCAAGGGGAATACCCTACTTAGGGACATCGAGGACCCTCCCGATCTATTGACGCAGATGCAGCGGAATCCATTTCAAATGCCTCGATATCCCATTTCGTCTCCGATGTCTGATCGTGGCTCGAGCATCAGCTCTATTGCGAGCGTATCGATGAATGACGACTACGATCTGATGAAAGCGCTGGAGGCAAGTAGGGAGAGCTACGACCTCGAACAAGCGCTGAAGGCCAGCGCTATGGAATATAGCGGTGGTAGTGCTGATGTAGGCGGTGGAGAGGCAAGCACCGCAAAAGCGACGGGTACTCCGTTGGAAGTGGTAAAAGGATCCTCCTCTCTTTGCACCGTGCCCAACCTAACCGCTGCCTCCAATCAAGGAGCCCGAGATTGATAACCCTGACGCTCTTGCAGTATATCAATTGCGTAGCGTATTATCTCATAAGGGATTCTCCACCATCGAGGGACATTACATTACGGACGTGTTTGACAATAGTGCTGAGCCCACAGCCAACTGGACTTGCTACGATGACGCGAAAGTGAAGAAGGTAAAGCAAAAAAAAATTTTTTCTGTTTCTGACTGAAGTTGGGCACGGTACAGATTAAAGAGAAGAAAGCCCTGGGACGAACGCGAGAGAGAAACGGTTACTTATTCTTTTACGTTGCGCAGGACAACTGTGTATCTCTGTGACAGGCAAACAACTTTCGGTTGTGCCAGTAAAATTGCAACCGTCTTCGTTCATTTCTTAGAACTTGGCGCCAAAAGAAGTAACGGCAGCAGGCAAACAAAAAATGAAACGAACAACAGTTACACATTTTAACTCAAAAGTCGGAAGTGGAGGGAAGAGAGCAGGGGAACAGTACCAAGACAACCTGGTACTGGTGTTAATATACGAATAAAAGATGCAAGAGATTAAGGACGGGGAGAAGACAAGCAACAAGGGAAAGCTCAGTCCCATGAAAATTAAGCCTATCATGGCTAAACCGCCAGTGCCTGTTCAAAATGCAACCAAGTAAGGCTCAAACATATGCCTCTCACTGATTACTCACTGTGTTTATACAAACAGGAAGGGACCCGTTGCTAGAGTGGGAAAGATTGTAGAATTACGGAAGAAGGATGAGAACGGAGACTCTGTTTTGCTTCAGAAATTTGCAAGGGGAGCCTTTCTGGGCAAAGGAGGCTTTGCATTGGTGTACGAGTTGGCAGACATGGACACAGGAGCAATCTATGCTGCCAAGATAGTGTCCAAAACCTCGTTTGTGAAAAAGAGAGCAAAGCAAAAGGTAGTTTTTTGTCATTTCTGTCCTTGGTAGTGTTAATTCGTTCCACTTGTGCAGTTGGTCACAGAGATTAAGCTTCACCGAATGCTGAAACACAAACATATCGTGGAATTTGAGAACTTCTTTGAAGATAAGGATAATGTGTACATTCTCATGGAGATGTGCCACAACAAGGTTGGCTATCAGAAAATTTTCTGAAATACACTAATGGTCCCTTTTACGCAGAGTATGGTGGAACTTCTCAAGTCCAGAACACGTTTAAGTGAAGAGGAAGTGCGCTATTACATGCTGCAGGTTTTGGACGCTGTGCAGCACATGCACAATCAGCGCATTATCCATAGGGATTTAAAGCTGGGCAACCTCTTCCTCAACAAAGATCTCGAAATCAAGATCGGCGATTTTGGTCTAGCAACTAAGCTGAAAACTGATTTTGAAAGAAGGAGGTACGAAATCAACATATTACATTCTCCTGGCTCACTGCAGTCTTTCCCCTAGGACGCTGTGCGGCACACCAAACTACATTGCACCCGAAATTCTAAACCGCGGTGATAAAGGGCACAGTTACGAGGTTGATATTTGGTCTATCGGCGTAATATTGTGAGTATCCTTGTGCCTTTGGGGATTTCTTGTCTAACCGATGTTCAGTTACACATTGATCATCGGGCGACCTCCATTTGAAACTGCGTCCGTCAAGACTACGTATCAACGAATCCAAGAGAATATGTATGCCTTTCCCGATAATGTTCCAATCTCGACTGCTGCGCAGGAGTTGATACGCAGAATTTTGCATCCTGACCCAGAACAGCGACCATCAATACAGCAGATTTTGGAAGATCCATTCTTCACAGGATTCACCCCAACTAGTCTACCAACTACCGCAATTGCTGTTTCACCGGGTAAGTCTATTATAGTCTCCTTTCCACCAAAAACCTAAATAAGATTTTTTGGTTACAGGTTATTCGAAGATGAGGGCGCTTTCGCAGAGAGTTCTTGCAGATAAAACAAACGCGCCTCGCAGTTTGGTCGAGCAGTTGATTGAGAAAGAAGAGGCTAATTTTGAGGCGAGGAATCACCATAGCAAGCAAAAAGATGATGATCAAGAGGAACCAAAGGAAGCCTGTCCAATGATTGAAGATGACGTCGGACCCCTCTCACGAAAGAGGCTGCGGTCGCCCTGCAAACCTCATCCAGTTGAAGAGGCGGATTTGAGCAGTCCCCTTGCCCAGCGACCCCGCATTGTCATCAGCTCATCCGCTTCACCAGATCTAGCTGGTATATTTCTAACTCAATTTTATAACTTTCAGTTTACTCATGCTTATGTTATTATTCAGCGTTAAAGGCTCGACGCCGTAGATTGAAGGCTGAGGCGAATGCGGCAGATCAAGAAATGGAAGAGACTAGCGAGAAGGATGCCGAAAAGGTGAAGACTAAGTCAAGCCTACGCCTTGAGGATATCCTTGGTATCAAGAAATCCGAGGAGGGCGACAGTTATGGGGTTGAGGAGGACAAATTGGACGATGAACCCAAGACTGTTAAAGAGCCGGCGGGAAAGAAAGCCGCTCGTGCAGAGGGAAAAGTTGTCGAGCAAAAAGCCTTGCTAGAGAAGCAGGCGAAGGAGAGGGAAGCGCAGCGTAAGCTTGAGATACAAAAGGCGCGAGAGTCGAGGGTGAAGGAAGAAATGAGGAGCAGAGAAGAGACGCGAAGGAAGCTCGAAGAAGAGAAACAGAGAAAGGAAGAAGAAAAGCTAAAAGCGGAACAGGAAGAGATGGAGAGGGAGAAGGAACGAGAAAGGGAGAGAGAAAGAGAAAAAGAGAGACAAAAGGCCGCGGAAAAGGAAAAAGAAAAGGAGCGGGACAGATCGAGGAATATTTTGGAGGTGATCAACGAGTCGCTCACCGAAAGTTTTGCTGCCATCTCCTTGAACTCTGGGACTCGCAAGCTGCCTCTTTCCTCCGCCGCTGGGCTGATTGCTTCAGCGGCTACAACAACCCACTCCGCAGTGATGTCGGGAAGTGAGAGCGCTGTATCTCCTCCTTGGGTGAAGAGATATTTGGACTATTCGGCCAAATACGGGTTGGGATATCAGCTGCACGATGGGACGGTGGGCGCGTTCTTCAACGATTCCACCAAGATCACATTCTTGTGCGACGGTATTGAGGACACCCACGAGGACAAGGGCTTCATGTACCTGAGCTATGTGACCCTCCCCTCGGGCGACTGCAAGTCTTCCGAAGAGCGATACATGCTGGCCGACTATCCCGCCTCGCTGCACAAGAAGGTGAATCTTCTGAAGCACTTCAGCAAGCATCTGCGGAAGCAACAGTTGGAAGAGGAGAAGGATCAGGGAGGGGAACAACGACAAGCACAGAACCTCTCCACGGATAGCGAGTGCGTCATTGTCGAGAAGTGGTTGAAGACTAAGCATGCCGTCGTGTTTCGATTGAGCAATCGTGTCATTCAGGTATTATTATATTCTCTCTTTTTGTTTCTCTCCTCTCTGACTCAATATCAACAGATGAACTTCTTCGATGAGACGAAGGTTGTACTTTCAGCTGAGGGCAAGGTCGTCACATACATCGACAAGGACCAAGAGTACACGCAGACACTGTTGTCTGCTATGCAGGGTCCGCTGTCCGAGCCTCTGACTCAGCGGCTGAAGTACACCAAGGAGATCATTCATCTCCTGCTCACCAAGAAACAGAAGGCTGCTGGCAGCAAACAAAGCTGATGATCAACTTTATTTATTGAACCCCGAATGAGTGTACAATAAATAAAACTGTGTAGTGGTCGTGTAGAGAAAAGTCTATATCCTTCCCCCCCTCCAACCCCAAGCTTTGTGTACATTTTCTTGCTTGGGTATGTCGACATCCCAACGAGTTTCGCTCTCCAGGCCAGGTTTCTCACGTGGAGAGTCTCGCAGTCTTCGTGCAGGCTAAATGGAGGAAGTAGAAGACAAGCATGGCGAACAGAAGAAGGAAGCGGAAGTGAACTGGCATGTGTCCTTTGTAGATATATGGAACCAACAGAAAGGCGAAGCGATTGATGACGATCTGGAAGTTTTGGCTCTCGGTAAATACATCTCTCATTCAATTTTCCTTTATCCCGCTCACATCGTCGTAAGACTTTCTGGAGGCAGTATCGAAGGCAGGAAGGTGAGGTGTACTGATACTTCTCATTTTGGTAATAACTCTTCCTCTTGGCGGTTAGGTTGATTATATCAGAGTTCTTTCTGGTACTGCTCGAATACTGTATGTACAAACTCACGCAGTTTACTTTTAGCCTCCAGAGGAACGGACCATACACCCAGTTGAAGGCGATGACAAGTACGACCTTTTGAGTCGTTAAATCAAATTCGTACTTACTGCGATTCAGATTTCTGGTGTCAGGCCTCTTCTTTAAAGTACTCCCAAACGCGACAGTCAAAACGGCACAGTACGTAATTTCGTTTCTAGCGCTGTGACAAAACCTACTTCCAACAGAAAAGAAGGCCAAGCCTATCAACCACAATTCGTGAAAGTACTCAGTACGGGTAAGTTATCACAAGGTCAAAGTTGTGTGAGGATAACGCTGTGAACAGGTGTTCGCTTTCTGCTCCCCCAGTACGGCAAGCAAGCGATGCAAAATCATACCCCATTGGTACTATTTCATTTCGTTGTTCTCAGTCTCTCAATGTTTTGCCCCCCCAGACTTGCTCTATCGAATATAATCACGTCCTACAATTGCTTTGTACTGCAGGTAAGTTACTAACGTAGGTAGCAAAATCAAATAACTCGTTATATTAGTACTGCCAAAGAATCCCGTTCAGATTCTTGACAGGGTACCGCTTGAAGAAGAAACTGCCAATGCGGAGGTTGGCACTGTCTGGAGTTGGCTGCCGAGCATGCTCAGCATGTTGACGACTTGTCAGCCCGGAGCGGTCGCGGCTAAACAACAACACGTGGTCAAACAGCAGCGCCTGGGTGCAATTGTCGAAGAAAAGAAAGAACCGGTCCCAACCATTCAGCCCTCTTCGAGCCCAACCGAACCAATGAAGCGCCATTATCCCCGGTGCTTACTCTTCAAATACAAAGGCAGGATGGCATCCTTCTTCCTCCATCCTCCTCGATATTTTTTGCCTCTGCCGGTCCTACAACAAAAGCTGAGTCAAGACTTTTCTCTCCAAATGGTACTATTATAGCATGCACAAAAAAACTATCGCATATCCTCACACAACCCAAACACACAGGGAGATACTATTCCGGCAGTGCGAATAGGCAACGACTATTCGGCGCTATGTCCGCTCTTTTTTGCTCACACACTCGAGGAAGATATTGAATATGACGTTGTTGTTCAACCCATCGATGAAATCGAAAAGCCTCCACTCCCCTCCTTCGTGAACGTGAAAGCCTATCACACCAAACC
>Ga0209935_1005598_pt1 | contig 10576 bp, 12 predicted proteins | sample ThiBio_1000_plan_2_FD_183958 | JGI IMG/M metagenome (GOLD analysis project Ga0209935, IMG submission 183958) | Wastewater bioreactor microbial communities from Cape Town, South Africa - Thiocy_cont_1000_plan (SPAdes) | ecosystem: Engineered > Bioreactor > Thiocyanate-remediating >... | reverse complement strand
TGACATGTAAGTCCGTCAATAGGACTGAGGGAGGTTTTCGATACCGCGATAAAGATAGCCTTATCTCCGGCGGTTCATACCAAGCTTACTACGAGAAACAAAAAGGAGAAGAAAGATAAAAGATGCCAGATGCAGTAAGTCATTTATGGATATATATTTCAAGTCTAGAAGCAAACATCGAACATTTCGTCGAAGTTATCAAGCACTTCCTCGCTGGTTGTTAAAGTCCTGTAAAAGGCGGCTCAGCCTAAAACTATTTAGAGCAAAGTAGTACCTCTTTGCGGGACAGGTAAGCGTTGTATTCCCGTCGTCCGACATGTCCTACCAACGGTTAGCCGCGGAAATAAAATTGTTTTCTTACATACCTCCCAACACAGACCGTCGAACTTAGGTATTCGGGATAAGTTAGCGCAGGACAACACATGCTACGTACATACCGAGCATTTATCCTGACTGTTTTGTCGTGATTCTTCATTCGGCAGAGGGGTGGGTTCCTTCCTGTCGAGTTGGCTCTCTGCGTTTTCGGTATCGCTTTCGTCCAATACATTTTGGGTTGAGTACAGAAATGGTTCGCTAGAGGCTCGGCCGTCACTCTCGCTTCCGGAATCAATGAGAGATGAAGCAGAATGTACAAGCATAGACCGCGATGGGCTGACAGTTATAGGCATAGGAGAATCTACTCGCCTCGGATGAACTCGCTTTCGTTTCAAGTTGGTTGGGTATTTTGCTGGAAGGGTGGGTGCTGTGGGTAATATCGTTGTTCTGAGCATCTCAGGGTTTCTACGAACGCGAGAAAGGCCGTCACCATCGAACAACTTGAACCTCTTTGCTTCGTTGAAGACCGCCCCAGTAGATAAAATTCGTACTCCCTTCAGCTTGTTGAGAAAGGTTTGTAGGCCGTTAGCTCCCGCCCTGCCTTCAGCAGAAAGATAAATGTCAATATCATATACGTCGCTATCGTGAAAGAGGATTATCAACGCACAACCTTTTTGCGCAAAGAAAACGGTACCGAAGTTCATCCGGGTTGATCAATGGGTCAAGCGACGAGTTGTGTTCTAGCCGTCTCGATTTCTTCTTGAGTGGTTTCATCTCTCGCCTTTACTACGGTGTTTGTTGCGCGTGTAAAGATATAGAATGCTGTAGATAGAAGCGATGCGTGCAAGAAGTCTGCAGGGACAAAGAGAAAGAGACGAAGTGCCTGCGCCATCGCACGCCGGCGTCTTTGCTTTTATTTCTCTACGCGTTCTTTTCCAGGAAGGACGAACCAAACACTCAACTAGGGTAAGTCGCTGATACTCTTTGGGGGCGGAGGCGGTTGGGTAGGTTTGGGCATAGAGACCCCTCGTTTATACTTTCCGTCATGCCCTGTGTTGAAAGCGAATCAGTACCCAACTCTTTGTCGTTGAGACACAAGAACGCTAAACTTAGGGTTACCTGTGTGTCCACCACCTGCGTAATGTGTAAAGTATTGTATGAGGAGAAGAGGCGATAAAGGTAAAGAACATGCGTACCGCTGTTTCCAGATGTCTTCCATGTTTTCTTGGGTTGCGGCTAGAGCATGAACACAATAAGGTTACTAAGATATTACTCGCAGCAGACATACCCCAGGAGCCGCCTCCTTGATCTTCTGCTCGAAGAAGCTCTTCTTTGCGTCTGCCATCCTGCTGTTTCTGGCTCTTTCTCCCCTCTGGAGAAAAATTGGCAATATGTGTCTTACCAATACTTTATCAAACAACACCATGGTACCCTTTGCGTTGTACGCGATTGGAAAGGAAGCACTCCTTGCTACTCTCTCGGTTTGGTGTCCATCAAGCGACAGACAAAAGCGAGAAGAATAGCACAATCTGACTTTAAAGCCCAGCAACTTTCCTCCACAATACTTCGGCTCTGAGGAAGGGTACTATTTAAACTCCTATCAGTTTACACAAAACACCTGCCATACGTCAAAACATTAGCATCTATTGTTCGTCCGGACTGCGCGACCCAAAACTCCGTACACCGCGGAGGAACATTAGCGTTTCGGCTATCTTGTTCGTTCGCATCAATCCTTTTTTTGTTTGCCGCAATGTACATTGAGTATGCTAAGCCTATTACTTTTAGCTGTCTTGTGTTTTCTAACTACTTGATATCGTATGTGTGGTATGTCAGCCCTTCGTGTTCGCTCCAACAACACCAAAGCCTTGGGATTTGTGTGACGTTGTGATCGAGGCTGCTACACCACATTACGGCCGACGACGGTGCTGTGAAGTTCTTTTGTCAGCAACTGGCGAAAGGGTCAATGCTTATGTTCCTGGTGATGGCTCTAAACATGAATACACCGACTGCGAGGTACGCCCCTCTGCTTCTGTAATAACAACTTGGGCTTGAAGATGTGAGCGATAAATTGAGGTATTAGCCTTGGTACTTACAAGCAGTCAACTACTCTCCCAGCAACATGTGAAGGTTCTTTCTTCTTGCCTTTGTTCTTTTTCTTCTTGTTTCCTCTTCGCTTCTGCGTTCATCTTCCTTTCTCGGCCTCGGCAAAGCAACAGATTCGCAGAAGGGGAAATTAATTGCGCACAGAGGCAGAGAAGAGAGATGGCTTCGAACCTGAAGAACAAGTTTGAAGACCTAGCGAAGGTATGCCAAAAGACCGGCAAGTGCTGGACCTCAAACTAATTTATTGCAACAGCCAGCACCAGAGCCATCGAGGACCGTTGTCTCCACGCGAGGTTAATCTCTTTTTTTTTTTTTGGATATCTCGCTAACTGTTAAAAATGCAGGAACGGTGGGATGGGAAGACCCTAAACCTCAGGGTCAAAAGAAGCTGCATCAAAAAGGAAAGACCTTCACTGTCATTGGTGATGGCCCGCCGCAAAAGAAATCATTGTCTGATTTGCCTTGAAATACGCACGTTGTACCTTGTTATTGTTATTGTTAATGAAGGCGTTGTTTACCAGCCAAATCCATTTCCAATTCTAAGCGCAACCGAAATAGGGGTCGAGGTAGGAGCTTCTGTTTGCCTACTAGTACTTTTTGGAATTGGGAAAAAACCTCTTGGGTATTTTACACGAAACCGCCGCGAGAACAAGCGAGCGGAAATGGGCACCAGTGGTGGGGTATGGTTTTGGGGAATGCTTGCCGCTGTTATTCTATTAGGACTATCCAACACAGGTCGCAGCGATGACACATCAGGAGAAGAAACGAAACCCGAAGTCACTACGGAAGAAGAAGGAGGGTGGATATGTGCAGTGGGCTTCATGGAGGAAGAAGAACTATACATTGACGAATGGTTAGCGTACCATCGGATTTTAGGGTTCGACTACTTCTTTCTGTGTGATGGAGGCAACAACGCGTCACTTGGAGATTTCCTTCGTACCCACGCAGAAGCGGGATATGTTGCGGTAGGGGCGCCCTGGCCTCACTCGACAGCCGATCATCACGTTGGGGGGTGTCTCAAACTGGCCCTAGAAATCATGCAAGCAAGTACGTATTTCTTTATTTCTATTTTTTTACGCTGTGAAATCGGTTTCACTCACCTTCTAATCTACTAGAAAAGCAAGATCAACTCAAGAAGTGCTCTTGGGTGTCGTTTTTTGGTGCTTCCGAGTTTTTCTCGTTTCGGGCTCGCAATGGAAAGGGAGCGATAAAAGAACACATGGCCAAGTTGCCCCAAAGTACCGAGGAAGTATCGGTTCTCAAGTATCTTTTCGGCCACAACGATCACTACGATGATCCTCCTTTGGACTCGCTAGTCATCACGTCTTTCATCCGAAGGGAAAATCCTTCCGACTCAGCTGGTAGACGAACGAAAAGCATCTTTCGAGTCTCAGCGCTGGCCTCAGGCCATATACTCTTCGCGTCCCATCCCGAATTCGATGAGCCACCTGAGCCTCACTTTGGCTTAAAACCGCACCTCACCTCCGAACATGAGCTGGTTGTGCACCACTACAAGACGCGCTCGTTCTTGCACCACATGCATCGAATTATACGCGATACCCACGTTGGGCCCGACGTACACTTCCGCAACTTCGTCCTTCAATCGGTGAACCTGAACGAAGTAGAGGACCTCAGCCTTGTTTCGTACAAAGACGACGTTATCGCCAATCTGGACGGTCTGAACCTCTGGAAGAATCGGAATGAAAGGCTTCACCCCTATGCCTTGAACATTTCGCTCAGAATACCAATACACACTTGAATTTAAGTTTATTTTCTTCTATTAGCAAGAGAAGAACACATCTATATCTTGTCTCCAGGTGCATAATCCGGCAGGTCCGTAATAAACTTGTAAAGGAAAAGTGATTTTTTAGGGTAGCTTGTTGAATAGGTGAAAGAAGGTAAGGTACCATGCAGCCCGGAGAATGGGTGATGGCTAGATCGGGTTTCACGCTGAGCGCAGCTAACGATGACGTGACTCCGCATGCCCAAAAGACTGGTACCTCGTCTTCTTTGATTGTTACGGCATCCCCAAAATCAACTTTGTTGATGTCCTCTATACCCAACTCCTTTGGATCGCCAAAATGTACAGGCGGCCCATGGGCAGCTGGCAAAGATCCTTGTTTTTGTTGTTTTGGGGGGGGCGAGGACATGAGCGAGTGTGCGTGTGGTACTCTTCCTATGTACCTGTTATGTTTATGACTTCTTGAAGTCTGTCCTTATGTACTGGCCTCATGCTTACTACCATCGGACAGTGAAAGGGGCCAACAGGTGCGCACTACAGCAAGACAATAAATAAGGAGGAAGAGAGTGAAATTAAAAGTAAGAGGAATACCTCTCTATTTGTCTTGTACATAGACACGTTTTTCCCTTCGGTGATATTTCTAACTTCGATGCCATGCTCTTGTAGTGCCCTCTCAAACCCAAAGCTGCAGCCCAAAAAGAAGCTCACCATGTCCTTCCTAAATATACCGCTCACATCTGTTACCTGCACACCGATTAAATACCAATCACACGGAGGAGATGTAGTAGTAACCTCTTCTACCAACTCGCCTTGTTTCCAAACGCGATATTTGGGCAAGTCTGTAGCCACGTCCGCCTCAGGCGCTAAAGTCTTGGGTTCTCTTACGCCTAAATAAATTCTTAATTGTTTGTGATTGAATAAGATAGAGATGTACCAGCGGGAAGAACTGCGAGAAGCGGGCAGGACTGTGAGTTCTTGTTACAAAATTCTTCAAAGTCGGCGGCATGCTTTTGTGGTAGAATGACCAGACTAGCGAAAGATTTAGTTTAGATAATCATCACCCGCAATAAAACTCAACTTTGCTTGTTGTCGCCCAAGACAGAGACCTAAGGAAATTTTATGAGTATTAAGGCAGAGTAACGATATTCGCGCATACCGGAAGTCGGCTTCGCCCATTCGCCTTGCCGTATCAACCTCCGCACGTCCGCTGGGCTTGCGTCTTGCATCATTGAGGGCCTACTTTTCTTCGAAGTAACCAAGAAGTCACAAGATGCAAGGCCAGGACCTGCTCCAAAAGGACCTCAGCGAAAAAGACTTCTACGAAGTGCTAGGGTAAGGGCCTTTCCTATTCACTAAACTTTAAATAAATCCTCTTAGATGTGATCCTACAAGTTCCAAGGAACAGATTATAACAGAATACCGAATCCGCGCTCGATTAACGCACCCCGATAAAACTACCACTACAACAGCACCTGCGACAGACACACCAGACTTCGTCAGACTCACACGGTACGCTTTTACCCTCCCTAAGCAATAATCTTGGTGGTAAGCGTGCCTCTCTCAAAGCGCCTATGATGTGCTGAGCGATGACGATCAGCGACAGAAGTACGATAAGTATTTACAGTCGGGTTTGAACATCCCCTTTGACGCCTGGATTGCGTTGAACCAAAAGACAAGAATCATGCACTGGGCAGTGCCAAAAAAAAAACCAACTCTCCCTCAGCACTAACGAAGTGCCTACTGTAGCAAAGAGAAAAACAGCCAAGGCTGCGCTTTGAGCGTTTGCACAAAGACGGCAGTATCGCGGGTTTCCTTAACCTCACTGGAGCAGTGTTTCATGCTGGACCCAATGACCTCATCACCCGTGTTCAATTCATTTTGCGCGTGTCAATTTTATAAATGAAAAATAAAAATAAAATAAAGAGAAATTGATTGTCAATAGTAGCAATTAACGACTGCCTTCTCCAATGGGAAGAAATGTATAACGGATCAATTTGAAAATATAATTGTCCCCGCGAATCACGAAAACTCCATCATTGCAGGAATCATGTTTGCGCCAACCACAAAGCAGGGATACAACAAATGAATTTTATTTGCATTCGGCGATTCGTCAATTTGAATACTACTCAGGCCGCTTGTTTTTTTCGCATTCTTTTGTCCTTTTAAAAGAAAGCCAAAACCAGTGCGAGAGTTTCGCGTGTGCGGCCCTCGGCGTGTTTCTGGCAGAAACAGCTGGGTATGACCTACCGCATCCCTTACTTTGTCTGGACGATGGAAAATTTCTTTCTCCTAACCGTTACGTAAAGCCTGCTGTGGTGATGAGGAGCAATTTCATCTGTTTCGATCGTTTTTTTGAATAAGAAGAAGAAAAAAAAAAAAAAAAGCTTAATTAATTAATAATTGCTCAGCGCTGATCGCCGTATCACTACAAGCAAGTAAACCCGTAAACACCGCCGTGATCACTTGCAGTGCGAACCCAAGTTAGGGTAACGAAATTTTGATAGAAGTTTTTCAGTGCACTTTTACCGAATCGATAGAATCGATGTGGCGCTTTTCCTCTCCTCAAAAAGGGCATCATTTCCTTCTTGCTCCTCACCGGTGTGGGTCAGCACTTCCATTAAAGTAATAAATATAAAGTTGTTAGGCGATGAAACAGTTATTCAAAGGGATCAATGTGTTTATTTATCACAGAACAAAGGAAGAAAGTCAACAAGATGAGAGAACAACATCAAGCAAGAACTCATCATCCTCACAGAGTCGGAAGAAGCAGGAGCAATGTTGATTCCCAAAGCCAAAGAACTGTCTGTTCCCAGGAACACCAACAATTCAGGAGTTGGAGGCAACAATTGCACACTCCCTTGAACAGTCACCCATTGATTGGTCTGTGCCAATGAAGAATTGAGAGCCACTGTGATGGTCACTGAGGTGGTCCCAGCAGGGAAAGGGATGGATCCAGCAGGATTGATCACCACCTGATTGGCCAAGGATGGAGTGCTGAGGGTGAGAGAATATCCCACATTCAAAGCCACCGGCAATGCTGATGACAATGAAGCTGTCACCGATTGACTGCCGAGGGTGTTGTTGAAGGTCAATGAGGTCGCTGACAGGGAGAGGAAGACATCGATGAGACCAAATTGGCACCCAGGAACACAGGCAACAGTGGAAGAGTTGCAGGATTTGCTGAGAGAGAACAGATAACCTGCATTGCAGAAGATATCTGAACTACTATTGGAAGCAGAATTGGATGAGAAGGAAGGATCATAGAAGGAATTGGCCCATGATGTTCCACTTCCCACATACACTCCTACAGATCAAAAAGGAGAATGAGTCCAACTCAATTATGAAAGCAGTGCAATGAATTGCTATGGGAGAATAATGGAACATACCACCACCAAGGGGAGCAGAGTTTCCACTGATTGTCATTGGACCTTGAGAGGCCCAAGCGCTTTCCTCGCCATCTGCAATCCAAACACCTGAGAGATTACAGGAGAGAAAATAAGAACCTGCATCGCGCAAACAAGAAATGGGAAGATAATTTGTTACCTCCACCAGCTTGATTGGCTTGATTGTTAGAGATTGTGACTGCACCCACTGAACGCCAAACACTGTATCCGTACAAGGCAACAGCACCACCAGTGGAGTTGGCTTTGTTGTTGGACAACACTGTGTTGCCATATGTCACCCATGAAGAGTCATAATACAGATAAATGCCTCCTCCCTGATTGTAATCCCAAGGATTGATATTGCCAGAAATGGTCACATCTCCGTCAGCACTCCATCCAGAATAGTACAAGACCACACCTCCACCATAGTTGTTGTTGATCGTGGCGGAACTGAATGTGCTCATCCCGGATTCTTCAAGGTACAACCCTGAAATGGCAAAATATCAGCACACAGTTGGCGGGAGAGAAGCACCAAAATACCTCCGGTGTAACCATCAGAATATGTGGCCTTGTTGCCTGAAATGGTAACAGGTCCATTGAAAACAAGGCCTGCGTCATACACATAGGCTCCGCCCCCATAGTACCCCGTGTTGTTTGAAAGGATGAATGCCTCATAGCATGTCAAGCCGCTGTAGTCCAAGTACAAAGCTGAAGAGCAAACGGGTGTGATCAGAAAAAGCAACAAAGAAACACAGCGAAAAGAGAGGGCAACGAACCTCCATAATCACCGCCAACATTGTTTGCAATGGTGAGGGTATCATATGCTGTCCAAGAACCATCATCGAAATAGATCACTGTCCCAAAAAGGAAAGAGGAAACGCTCAGTCATTTGCACTGATTACAAGGAAGAAGAGAGGGAGGGGATCAATTACAGTATTGGTCGAGGAGGAAATTCTTGCAATTGGAAATTGTGAAAGTGGCGTATGACACAAGTATGCTTTCCTCAATGTAGAACAGATCTGTGAATTAAAGGAAGATGTCAAAATCTAACCCCAGAAAAGAAGAGAATGATACGTACAATAACCCTGGCCAGAAATACTGTCGAAAAGGACTGCACCTTCTGATTCCCAAGTGCTATCGTACAGGTACAACATACCATCTGCAATTGAAGATTTCCCAAAAGGGATTCAAGAGAAAAGGTCAAACATTCAGGAAGGACGAAAAACAGGAATACTCACCAATGCTCACTCCATTGGTGGAATTGAAGAAGATGTTGTTCATGGTGAAGGTTCCCATGGTCTTCAGGAACGAATAGTAGACTTCGATTCCTGATCCCCAAAGAAAATTCAGTCAATAATCATTGCTAGGAGAAGTGCAAGAATTCACGGTACCTGGAATTCCACCGGTTCCTTCATAATGGATGTTGGTGAACAAAGTGTTTCCATGAATGATGAGACTGGCGTAGTCGTCAAGGTAAACAAAGTAGGCAGAGGATCCGGAGAAGTCCACATTCTGGAGAGTGAAATCTCCAAACACTTCCATTCCGCCTTCATAGATATCCAAGAGATAGCAATTGGTACCACTCCCCGTTGAGTCGGTGACCAGGAAATTGCCATACACAATGATTTGGCCATAGTAGATCTCGCCATCTTTAACAAAAATTGTGAGTTCTTGCTTAAGGCTAGGTAAAAAAAAAGGAGGGAGAGTTTGCTTACCGTCGGTACAAGTGATGTTGGTATTCACCCAATCGCCTCTGATGGTCATTGCGGCTTCATACCCATACACGAGAGTTCCTCCACATCCTTGAATGTTGAGATTGCCTTCGATCTCTATCGCCGCGTAGTAATAGTACAACGCGCCGAATCCGCTGACTGTGTTCGTGGGAGCGCAAGAGAAAGTTGCATCTCCTGCCACACTCATGGTACCGCCCTCAATTTCAATCCCATAACTACCACTGACTTGGTTCAGGAAGTTGGCATCATCCAACCACTGCAAATCCGAAGCATAAGCATAGGAATCTGCAATACAAGATGTAAGAATTGATTGTTGTTCAAAGGAGGGCAAATCCACTTACTTTCCGTTTGACCTTGAATGGTGACCGATCGCATTTTGATGGTTCCATATTCAACATAAAAGGGATACTGACAGCTGTCAAGAACCACATCTTGAAGAGAAAGACTTGCTTGTTGCACATACAATTCTGAAATTAAAATTGTGAGTCACCAGCGAAAGAGGGAGAAACAAAAATGATGAGGCGGGAAGTTACCTTCACAACTGAAGAAAGTAACTCCTTGAATGTAATAGGGAGAATAATAAAATTCCCAATAATAATTGGAGCAATTGATGATGGTGGATCCCGAACCCGCTCCCACAATGGAAAGAGGTTTGCCATAAAGATTGACATCTTGAAAGATTGGCCAATCTCCCGCATCAATACTGATATAATCGTTGGGGGCAGCATGAAACACTGCTCCAGTGAGGTTGGTGAAACAATTCGAAACTCCGGCGCAGTTTGAAGACACTTGCCCTGTGTTGTGTTGATGTATCAGTGTTTGTTGTATTGTTGGTTTACGGGGAAACAAACACAAGAAGATGAGAGGGAAAGTTGTGCGGAAAGTTTTGAGGGGGTTCCTTACATGTGGTGAAGGCGGCAGACAAGGAACAAAGGAAAGAACACACCAAGAACAGTTTGAGAAGCATTTCTCCCACAGAACGGGTGCGGTGTGTGTTTGTTGTTGTGTTGTTGAAAGATAAAGAAAAGAAAGAGTGAGGGAAGCGTTTTTTATGTTGTTTGGTGAAGCTGAGTGCGGACAACCGGTTCAAATGCAAGTCAAGAATTAATCAAGTCTTTTCCAATAGGAACGCGAGAAAAACATTGAAACCAACAAAAAAAAGAAGAATGCTTTGAATAAGGTTTGAAAGAAAGCTTCTTTTCAAAATACTGGACGAATTATTGTAACTCCTTGCCTGCACTTAATTCAAGCTAACCAACCATCAAACACTCATACAGCACTTAATTAATTAATATCAGCGT
>Ga0209935_1005597_pt1 | contig 10577 bp, 8 predicted proteins | sample ThiBio_1000_plan_2_FD_183958 | JGI IMG/M metagenome (GOLD analysis project Ga0209935, IMG submission 183958) | Wastewater bioreactor microbial communities from Cape Town, South Africa - Thiocy_cont_1000_plan (SPAdes) | ecosystem: Engineered > Bioreactor > Thiocyanate-remediating >... | reverse complement strand
GCTACGCGGCCTTCACGCGCGCCTCTTTCTCTTTCTGCTTTGATTTGTCGTTCGTTACGTGGCGTGATATGGCTTCTTCTTGACTCGTTTGTTCGTTAAACCCACTCGTCACCACAGCCTTCACGAGAGAACGAGAGAATGAGAAGGAGATGGGGAAGGACAGGTGGCAGTTAGATAGATAGTAGCATTGTAATGTATTGATAGCATTAGGCGCCAACAGCAGCCAACAGCACATACTCTCTCACACAGTCGGAGAGCGACACACACGAGATATTACACCTGTACAAAGGGAGAAGAAGCGCGAATCTACTAACGAGAGGAAGGAGAGGAAAGGGAGGAGACGCTAGATACGAGCCAGCAATCGAGCAAGACAGACAGTAACATATGGAATAGACGGTTGGATGGGCGGAGGGCGACGAGGGGAGGGAGGAATGGCTTGCGGCGTACGCGCAACACAAGCACGCACTAACAGCCGATCGGCCGACCGATCACATTTGAGACAAGATGAGACAGAGAAAGAGAGAGACACGAACTACGGCGAGGACAAGACATCGTCGCGAACAGAGAACGACGAACACAAATACATTCTGCAGCAGCAGCAGCAGCAAAGGCAAGAACCACGTCGTGTGCACGACATGGCGGAGCAAGAGACTCACTCACGCGCAAGAACGAACGACGAGCGAACGTTCAGCGAGGACGATGGTGATACATATTCCACAACAACAACAACAACAACAACAATGCAACCAAACCAAGCAACCAACCATCGCGCTCGCGCGCTCGCTCGCTCTCCCACCCAACAATACAAGAACAACAGTAGCAGAAAACATCAACACAACAGGAGCAGGAGCAGGAGCAGGAGGACGAGACAACATCGAGTTTGGCTGGTGTCGGTTACGATTCTTGGTGGGCGCTGCTGGAGGAGCCGGTCTTCTTGAGGAGTGAGTTCTTGAGGTTCTCGACTGACAGGCTGCGCTTGAGGCTCTGCTTCTTGGGCGAGCTGCCGGGGCTCGTTACGGTGCCGGAGGAGGAGGACGACGAGGAGGACGACGAGGACGAGGGCGAGGCGATGAACGAACCAGAGCCGCTCGTCATGCCGTCACGACCCTCGCGCTTGATACGCGTGGTGCTCGAGGAGCGCGTCGGCGGCTCGATGGTCGAGCCGTCCTCGCACTGGAAGGTGAGCGAGCGTTGCTTGCGCGGCGAGAGCTCGCTCGGCGAGTCGGGCTCGATAAAGTTCATGGAGGGACTCTTGCGCACGCCCTCCTCGGCCGTGAGCGCCGCGATGCGGCTGCCCTTGGACTTGGAGCGCGCGCTCTTGGAGGCAGCGAGCAGCTCGGCTTGCACGGCGTCGCCGTTGGTGATGGTGCTGCGCTTGGCGGGCGACGACGACGACAGGCCGCCGCCTTGGCGCATCTTGAGGAGCGGGTTATGGAACACGGTCTCGACCAGCTCCTCCTCGGGTGGCGCGGCCGCCAAGCCGCCAGCCGGCAGCGTGCCGGTCTTGGAGCGAGACGACTTGCCGCCGACCTTCATGTAGCCGTGCGTCGGACGACCGGGCATTGTGGCGTGTCGCTTTCGAGGAGACATGGCTGGCTCAGCATCGAACGAGCCATCTAATCAATCGACCACCATCGCCGCCGTCGTCAGCAACAATCACAACCACCACAGCCCAGACGCCGAGACGTACCCTTCTTGCGGAAGGTTTGGTAGACTTGCATGGCGCGAACGAGCGAATCGACCAGTGTATCGAACCACGAGGTTTGCTCTTCGTCCGATGCTGTATGAATCAGTACTGGCACTTGATTGATAGTGACCGAGATGGCGCGACCTCCAAGGGCTACCGACACACAACTTGATGTTAGTTCCAGCCGTAATAACCATGCGAGGGATAGAGAGATCGATCGATCGATTGAAAGAGAGATAAAGACATACGCTTAATGCCCGAGAGCTGATATAACGGAGACATGTGACGGATCTCCTTTCCGACCTTCTTTTGCTTGGTGATGATGATCAGGTCGTTAAAGAGATAGACGTATCGCTTGCGCAGGTTTTCGGGCTTGACCTCCTCTTGTACCGCGCCCTCCTTGACGAGTACGCGACCGGGCTGCACCAGTGTAAGCTTCTACTCGTCCCAGCCACACACAGACACACAGCCACAGATGTGATGCATCAGTATCACTCACGCCGAAGAACCAGAAGAATTCTTGCGCGCAGCTCTCTCTCTCTCTCTCTCTCTCGCTCGCTCGCTCGCTCTACACACGACATACCTCAGCCTTTCGACCGACCAACTCGCTCTGGATCGCTACGAGCTTCGAGATCTGGTGGCTCTTCTCCTGCGAGTCCTCGACGAACTGCGTGATCTCGAGGAACTTTTTGTAGGCTTGCGAGAGGTTGGCAAAGTCAGGATGCGCCTCCCAGGTCTTGTCGCGCAAGTCCTTGAGCAGCATGGTGTAGCGCGGGATGCGCTGCACCGGCATGATGAGGAAGAACTTGATGGTCTTGCCGGTGGTGCGCGGGTTGTCGAGGAGGCGCTTCATCAGAGGCTCGAAGTTGGGGTTCTCCTCGTCGAGGCGCTTGAGGGTGGCGAGAGCGATGCGATAGTCGTTGACGTAGGTTGTGTAGGTCTTGAAGAATACGGCCTACATACGGTGGAGGTGTGGAGGAGTGGAGGTTAGGGTCATTCGTTCATCCATCGAGAGCAGGAACTCGCGCGCTCATACCATTCGAACAAAAATATCGCCGATCAAGGTCTCATCGCCCCAGTTCTCGACTCGCTCACGAACGTTGGAGAGGAGCTCTTGGTTGTACGTGAGAATGATCCTGATGTTGCCAAAGATATTCTTGACGTCCTCCTTGGTGAGGATTCCTTGTTCGGCAGCCTCGCGCATCGGCTCCAAGAAGACCTGCAGTAGGTAACACGAGAGCAACGAGAGCAGTTAGAGTCGGTCGGTCGCTGGGTGGGTGGAAGACGACGACGACGACGTCAAGCGTAAACGCGTACCTCGACGATGGTTTCCAGGTTGGCGACGTAGGCCGACTCGGTCGAGAGTATCTCCTTGGCGATGTTGGTGCGCTTGGCGCGCAGCTTCTCGCGGTTCTCGTCGGTCAAGACGATGGCCGGCTCGAGCTCGTCCTCAATGTCGACTTCGAGGTCGGCGTACGTGGACTCGGAGCACTCCTCGCTCGAGGGATCGAGCGCGTCGTCGGTCGGCGGCGAGATGGTCTGCTGCTCGCCGAGGCCCGAGATGAGGATCTTGGGCATGGCCGGGCGGCCCAGAGCGCCGGGCGCCGTGGTGTTGAGGCGCTTGGCGGCCGGCGACGCCGTGTTGGAGCTCGCCGAGTCGTCGCACGACTCCGAGTCCGAGTCGTCCTTGAGCAGGCTGCTGGGCTCGCTCGGCGACGGCGCCACCTCGGGCGTGCTCTCAGCCGACGAGATCGACGAGGTGGTCGAGGCGGCCGAGGCCTCGGCGGCCGGACGAGGAGCAGGAGGAGCGGGCTCCTTGGGCGTGAGGTCCTCCATGAACTTGCGTTGTACGCGCTGCTTGGGCGTCTTGGTCGGCACCATGCGCGGCGACATCATCGAGTAGTCGGCCATGGTGGCGCAGCGACCGACTGAGAAGCGGCTATCGCGTGGGTGTGAAGGAGCTGTGGTTGCGGCGGCGGTGGCGGCAGCAACGAGGGGCAACCGGACCACCAGCTCGAGGTCGCTTCCGCCCAATCACCAGACCGATGATGGAGGAAGGGAGTGCGCGACAGCCACTGTCGATAAGAAGCAGCAAGCTCTCTCGTAGCGATAGAGACCCAACGAGAGCGGAACTCGCCGCGACGACGACGACGACGACAACACTGGCTGCGGTGGCGCGAGTGAGCGAGAGAGAGAGCGAGTCAAGGCCCGCGTCGAGACCGAGCAAGAGATCGACGGTGCGCGCGTGTGCGTGGCGCAAGAGGTGACACGCCCAAGCCACACAACTCGATCGATCGGTATCGATAGAGAGACCCAACAAGAGGTCACGAACGAGAGCGTGCGAGATAGATCGAGAGCAGTACCACTACCTCCACCACGACCAGACAGCAGCACGAGCGAGCGAGAGAGAGAGAGCTGTTGCGGCAGCAGACGAGAGACGAGCCAATAGAGAGGAGAGCAGCACCACAGAGAAACAAGCCTTCCTTCCTGCCTTCCTCTCCTTCTGCTCTGCTCTGCCTCCTCCCAACTGAAAAACGAAAAACCTCTCTGTTTGGTGGCCCATTCCAACATGCCCCGTCTCGGGGTACGATTCTCTCCTCTCCTCCTCTCTCTGTGCTCCCTGCCTCGACCAAGCGGGCCGCCTCTCACGGTACCACGGCGCTCCATCATCGCGCTCGTCGTCATCTTGGTGTTCGCGTGGCTACGTCGCATCTCGGACAGCAAGCATACCGCACCACCGTTACGGAAGGATCCGAGCAAGCAAGTTCGAGCGTGCATTTGACAGTTCGCTTCCGGCTGGCGATCGTCCTGGCTTGGGCTCTTCTGCTGCTGCGTGGGTCGTGGATGCGCCACCACCGCCGTACACGTTTATCTACAAGGCAAAGACACTCGCGCATTCGCTTTATGTGGAGGCCACCGCCGCTCCGCCGTCCGCGAACGCCTCGTCGGCTACCGACTGCTGCACCTTGGTATTGAGGTCGATGACACGGTTGCTAGCAGCCCCACGCATCCACGCACAATCCGGTTCGACCACCAAGCCAAATCAAGGCAGTCAATGATGCAAGCAAGCAGTCAGTCAGTCAGTCAGTCAGTCAGTCAGTTAGTTTGGTTGGTTGTCGTGTGGCAACCTCGCTCGAGGCACTCGACATACCATTCCTTGGCAATCTCGTCGATCGTCACTCGGCCACGACGCATGATGAACTTGCTGACCTTGTCCATCTCGTCGTCGGTAATGTACACGAACTTGCCACGGTCGTCGATGACGCCCGGCAGCTTGCCGTTCTTGTCGAGTGCTTGCAGCCGCTCGACCACCTGGTGCGTCTTCATGCGGAACAACACGGCCAACTCCTCGAGCAGCACGATCTTGCGTGCCTGGCCCCCCAATGCACGCCGTGCGCCAATCAGCGACGACTCACGAGGCAGCGAGCTTCGCCTGCCGCGTACCTTGATGTGCTCGATGAACTCGGCCTCTTGCTGCTCCTGCTGGGCGCTATCGAGCATGTCGGTGCCCTGCGCCACGACCTCGAACGTGCCCTTCCACTCGTCGAGCAGCCGCTGCTCCTGCTGCTCGAGCTCCTGCTTGCGCCGCGCCTCGGCCTGCTCCTCCGACAGCTTCTCCTCGGCCTCCTTCTGCTTGCGCGCCAGTCGTTCCTGCTCCTCGATCAGCTCGCGCGCCTTGCGAGCACGACGCTGCTCGTCGAGAGCCTCGCGCTCGTGGCGTCGCTGCTCCTTCATCTGCAGCTTGAGCATCTTCTTGGCGCCGATGCGCTTGCCCTTGGCTGCCGCCGCCGCCACCGGGTCGAACGCCTCGTCATCCGAGCCGCCGTCATCCGAGCCCTCGCCGTCGGAATCAGCGCCAGCGCCAGGAGTCGCCGCGGCCACAGGAGCTGCGCGCTGGTTCACGCGTCGCACAGCACGTCGTCGGCGTCGACCGCCACCATCATCGTCTTCGTCATCGTCGTTATCAGCTTGGGCAGCAGCACCGCGGGCTTGTGGTGGTTGCTGTTGAGCGAGTGCGCGGGGGTCGATGGCGCGCGACTTGTCGGCAAACCACACGACGGCGAAGCCCGCAATGATGACGATCACCGACACAACCAACACCACGATATATGCCACGCCCGAGATCATCTTCTACGCGCTCCCTACGCGGGTTGGGATCGCCGGTACTGCGTGCGTGTATGCAGAACAAGAGCAACAATCAATCAGATCAATCAGATCGATCGTGATCGAGTGAATAAAGCGCTGAGAGCGTGAATATTCATTAAGGTTCCGTGGGAGCTCATGATCTCTCTACGCTGGGCGACCATAAGACCATTCCTTCGTTCATTCGATCCAATCCACTCTCTCACACACTTCCTCCTGTACATACATCCATACATCCACACATCCACACATCCTCGATCATGGCGGACGCCATCTCAGCTGTTGCACCGTTAGTCGCTGCTGTATCAGGGAGCTCGAGCTCAACAGCACCGAATGGCGAGCTGACAGAGTTCGAACGACTACCACCGAACGACGACGATGGCGCCGACGGAACGGGCTTGTTCTCGTGGCTCTCGAGTCTCGTTCGCAGTGGTAGTGCCAATCTACCTCCGGCTGAACTCACCACTGCGTCGTCTACGGCGAATATCTCACGACCTCGCGTTATTACGGTCTCGTCCGCGTCTGCAACGCCATCCACCACGACCTCGGGTACGACGGCTACAGCTTCGATGCATTACCAAGCTGGAACATCTTCAAGTATGATGACTACTACAACAAGTACTAGCGCTGCAGCCTACTCTTCATCATCATCTTCATCATCATCATCATCAGCGTCTGTTTCGATACAAGAGACTCCTGCTGCGACTACTACGTCATTGTTTGCGTCGTTCTTCTCATCGCCAACTCCTCCTCCACCACAACCACAACCACAACCTGCTGCAGCCTCGACACCATCACGAACTGCACGACTGCCCTCGATGGCAGTGGTACCGAATACTCCCAGTGTAGCTTCGCCCTCGTCTTCGAATCAGCTCCAGCCTCAATCAGAGTACGCGACGAGTCCTTCGCCACATCGCCAGACACAGCAAGACACCACGTCGTCGTCGTCGTCACCGTCACCGTCACCAAAGAACCTCAAGCCCTTCACGTCGGTTCCGAATCTCCGTGATCAGTTGCAGCAGCTGCACTCGTCGTCGTCATCATCGTCGTCATCAGCGCAGTCTCCCTCGCCTGTCTCCTCGCCTTCGACTCCCGTCAATCCATACGAAAGCATGCCAGCGAGTGGCGGTGCCGGAACGCCTCAGCATCGGGAGGCTGTCACCGAGTCGGCAGCTCCTGTGCGTCCAGCCGGTGTCATGCGAACACGGTCGCAAGTGGCTCAAAACTCACCGTTGCGAGGCAAGCCACGAGCCATTCCACGAGAGGTATCACTCGCAATTGCACCGAGAAGCGAGCGAGTGAGTGAGTGAGTGAGTGAGCGAGTGTGTGTGACTGATTGCGTGTGCGATTGATTGGCAGTATTGGATGCCGAATGAGAACTGCCCAAATTGCGATGAATGTCAAGTGGCCTTCTCGTTGCTTGTACGACGCCACCACTGTCGCATTTGTGGCAAGATCTTTTGTTGGCGCTGTTGTGACAACTGGGTCGCCGGCACCGAGTTCAACTACGATCGCCCGATACGTGTGTGCAACTATTGCTTTCGATTGCAACTGGCGCAGGCCGAGAAGAGCCCGTCGCCGTCCGACAGCGTCGAACACGAGCCGACCGGCCTCGAGGAGAGCGAGGCCGGCACCTTCAGCGACGATGGCTCGGAGCCCGACGAATCAACCGCACGCACCGAGGGCTCGATCATGTCGGCCGAGGAGTTTCTGCTCAAGACCTTCCAGCAGCAGCAGTTCCTGATGCCGCCGCCGCCAGCGCGGCCCGGCACGCAGCCCAACACTCCGACTCAAGCGCGCCTCCACGTCGCCAGCACCGAGCCTGAAAGTACCACTGCAGCTGCCGCGGGCGTGCTCAACTTCTCGATCGCCTCGTCGTCCTCGTCGGCGGCAGCGGCGTCGTCGTCAACGAGCAGCCACAACAACAACGCGACACCGCAATCGACGCAAGGCGGCACGAGCGAGCTCTCGGTCCTGTATCCATCTCGTTCCTCGACACCAAGCGGCCGCTGGACCGTACCGGCCATTCCCATATCGACCGACGAAGAAACGAGCTCGGGCTCGAGCGAGACTGAATCGACCGAGGAGGACGACGAGGACGACGACGACGCCTCCAACGGTGACACCGGCGCTCCTAATGCCGCCGCCGACTCGGCGCTCGCCAGCCGTCGTGCAGCCGAGGCGGCGGCACTCGCACGGCGCAACAGCAACAGCGGCCTCGACGCCGCCAAGACGCTCGAGGACTACGATGCGAGTAGCGACGCGTCGCTGTACAGCTCGTTGCTGCCGCCTGGTAGCCAGGAACGCACGTCGGCCGACGTCAAATCCTCGCCCTCCAAGGAGTGGTGGCAACGCCGGTCGACGCGCCGACGCTCCAAGATGCGCCGAGATAACTCGGCCGGTGGCGGCGGTAGCGGTGGCAGCGAGCGAGGCTCTGGTGGCGCAGACGGCAACGGCGACGGTGGAGGCAGCAACACGATACGCGAACGCAGCGGAAGCGACGGTGACCGTGACGGTGGCGATGCCGGCTCGTCGTCGTCGTCATCTGGCACCACGCCTGGCGGTGATGGTGTCCGTAAGCCGATTCGCAAGCAGAACTCGCTCTTCGACATTTCCGACTATCCTCGCCTGCTGCGTCGTACCTCGCTCGCCATGACGCTCACCGACATTGGAGTCGTGACACAATTGCTCGAGCGTGGGCCGTCGGCCTTGCGTCGTGGCAGCAGTGCCAGTAGCTCATCCGATGGCCGTCACTCGCTGCCGCTCACCGACAATTCGCTCGATCCATCGCGTGGCATCTACATTACCAACGGACTCTCGGATGCTTCTCACGCTCCGAGCATCAGTATCGGACAAGGTCCTCCTGCTGCTACTGCTGCTACTACTGCTACTCCTCCTCCACTCAACAAGAGCAACAGCAACACTACCGGTAGTGGCAGTGGTGCTTCTTCGTCGGCGCTCGTAGTCTTGCCGTCGCCATCACCAGCGCACTCGGCACTACCAGCACCAAGCAAGCCGATCGAAACGTGGCCCGTGTTGCACCACGTTCGTTACTTGTGCGAGCAGCACCTGAACCAGCTGATCGTACAACAGGTGCTCAAGGAGGGCTTGGGCATCGAGTGGGTGGCGACCATTCGGCGATTGGCGCTGCTGTGCGTCAACAAGGTCAGCATGCCGTTGCGCGAGGCGTGGCTGCCGAACGACGAGCCCAAGATCAACATTCTCGAGTACGTCAAGATCAAGAAGGTGCCCGGCGGCACGGTGTGCGAGTGCCACTTCATGGACGGCCTGGCGTTCACCAAGAACGTTGCGCACAAGAAGATGCGCAACTCGATCCCGAACCCGCGCATGCTGCTCTTCAGCTGCGGTCTCGAGTCCGAGCACATTGAGGGCCGCATCTCGGTCTTCGACTCGCTCGTGCAGCAGGAGGCCGAGCACGTGCGCATTCTCGTCAACAAGATCGTGGCCCTCAAGCCCGACGTCGTGCTGGTCGAGCGCTCGGTGTGCCGCATGGCGCTCGAGCGACTGCTCAACGCCAAGATCACGGTCGTACTCAACATGAAGCCGTCGCTCATGGACCGCATCGCGCACCTCAATAGCTCCTACATTCTGCCCTCGACCTCCGAGTTGCTCTCGTTGCCCATGACCTCGAGCGCCTATCTCTCGGGCGAGAACTGCTTCAGCAGCTTCCGCGTCGAGACCTTTCACGGCTCGTGGGGCCGCAAGACCCTCATGTTCCTCGAGGGCAACAGCGCCATGCACAATCACGGCAAGACGCAGCAGTGTACGATCCTCGTGCGCGGCCTCGCGTCTCTCCCCATGCTGCGCCGAGCCAAGCGCGTGCTGCAGTACGCAATCCTCGCCGCCTACTCGTTGCACCTCGAGGGCTCGTACATTATCAACCAGCAAGCGTGTCGCATACGCACGACACCCAAGCCACCGGGTGCCAAGCTACGTCAAGCAATCTTTGATGCAACGCCGCTGCCTTCCCCTCGTACTACGAATGCAACCATCACTGGCGGCAGCAGCAGCAGTACCACTAGCACCATCTCGGCTGCTGCTGGATCGTCGGCAGCTACCAACAGTCAATTCTCGATGCGACCAAACGCCGCTGCGTCTCAAAGCCGCCGGCCATCAATTGCCGATGCTGACTTTTGGAATCAACCAACCGCTCATGCTAAGCATCACCAGCTTCATTCCTCCTCCTCCTCTTCCTCTTCCTCTTCTTCCTCGTCAAGCAACCATTTCGTTGCTAATACCTCCTACTATCCCAACAATCCTTTGGCTGGTGGAGGTGACGAGTCTGCCAACGTGACTACCAATCATCATCACCATCACCACGATGACCATCGAGCGTCACGCGTCGACGATGAGAACGATGGAGACGATGATGCTTCGACGAGTCTAGCGGCCGAGATTGCTACCACTCGCGCTATCGTCGAAGCACGAACGACTCCCATCTTGTCGTATTCGCTCGATGTCACGTTTCCGCCACTCCGAGACACGAGTAGCAGCGAGTTCCTCAAGCTGTGGCCGTTGCTCACGCTGCCGGAACGCTACATGAACTCGAACTTTGCCACGTCGGCCAACTCGACCTCCGAGATGACCAACGTCGAGGCCTTCGACTACTCGTCGATCTTTCGCTTCCGTCAGAACGCGCGACTCGGCACCATCCACGACCAGTGGGCCATGGCACCGTACCATCACCAGCACATTAACTTTGTGCACTCGCTCTGCTGCCGCACGA
>Ga0209935_1005595_pt1 | contig 10580 bp, 11 predicted proteins | sample ThiBio_1000_plan_2_FD_183958 | JGI IMG/M metagenome (GOLD analysis project Ga0209935, IMG submission 183958) | Wastewater bioreactor microbial communities from Cape Town, South Africa - Thiocy_cont_1000_plan (SPAdes) | ecosystem: Engineered > Bioreactor > Thiocyanate-remediating >... | reverse complement strand
GAAGAAGGAGAGGGAAGAGATATGAGCTCCATACCTTGATATGTTTGGTACCAAGAGAGGGTGACATCATCGGCGACGTTTGGGGCTGAGATGCCAAAGTCTGCGTCGCATCGTCTTTGCCATGCGAGTTCATCTTTTGTCGCTTTAAAGAAAGCTTTGCATGTGAGGAAGCAGGGCAAAATATCTCTCGTTGCCACACAGCTGAGTATCAGAGATAGGAGCTCGTGATCAAGTTGCAAGATGTGGTTCAGCTCCTCGTTCTGCGCCATGATTTAATTTGAATTCCAAGAATAAATAAATAACAACCATGTTCTGGCTAAGGCCGTGATGGATAGGAATGTTCCTGCGACAGAATCAACATGGCGGATCATAGCCATGTGAGATTGGGGACGTAGACATTTTTTTCAGTAACGCAGCTTCACCCAATAAATTATCAAATAAGTCATTCCAAGAACGCAATTCATGAAGCGAAGACACAGCCCGCTGAGGTTGATGACGGGACATGAGATGGAGGAAGGTGACACAGAGCTGGTACTTTTGCCTGATGAGGTGTGGATGCTTGTGTTTCAATTCCTCCTTCCAAGTGATTGGTGCTGCCTTTCCCTTGTTGATAAGCGCTTCTTAAATCTCGCCCAAGATGATTCACTTTGGGAAACTATTATCCCGCCGTTGTGGAAAGATCAGATTCTTTCATTCTTTCAGCACCCGCAGGCGCAACGTGAATCCAACAACAGTGCTCCATCATGGTAACAACCACGCTTAGATTTCCATTAATCTTGTTTTGATTTGAATCCCACAGGTTTAAGGCATCCTCACCAAAACACTCCAACCCCCTGGTTGCCCTTGCGGTCGCCACACAGGAGGCTGGAGGAACATTTTCTTGGAAGCGGTTTTACCTCAATTGGTTTCTCAAAGAGGCTCGATCCTTTGCGGCAGCACAAGCTAAGCATAACTCGACAGGCAAACAGGAGACTGTTCCTCGTTGGATTAGTGAACATCCCTTCAGAGGTCATCGAGCTAATGTGGTGCTTGAAGAACCTCCTCAGTCAGGTGCATCTTCTTCTTCTTACTCTCTACCCTTACTTAAACACTTTAAATAGCTTTTGATTGGCAAGCGAACATTGCTTTGGTGGGTCCATCAAGGGCGGGTAAATCGGCATTGTGTTGCAGATTGGCAGAGGATAAGTTCTTTGGCACGTTTGTAGAAACCATCGGGGTGGAGTTCAAGGTTATGTTTCTTAAATTCCGTAAGTTCATTCTTTCAGTTTTTTTTGCCTTAAATAGTAACAAAAGTATTATTTAAGCTGCGGCGAGAATTCGAATCCATTTTTGGGATACCGGGGGGTCTTCTCGCCTCAGGTCGCTTCTAACGAGTTATACGTCAGCGGCGAGGGCCATTTTACTTTGTTTCGACATTTCTGATCGAGCCAATTTCGAGGAACTCAAAAACGAGATTTTGGACTTGCTTATCAACACCTCCCGGTGTAGAGTTTGGAAACTCGTCGGCCTGAAAGGCGATCTTGAACCTGCTGTATCGCAAGAGGAAATGGATGAATTGTGCAAAAGCAGGTGAGTACTTTTTCCTTTTTTTAGTATTTAATAATGACTTTTTTTAGAGAAGAATTCTTACCCACGGGATCTGTGATCAGTGCCAAAGAAGGAAAAGATGGAACCGTTGAGATTCTTGCTGAAGTTGCTATTAAGGTATTCGAGGGTTACGATGCTCCTCTGCAGGATGGGGGGTTACCATTGTATCTACCGGGTGCGAAGGGTTGGGCAAAGCTGATGCAACGTGTGGGGGTGAAGGAACAGAAGGCGCAAGTTGGGTCCAGCCTTTTCAATGGGATTGGAGAAGCTTTGGCCAATCCCAAAGATCTCTGTAAAACTTCCTAAACGGGTGAATTTAATGCAAACAACGAGGTTTGAAGTTTATTGTGGGTTTGATTCCACTTCACTGCAAGAAACAGCGATGAGTGGATGCCTTCTTGTTCTGTTGCTCCGATTTGATGGTGACAAAGTGTGCTGTGACTCTCTCCGTCAACACAGGTGAAGGAACGCGCATTCCATATCCGATATCTGTAGTCTCGTAGCGGATTCCATGCGAATAAGGTAACTGCACTGTACGTGACCCGCCCCATCTCGAAGCTCTACCGACAGCCGCAGTCGGGTAACTTCCATCTTCCCGTGGAACGAGAAACTCCGGAGGTCCTACCTTCATAGGAAACCCGCTGACTGCTCTCATGGCATGATCGAAGGTGTTCTGGGTATCCTTCAGATCGGAGAATTGGAGCCTAAATTTCTCTTTCCAAGAAATGCTGTCGGTGTCATTTTCTGTGGAGGAGGTGGGCTTGGCCGGGCTAGCTGTGACGGCAGAGACCAGGTTCTTCAATTTGCCTTTCCAAGAACTGCTATCGGTGTCCTTTTCAGCATTGCCCGGTTTAAAGTCGGTTTCGCTGCTCCTGAAAGTGGCGAGATAAAGATTCCTCCAAAGTTCATCGGAGGACATCAAGCGATGGAAGGCGGAGTTGAGGAGAGCCAGATTTGCGAATTCCCTCATGGTGGTGAAACTGATGATATGACTTTGCAACTCCAAGGGCAGATCCAAGAAGGAAGAGAATTGAGATTCCAACTTCCACCAAACTACCATAAAAAGTAATTTTTTTAGATTGGCTACCAGCGAGAAAGGGAAACAAAACGTACCAATCAGATTCCAACGTTCACCGGAGGAGACTCGGTTGGTGCTGTGAACAACTTCACCGGAATGAAGGTAAGTGCTGCCTTTATGTTGCGGGAATGTTCCTATAACGGCGTCACTTATTATTTCTCTCTTTCTGCCTGGCAGCGTCGGAAACGGACTACAAAAAAGGAAATTAGGCTGACCTAACAAAGTGATGAGAAAAATTACCTTTTGCCTTCGCCATGAATGCACAGCTCACCCCCTTGGGTCCAATGTGGAAAATGGTTTTGGTGAGCAACCCAAATAAGAAATGCACAACTTACCTTCAAAGGTATCTCCCAAACAGACACTCAAAGTCAGATCGGTACTATCCTTATGTGGTTGATGCCCATCACAGCTTTCATCATAAAACACCTTTTTGTATCGCGTTAGAGAAATCGTCAAATCAATGGAAAGAAAGAGAAAGGAGGAGGTACAATTGAGGAGGTACTGAAGGTGAGTTTGGAATGTTTGAATCCTGAGACCTCTTGCACGATCTCAGTCAATGAATCCATGAATGGGCGCATCCCAATTTGTTCAACAAAGAATCCCAAATGATCCTATTTTGGATAAATTTTTAAGCCAGTTATGGTAAGGGAGGGAGCAAAGACATACAAATGTGGCAAAGGGAACTTCCTTCTTCAAGGATTTGAGTTCATCCAAAAGGAGTTCACAGAACTTCTGGGTGAAGAGATTGAGACTCGCCACTCCGAGATGTTTGGTCTCCAACACATTCTTCAGCGCCGCATCGCGCTTTTCAGGTGGGAGACGGATGAGGCGTTGAATTCCGATTTCGAAGAATTCCTTTGAAAGGGGATGAAGATAAGTGAATTGGGGAAGGATAAAGATTGAGATTGAGTGAAGGGAAGAACCGTGGAGAGGGTGAGCAACTCGGGGTGATGGAATTTGTAAATGCTGCATCCGTAATTCGCCAGTGCGTTGTAATATTGTTGATGAAGTCCCTTCCACTCAAGATGAGGATCGTCGCGCGGCGATGGATAATAAGAGGTCCCGGCAATAGCGGCCTCGGCATATTTCAGCAAGAGGATGTGCACGATGGCACTCAGTTCATCCTTTTTGCTTTCCCATTGCTAATCCACAGCAAGGGGGCGGGTTAAATAAATCATTCCGGTCGGTCTCAGGAAGGGGGGGGAGAGTACCTCATTATTTGGCTGAGGAGAAGCCAGATGAGTGAGAAGAAGACCCAAATAGTCTTTGATCTTTGTCAGCGCTAACGCGGCCACTTGAGATTTGTCTCTTCCCTTGGAAATCTCCTCCACTAAGTACAACAAATCCGATTCAAGTTAGCCGTTACCATGATTATTATTATTCAAGTACAAACCTATTTTGGTGGCCGAAGGGGAGGTGGGTGTTGGAGTTTCAGCCAAGGGGAAGGGCCAGTTGCAGGAGGTGCAAGGATTCTTGCCAGTGTTTGACCTGTTACAAAGTGCGCATTCTCGCCACTAGGCAGGAACGGTTAGCTTTTGTTGATATCTTGTTGGCGAACAGATCACGCACCGCCATTGTTGTTGAATGAGTTTCTAAACAAAACAACTACCCTACTTTGCTGGGGCCTATTGTCCTTCACTCCTTCACTAAACCGCTGCTTTTGTGTTCAACCGTTTTTCAGGAACTAATTCTACCACCCCGAAAACAACCAACAAATGGTTAAAAAATGTTTACGGAATCAGCAAAGGGAATCTTTCTGAAAGCCCTAACTCAGCCCAAGCTCCGAAGCTATTTAAACGAGGATCCCGATCTGCTGACCTGGCTGGAACCAGGAGTGATTAGATCCCGCGCAATGGACAGCCAAAGCACGTGATCGACACTTCGTTCTACTTATGACAGTACAGAGAGGTTACCGTGTAGTCTTGTAGTGTTCCTCAAGAATGATGTATTGACAAGCAGCAAGGTCACAATGGAGTGTAGAAGTGCCATTTCGTCAAACCAGAAGGCAGTTTCCACCTTCTTCTTGTTTCAAGATGCTGATGGTTTCCACGAATGCGCCAAAGTTGTCCTCCTCGTTGGTTGAAAGAAAGGTAGCCACATCGCGTGGCATTACACCCGAACCCAATCGGACAAATGACACGTCAGCCTTCTTGACACCTGGCATATCATTGGGCTCATATCCCAAAGCTGCCACAACGAAGCCTTGATCTTGGAGGCTCTTCAACACCCCGAACCGATGTTGTGCATACGTGCCATTCACAACAACTCCTTGGCGATTGGTCAGCAAAGCTGTCCAATCAAGTGTGAGCTTATCATCCAGAAGGAGGTCTCTAGGTATTTCAATGGCGGTCGGTCTACCCCGATCAAGATCTGCACCTTCCTTTTTTGGAGGCGCAGCACCCCAAGGATCCAAATTCCAGTGAAGGACCTTTTTGGCAAACAGTGCATTCCCCCTCGGATCACTATAGCCAATCAGCATCAACTTCATTCCCATCCCGACCAATCGATTGATTTTCTCCGCAATACCATCAAAGCAAGGCCGCCTCAGCATGAACAGCCCCAACAAGCACCACCCCTCCGCGTCATCCAACTTCAGCTCCCAATCGTGGTCCTTCCATTTTGTAGCAAGAACGGATTCCGGGAAAACCGCCGAGGCCAATGCAATGCACTTCAAGCCTTGATCGACAGCCCGCCCTAGGATATCCTTCACCTCATCTCTGATTTCTTCAGTCATTTCCTCTTGAGTCCCATCATATCTTACAATCCATTTACATTTGTAGAGTAATACCATCGGATTCCCCCTCGCATATCCTAACACTTGCTTCTTTCGTTCGCCTTTCTTTTTCTGCTCTCCTTTCTCTTTCTCTTTCTCTTTCTCTTTCTCTTTCTCTTTCTCTTTCTCTTTCTCTTTCTCTTTCTCTTTCTCTTTCTCTTTCGCTTTCTTTGTCGATTTCCCTTTCCTGCCAGGTAAGCCTCGTCGAGTAGCACTCAAGGCCACGCTGCACTGCCTTACATGATTGAAGGGTGTGAAGATGATGACGTCCTTAAGGATATCCGTTGTCTCTGGCAATCTCTTTATCATTAGACCGTCAACCCATGCTAAGAGCAGTCTCTCATAGGCATCTCTAGCCAGGGGGTCCTCCCAACAACAGGGCACAATGCACTCCACAACACTCCTCAACACCTCATCATGAATCATGTGGCTATTCGGTATAGCATCTTCATCCACTTCAACGCCATGACACCATAATCCAGCCACTTCAAGTTTGTCACGGGTGAGAAATCCAGTATTCTCAAAGACCGCCACAACGTTCACATCCTTGACTCGTTTGAGGGCCTTGCCGTATGGCCGAAGAACCAGGACCCCTGCTTGCTCCGCAAGTGCATTCTCACGCTTCCTGGAAATCTTTCTTTTCCTTCGTTCTGGTGTCAGGGAGGCACATATTTCTCCGAAGGAGGTCTTTGTCCCGGTCTCTGTGACCATCGCCATGCATTCTCCTTCATATACAACGCTGGCCGCAAACACCTTCGAACCCGCAAACTTTTCGACAGGAAAGGTCTCCCCGGTTAGAAATGACTCATCCACCACCAGAAGCTTCTTCTGGTCCTCCTTGCGATCTTGATCGTCGGTGTCGGGAAGTAGAATGACGTCAGCAGAAACTGTTTCTCCTGGGCTCAACAGCACAATATCGCCAGGCACGAGGTCGTATGGGGAAATTTGTACCTTTTCGCCGTCCCTGAGGGTCCATTGGTTTGGGACAAGGTGTTTGCGAAGCAGTGCCTCAACAGCGTCGTCTCGAGAATGTAGAGGATGAAGGTACCTGCTCCAGCGGAGTGACAGGTCTGGGCATTCATTGTATCCAAACTGTTTGAGTCGTTTCGCGGCCTCCGTGGAGGAGAGGCCCTCTTGTGTCGCCTCAAGTGCTTTCATTTTCGCCGCTACTACCTCCAAGCCCTGCGTCTCTTCTTCCTCCTCCATTTCTCTTTTAGATTTTCCAAGAATTTCTGGAAGCAGAAGCCAGGCCTGGGCTTACCCAATAGGAAGGCTCGCATATGCACCAGATACTTTACGATAATTAAATGAGCACTCTGACTTAGCCCTACGAAAGGCGACTCCCACAAGTGAAGGATAAACATATTGCATATCTTTAATTTACACTGCGGGAGGATATACACAGGGAAACTGGTTAGTAATGCACTACTTCAATGCCAGGGCCCGCAATGTGGGATGCAGAAACGCATATAGCGTCTTTCTCTTCCCAGTCCGCAATGAAGTGGGAGAGTCGCACGCGTTCTAAACTCGCTTTCAGAGCTCGAATGAGAGTAAAGCACATTTCCTGCGAGACTGCAAAAAAGGAAAAAATTTAGTTCCTAATAAAGAGCAAGAAGAAGTAATTACTTTTGGCTGGCGGTGCAAAGTATAATATGGCAATATGCCGCAGCTGCATGATTGGTCGGCAACCTTCATCAGTGATCAAATTCGACCAGATTTCTAGCTGTTTGGTGGTTGGGCAATTTTCGACAACCAATCGGACACCGAGATCGGTGACCCCCTGCGGTAACGACAGCCATTGCAACCCCTCCTTTCGGGCTTCGACCAATGCCTTGATTCCTTCATCTGTTAATCTCGTCATCATCCGACCATCATCGAAATCGAAATTTGGGTCCCATCGGAGCAACAGAGTGTGAATGGAGTGGTTGTGGGTTGCTATGGCTTTCAGCACCTCGTCTGTAACTCCTGGGCAGTTGTCGACTTGGAGAGACTGGAGAGCTGTGCAGTTGGTCGCCAGGGTGATGAAACCCTCCGATCGGATATTGGGAGCGTTATTTATATACTATTGCAAAGTGGTTAATCGGTAACACTCATATCATATACACGCTCTACTCCCCTCACTCTCACACTCACTCTCATTCACACTCACACACTCACACTCACACACTCACACTCGCTCACACTCTCACACCATGCACAAACATTCTCACATTCTGATACTCTCACACCCATACACAACACCCCTCCACACCTTGTCCGCAAGGCAAGGGTAGGAAGGAGTACCAGGGTGTCGAGAGAAGTTGCACTGCGGCCACGTGCAAACGCCATGAGACCGTTCTCGGTGGCTTCATGCATTACCCCGATGTAGAGTGTCTTCAATGCAGGAAGTTCAGCCAATGCAATCAAAGCAGGGTCCGAAAGATAAGGTATGTTGAGGAGATTGAGAAACTCCAATTTGCTGTCCGATCTACAGATGGCGCTCACTCCGGAGTTTTCTATACTCCGATTGGAATCTATTCGCAAGACTTCCAAATTTGGGCAGCCGTTCGCGATCGCTTTCAGATCCTCGCTCGACATGTTGCAGAAGGGGAGTTGTAGCGTTCGCAGAAAAGGAAATTTGTTGGTGTTGAAGGGGAGGAAGCCACCGGCCGCTAGATCCCAAATCTCCGCATTCAACGAGATTAGTGAAGTACATTGTAACAGTTTCGCCATGGCAACGTGGCCTGGTGGACGTTTCTGATTGGCAGACTTGAACAACGAAAATTAGCGAGAGGAGATTGAGAAGGGGTGAGGTACCTTTGATGCAATACAGCCAATGATCTCAAGTTCTACCAATTTGGGTAATTGCAAGACTGTCTCGGCAATCGCCATCAGGGAGACTCGTGAGTTGGCCGATAGATCCAATCGGGTTATCTGCTTCAATTTGGAAATTTTTCGGATGCTGGAATCTGTAACTGTTGGGTTATCGAAGATTTCCAGCTCCTCAATTTGAGGACAGCCCTTAAAAAGGAATAAGTGATCTGGCAGGGACCAATAGAAAGTGTTACATTGATAATCCTCTCGAGTATGGAATCACCCAGCTTGCAATATCCCAAGCCGAGGACCCGTAGATTCGGACACCGTGAGGAGATCACTGCAAACATCTTGTAATTGAGGTTAGATTGGCCAGATTTGAAGCAGATCGAAATCGAACCTTTTCGGAGATTAAAGTAAATGAGCGTAATTGTAGTTTGATCATCTTTTTGTGAAGAAAAGGAATTAACATCTCGTCAGTAACTTCGTCAGACTTTGAGTCTTGGAGGAGCCCTTCGCTGAACAAGGGATCCCATAATTCCTTAAGTGTGTGTGGGAGCGTGAGAGAGCGGGTGAGAGAATGTTGGTGAGTGTGAGTGAGTGAGAGAATGAGTGAGAGTGAGAGTGATGGGGGGGACGAAGGGAAGTGGTACATTAGGGAGGAATTTCAGCAAAGCTTTGTGATAGACTTTGATGTTCATTCCCACAAAGTTCAGCATCAGGAGTTTCAACGGTCTCACTGAGCGAACTTTTGGTCTACAAAACGTCTCGCGATAGACCTTCGTTTCTTCTTCATCTTTTTCTTGCCGAAAGGAGTCCTCAGATGCTCCCTCCTCGAAAAGCGCCCTGAACGACTCGTCTAGTACCTTCTTGTTCTTCTTCGCCACGTTTGCAACCTTGCCTTGCAACCCGTGCTTCTTAAGGAACGAATTGCTGGCGTTCTGTTGCAGCCATTCGATCAGTTCCTTCTTTGATACCATTGCAAGTTGTTGGTCATCCCATGGTCGCTCCCTCCTTCTTCCTTCTTCTTTCTCCATCAAACTTGTTGTTTCTAGGAAATCAATTTATTTCCTATTTCCAGCACAAACAGGACTGTTTATCCTTGACACTACTGCAATGTACATCGAGGCTTGCCGGGGTTAGGTGGATCGAGAGCAAGAGTATTGATCTTCGGGCGAGGCTCAGTTTCTTCCTTGCGCCTATAAAAATTTGTTGTGAGTGACTCCCATAATCACAGGCTAATAGCATACTCCATGATCTCCTCTACGAGCTTAGAGAAGGCCAATTCTACTCCTTGTCCTGCCTTGGAGCTTGTACAGATAAATCTATAGTTCATACCTAATAAAGGAATAAACACTAAGATCTGATCAGATTAATGCTTTCCCCCTAACTATCAGTCCACTCGCTGGCCATATCAATGGCTGCTTCAATCTGCTCGGAAGCTATGTCGGTCTTGTTCCCTGTGGGAAGGGTTACTCTGAATTCTTTCTAAGAAAAAGGCAAAGGGGGGGGAATTCCAACCAACAAGAAGGCGGACTGTGTTCTCCCTGCCATATCGATCCACTTCTTGATTCCATTTTATGGCATTTGAAAACGTGTCTGGAACTGTCAGATCAAATCTGGTTTAGAGCGAAAAGGAGTGAAAAGGTGTGAATCTGCGAGTGCAAGAGTGGGACATTATGAAACACGTACACAATCATAATCCCGTCTTGCCTTCGATAGGGGTTGTAATTTACCGGCCGCATATATCCTCCCGCGTCTGGCCACCAGAACGAAGTTAGCATGAAAATTTCCTAATCAAACTCAATTGATCTTACTTTCATATTCAGATATATTAACCTATTTTTGGAAGGAACCATTTTTTAATAATTGAAGAAAAACAGCCAATTATCTGTTTGCGCACCTTAATATGCTTTCCTTTGTAGAGAAAGTACTTCTCTCGCACGGGACGGTTGTAAAATAAAGGCTGCCGATTATAGTTATATGACTCGCTGAAGGTATCATCCAAGTATCGATCGATGAGGGATGACTTTCCGACCCCTGTATCTCCTATAAGAAGGATGTAGATGATAGGGAGTTTCTGAGAGGCTAAGATTTTCTTTTGGGTATCCTCCTTGACATTTGTTTTCCACTTCCTGGATCGAGTGAGGGAAATTATCATAGGGATTCAAGAAGAGATGGAAGATTGAGAGTGAGCGTGTCAGGATGTAAGAGAAAGAGAGGGAGAGAAAGAGAGAAAGAGAGAAAGCGAGAGAGAGAGCAAGAGTGCGGAGGAAAGTGGGAGGAGGAGAGAGAAGAAAGAGTGGAGGAGAGCAAAAGAGAGAGGAGAGAGCAAGAGAGGGAGGAGAG
>Ga0209935_1005594_pt1 | contig 10580 bp, 17 predicted proteins | sample ThiBio_1000_plan_2_FD_183958 | JGI IMG/M metagenome (GOLD analysis project Ga0209935, IMG submission 183958) | Wastewater bioreactor microbial communities from Cape Town, South Africa - Thiocy_cont_1000_plan (SPAdes) | ecosystem: Engineered > Bioreactor > Thiocyanate-remediating >... | reverse complement strand
TGTGTCTGGCCGAGTACGGTTGGAGCGTGCGAGCATGTTCGATCTCGCGATCCAACTCGGCCTTCTCGGCTGAGCTATCCCACGATGAGATGAGGCCGCGAACACGCTCGGATTGTTGGCTGACATCACCTTCGAGGATCTGAAGGTACTGCGTTGCTGCTTCCTACTCTCACCCAGCCAAATCAATCAATCAACCAACCAATCAATGAATTCGTGAATAACCACGATTCAGAAATACTGGATTGATTCGGTATTTGAGGGAACGTACGTGGGTTGGACTTGCTTCAAGAGTATGGCTTACCATATCCTCCGAAGCGGTATGCTTTGGAGTGGTACTCACGGTACCACCTCGGCCGGGAGTCATGGTTGGTACAGCGAGACTGTACGCCAAGGTATCAAGCATCACGGCACTCTGCTTGATCGAACAAAGCTGAACTACAATCATCACAAATCACCGACAATCATCAATCGGCAATAAATATATCAATACATGATACAAGAATTGATTTCAACGGATATTGGGGAATGAGAGACGGAGAGAAAATATCTAGTTACGATATTTAGAGCGGGAGAGGAATATCTAGATATCTAGAGATATTTGTGTATCGCGAGAAAATAAGGAGAGAGCGATTGAACTACGTACTGATCCAATCGGCCATGTTGACGCCAGGAGGACCGGACATATTGAGAGCACCGAGGTAAGGCGGCAGGGCCTGCACATCGCCAAAGTATACCATCTGGCCGGCACCTCCCTTCTCCTTGGCGAGTACAAACACCTTGTCGAAGCACTCGAACACCTCACGAGACGGTTGATGGATCGTGCTGTTGGTGGTGGTGGTGGGAGAGGTGGCACGCAACACAGCGGTCAGCTGGTGTGATCTTGCGACACGATATTGGCTTGCACGTAGGTGATGATACGATACCAGATGGCAGCAGTGTTGCGATAACGCGTAAGACGATGGAGCAACTTGACGACGCTGTGAACGAATAGATATCCGTGTCAGTGGATGAATGGCTGGTGATATGCGCGTTGGACACTACATACTCGAGGGCCGAGCTTGCATCGAGTCCACTGGTCGGCTCATCGAGGAAGAGAATCTCGGGATCGTTGAGAGCCTCGATAGCGATACTCAAGCGACGACTCTCTCCGCCTGAGAGACCTCGTCGCAATCGATCACCGACGAGTTGGTTGCGTTTGTGTGACAACGACAACACTTGTAGCAATGTGTTGATCTGTGATTTCACCAATGTATAAATACCGGTGAATGGAAGGCAGTAAACGTGAGTCTCGCGATAAATATCTTGTCTGCGCAGAAAGGGGCGGTAAAATAGGAAAATAGGAAAATATCTCGTTGTGTGTGCGTGTGTAAGAGAGATATTTTGTCGGAGATCGATGAAATAGCGGAGAATGAACGAGAGAAAGAAATGCTCACATTCGCAACAGAGAGTTTGATCGATAGATAGCGATAGAGAGAGCGAGATGGATAGATAGATAGTTTGGATGACATCTCTCTCTTCAATGACGTACTCGTTCTTGGCGCTCTTTCTCGGGAAGATAGTGGCATCGTAGCATGGCAGCATACTTGAGCGTATCGTAGACCGTGAGGGAGCCGAGGTGGTAATCCTCCTGGCGTACGTAGCCGGCCATCGAGGTCGGCAGCGAAGCGCCCTTGTGGCGCTTGCCGTTGTACAGCACCTCGCCCGTGATCTTGCCGCTGTTCTTGCGCTTCGATAGCACGTCGAGCAGTGTCGTCTTACCGGCACCACTGCCACCGAGGATGGCCACTAGCTCTCCGCGCTGTGTCAATCAAGATCAATACAATATCAGAATCTATCAATCTCGCAGGCATGGCGTGCACGACAGCGAGAGAGAGACGCGTACATTCACGACGCCCGAGCAACCTTTGATGATGGTGATCTCCTTGCGCTTGAGCAAGGTAGGAAAGGCAAGCTTGACCTTGTTGATCGAGCAACCGACATTGGTGAACACCAGGCTGGGAGCCACGGTCGCTGGCACACGAGCGTGAGGCGGGAGCGCCGCCGTTACGTCGTCGCCATCGAGATCGTCGTGGTGCTCGATACCATCACGCAGATGGGGCGGGGCGCCGAGTTCAATATCGACCGAATCACCCATCCGCGTCGACGAAACAAACACTCACTCTTGCGGGCTGCGTCGGTCAGTTCAGTAGGAAGATACCAAGCGATGCGCACTGCGGGAGTAGTGTGCGGGAGTAGTGCGCGCTAGAGAGACCGGAGCAGGACTTATGACTGCCGCCTTGCGTAACCATCCGCCGCTGTTCCGGCTATCCTCCGACACCACACTGACTTTTCCATCCATCAATCCATCCATCCATCCACCCATCTATCCATCCGGAGATGCACCAGATCCTCCCGAACTCGATGGGCGGTTCGTGATAGATCGATCTCGGTGCCCAAACCCACCACCCGATGAGCCACACAATCGGGAGAGGGAGTAAAACGAAGAGTATGAGGGCTCGACCGGGAATCGCCCTCCTACCGTTGAACCACTCCTCACACATGCCAGACACGCACCATGCGCTGCTTAGCCATACTATAACCACACAAAAATATAACGTTGTTCGCTCGATACAACCACGCAAGCAACGAGAGCAAGAGATGGAGAGATATGGAGCGGCAGCGGGAGAGGGCGCCACAAAAAAAAAAGTATGAGGGCTCGACCGGGAATCGAACCCGGGCCTCCCGCACCCGAAGCGGGAATTTTACCACTTAACTATCGAGCCACCTGATTGACACCAGGCCAATATCTGCTTGGGTCTAACAATCAGCTCGCTCGCTGCTTCGTTCATGTCCTTCTCTTCGTCCCGTCTCTCTTCCTTCCATCTCTCTCGCCCTGCTTGCGGCCTTGCGTTCGATGAGCGACGACGACGGTGGCGATCCTCGTAATATCGTTGATGATGCTCGAGTCAAGTTCACGGTCGGCTGGTTCAACTTGCCGAGAGGCTTGGCGTTCGACCATCATCGAGGCCTCTTGTTCGTGACCGACAGCAGGAACCTGCGAGTGAAGGTCTACACGTGCGACGACGATGGCTCGTTCGCCTTCATGTTCGCTGACCGAGGCAGCCAACCGAGTAAGTTCATGAACCCTGATAGCATTGCGATCGATCACGAGCATGGCCGCATCCTCATCGCTTACACCAACCAGAACCGCATACAATCGTGGTCTCTGAGCGACCAATCGTTCTTGTCGTGCATCGGCCAGTATGGATCAGGAGATCTCGAGTTCAACGGTCCGCGCGGCATTGCTATCGACAACCATCATCGGCGCGTTATCATCGTCGATACCAACAACCACCGATTGGTGTTCTTGTCGTCGATCGATCTCTCATTCTTGTTCGAGGTCGGCAACGAAGGATCTCAGCCTGGCGAGTTCTCCTTTCCTCATGGCATCGCGATCGATCATGAGCGACATCGAATCATCGTCATTGATACCAACAACAACCGAGTGCAAGTGCTATCGTTGGCAGACGGCTCGTTCTTGTTCCAGTTCGGCTCTCAAGGCAATCAACCAGGCCAGTTCGACAAGCCTCTTGGAGTATGCGTCGACAACCAAGGCCGAATCATCCTCACTGACCACAACCATCGACTGCAAGCATTCACTCACCAAGGCCATCACATCTCGTCGTTCCACTGTGGTTGGGAGAGGCCATTGGCTGTTGCGTTCGACGAGCATCGAGGTCTCATCGCCTTCTCGGCAGGAGAGCAAGTGCATGTGATTGGAGCCAATCAATGGCTTGCCGACACGTTCATATGGCACGTAAATCAACATCGCCATGCTCCATCATCAATCAAGCAAGCCATCTCGGCGATGACGATGATTCGATCGCTGGTCGATGAGTCGGCGATGTCGATGATTCCGAACGAGCTCTTGTTCGAGATCTTCTCGTTCCTTTGATCGATGATTATGGTAGAAATCTTCGTGCGATAGACGATGAACATGATGGATCGATCGATAGATTGAACACAGTTGTACACAGTTAAGATCCAGATGAATATATCTTCGATACTAAGCTACACAAAATATCTACGACTCCATCTCTATACTACAATTTCATTCATGCATCGGGGGACCTGGTGGCTTGGTTATTGAGCCACTCTCCTTCGACGTTGTTGATCGAGCGTTGATAGGTGGCTCTCTCTCTCGTTCGTTGGTTCATTCGCTTGGTGCCCTCCTCCCCTCGCCCACTCTCCAGTCTCTCTCTCTCTCTCTCTCTCTCTGAGCTTCTCTCTCAAACATCTTTACCATCCCCAACCAATCCACTCTCCACGATGGGAGACGACGGACGTGAAGGAGAATTCCGCGTACTATGCGACGTATGCATCACGCAACCGATGAAGGTCGATCTCGCGGTCTTTCGAATGTGGCTCGCGGGCCTCAAGGAGAAGGACGCCACGCAGAGTCGTATCTCGGCCGCTCTCGCCGTCGTGGCCGCCACCGACGCCGAGGCCGCTGCCATGGGCGCTGGCTCGGCCACCAGTACCGCCACCAACAGCAACACCAACACGACCGGAGGCTCCAACCTCAACCACAGCAACAACCTCACCACTAACGTCGGCAGCATCTCGACCAACGCTGCTGCCACGCAGACCGTGAGCGATATCACCACGTCGGCGCCATCGTTATCGAGCGGCCTACCATCTCTCCAAGGCTCGACAGCGCCGTCATCGCCACCAATCACAACAACCACCGCCACCACCGCAACAGGAGGAGCGACAATAGCGACATCATCTGGTGCCACCACTACGACAATCGGTGCTCTCTCGTCGAATCTCGGAGCAACCTCTGGCGTTGCTGCTGCTACTGCTACTACTGCTGGTGGTGCTTCTACCATTGGTGGTGGTAGTGGTGGAGTCACATCTGGGTCATCCACAACGACATCAGCAACGACAGGATCATCGACAGCACCGACAAGTGGGCTCGCTTCTGCAGTATCGACCTCGGGAGGCGCCGTCGCTGGAGGAGCAGCAGCAGCATCATCATCAATCTACGGCAGCGGTAGTGGCGCCACAAACTCGCTGCTCGGCTCGTCGGACACACTCGTTCGCTATCTGCTACACATGCAGCAGGTCACTCAACTGCACCTGTCAGCCCACGATCAACAACAGCAACTACAACAACAGCAACAGCAGCAACAGCAGGCTCCTGCTATGCAGCCGGGCTCCCAGCATCAGCAACAAACGACGCCGCCTGGTTCCGTGTCGCCTCCATTCTCTCCTGCAACCGGGACGCCATTGGCGCCACAATCACCGCGTCATATCTTGACCTCGAGCGCCCCCATGGCCGTGTTCGTTTCGCCATCGACTCCACCACGATCGCTGCTCTCCTCATCGATCGGAGGTGCAGGCATTCCTCCGACCTCGGCCTTGTCTGCTTCATTGCGAGATCGAGGCCATGCTGTTGGTGTGCCGACTGCTGCGACTGCTACTTCGACAACGACGACTCCTCCTTCTTCCACTGCTGGAGGAGCGGGAGTCCCGAACTTCTCGCTACCGCCTGCGGCAGCCTTGGCTCCTACCACAGCCTCGACGCCGCCTACGACTACGACTGCCACACTAGCAGGTGCTGGTAGCACATCGACACCATCCTCCTCTACCTCTACTCCATCGCCGCCCAACCCAACAACCTCCACCGCCACCTCCTCTAGTAACACGAGTGGTGGTGCCGCAACGACAGCAGCTACGATACCAATGTCGCCATCAGCCTATCTCGCATCACAGTCTCTCGACGAGTCCACCTCATTGCAGCTCACGTCTCCAACTCCCGCAACGGCCTCGTCAACGATACACAACAATACCACGGTGTCAGCAACAACCACTCCGACATCACCAATCATCCCTGGAGCTCCAGCACCGCCGCATCTCACCATTCCACTCTCGAACAACGCAACGACATTCACCACCACGACCAACGCGCGGCTGGCACACTCGCCACCTCTATCAGGATCACCGCCCGATCTCCACTTTTCACAATCGAGCCTGCGGTACCTCGTGTCGCGCGACACACAGGACCAATACAACTCGTTCGAGCTCATGAGGCCATACTTCTTGGCGCCACGAAGCTTCCTCGCTCAAGCGGTATTTCTCGCTACTCGACCCGAGGACCTCCCGATCATGATCACAGAGTACTATCGTCTCAATCCTCGCGTCATGCGCGACATTATCGGTCGCAAGTTGCAGAAGCGCGTCAAAGATGCTACCGTGAGCTCGATCTCTGAGCATACCGGTGTTCCTGTCTCGATTTGTAAACGTCAGGTATGAATCATCTATTCTTAATTGAGTGTTTGATGGATCGATTGACTGATTGATTGCTCACACATACACATATACGATTGCGTCGAACGTTTTAGTACCAAAACATCTCTTCCATCTATCAACTATGTGCGAATACAACCCGCGATATCGTCGAGGCCATTCAATCCGAGTTCTTGCTCTCGGATGCGTTAGCAAGGTACGAGAGCCCCCTCCCGACCCGAGCCATGTATTCGATGGCTCATATGGTAGATGCAATCGCTAGGAGTTACCAATATGCGGTGTTTCTCGCGCATCATCGATTCGATGTGTCTCGCAAGCGACTCGAGACCATCACCTACGATGATTGTGAGGCTATCGCATCGGCCATCGTACGTCATTGGTGTACCAACGACGGAGCCGTCGGTATCGATTCGTTAGAGCTCGATCGACGTGTACGTACACAAGGAGCTTCACACACAGACACTCAGACACACACACACACACACATATGCATTCCTTCATTCTTACTCTGTGGTCCTCGCGTAGTTTCTTGAATCGATACGCGATTTGAAGGCGCTCCTCACATCGGGCCGCGATTGGATCAGCCGATACCATCGCCTCGTGGCGAACGAATTCACCGAACGACCACGTGGCTTCGATACCGAGTTCCCGTCCATCATCAAGACGCTCTTGCAAGTCGGCGCGCACCTCAGCAAGGACAGCGAGGTCAAGGAGTTCTTTGGCGTGTTGGTCGAGAAGATTGTCGAGAGCTTCCATGAGTGCAACATGACCAGCGACGACGTCGTGCTCCTGTTCAGTTGTCTCAACTCGACCTTGGGCGCCTTGCTCGATCAAATCACGACGCTCAAGACCAAGAAGCGCGAGCTCTTTACGTTGAACTGGACTCGATATCTCCATGGCTTACAGGATTGTATCATGGTCGTGTGGAACTCTTCCTCGTCAAGATGATCTTTGTATGTATCTGTTATCTCATCTTGTGGATATCTTGACTTGTTATTCGCATTTCAAGATCGACCACCCAGCCAATACACAGTTATCGCTCCATCTTAGCAACCAATCGATGTTTTCTCAATCGCTGGCCGGCACCAAGTTCGCGTGGCGACCAGATCAGGATCACGTCAGTGAACTCTCTCGCTCTCTCTCGTTCGTTTGCTCGCTCGTCGTCTCGTTGCTGCATCGCATCGCTCGCTGCTCTTTGCGTTGGAGTTGCTTGGTCTCTCTCGTCTGTGTCTCTCTTTCGTGTGCTTCTTGTCTTCAGCAACATCATCTCTTTGATTGGGGTTTTGAGGGTTTGGGAGACATTGGCGAGCATCTCTTGTCTCTGAGATCTCTCTCTCTCTCTCGATTGGAAGATTGATGGCAGACGATACTCCTCTTCTTCTTGATCGAGATGCTCGAATCAAGCTCTCGATTGGCACCACGCCACAAGGCAATGCCGATGGCCAGTTCAACAGCCCTCAAGGCTTGGTGTTCGACCATCATCGAGGTCTCTTGTTGGTCGTCGAGTTTCACAATCATCGAGTGCAAGTATTCTCTTGTGACGATGGCTCGTTCGTGTCCAAGTTCGGCGAGGAAGGATCGCAGCCAGGCGAGCTCCAGTTCCCATGGGGCCTTGCGATCGATTACGATCATTATCGCATCCTCATCACTGATTCCAACAACAGTCGAGTACAATCATGGTCTCTGAGCAACCAATCGTTCTTGTCGTGCGTCGGCCATCGTGGGCCAGGAGATATCGAGTTCGAGCATCCTCAAGGCATTGCGATCGACAAGCATCATCGTCGCATCATCATCGCCGATACCGACAACCATCGATTGGTGTTCTTGTCGTCGATCGATCTCTCGTTCTTGTTCTCTGTCGGCGGCAACTATGGATCTCAACCAGGAGAGTTCAAATATCCATCAGGCATTGCGATCGATCATGATCGACATCGAATCATCGTCTGTGATACCTTCAATCATCGAGTGCAAGTACTGTCGCTGATCGATGGCTCGTTCTTGCTCGAGTTCGGCTCTCAAGGCCATCAACCAGGCCAGTTCAACCTTCCTCAAGGAGTGTGCGTCGCCAACCAAGGCCGAATCATCGTCGCCGACTGGAACAACAATCGACTGCAATCATTCACTCACCAAGGCCATCACATCTCGTCCTTCGATTGTGGCCACGAAGGCATCTGGGCAGTGGCATTCGACGAGCATCGAGGTCTCATCGCCTTCTCGGCAGGCCATCAAGTGCATGTGATTGGAGCCAATCAATGGCTTGCCGACACGTTCACATGGCGACCAGATCTCCATCGATATGCTCCATCATCGATCAAACAAGCGGTCTTGACGATGACGATGATTCGATCGCTGGTCGATGATTCTTCGGCAATGTCGATGATTCCGAACGAGCTCTTGTTCGAGATCTTCTCGTTCCTTTGAATGAATCGCGATGCTGCTGGTTCTGCTGCTGCTGGATCTCTCGATATCATGATGAGTTCTCGAACGATTGGATATCCACTCTCTCAAACACGCATCTCTCACGAGCATCAATCTCTCTCTCTCTCTCTCCATCCAAACGAGTGCCCACCAATTCACCATAAATATTGCACCACCACCTTGATGATGGATCGAGCACAATGTCTTGGGAGGCAGGCATCACGAAGGAGAGCATCGATGGGTCGAACAGCACATCACGCTGCTGCTGCTTTCGATCTCTCTCTCTCTCTCTCTCTCTCTCTCTCTCTCTCTCGTTCGTTTGCTCGCTCGTCGTCTCGTTGCTCGTTGCGTTGGAGTTGCTTGGTCTCTCTCGTCTGTGTCTCTCCTTCGTGTGCTTCTCGGCTGCAGCAACATCATCTCTTTGATTGGGGGTTTGGGGGGTTTGGGAGATATTGGCGAGCATCCCTTGTGTCTCTCGATTGGAAGATTGATGGCAGACGATACTCCTCTTGATCGAGATGCTCGAATCGAGCTCTCGATTGGCTCCAAAGACACTGGCAATGCCGATGGCCAGTTCAACACTCCAGTTGGCTTGACGTTCGACCATCATCCAGGTCTCTTGCTCGTCGCTGACTACATCAATCATCGAGTGCAAGCATTCTCTTGTGACGATGGCTCGTTCGTGTCCAAGCTCGGCAAGAGAGGCAAGCAACCAGGCGAGCTCATGAATCCACGGGGACTTGCGATCGATCACGACCATGACCACATTCTCATCGTTGACTCGAACAACAGTCGAGTACAATCATGGTCTCTGAGCGACCAATCGTTCGTGTCGTGCGTCGGCAAGAAGGGTCGAGGAGATCTCGAGTTCGAGCATCCTCGAGGCATCGCTATCGACAAGCACCATCGCCGCATTGTAATCGCCGATACTGACAACAATCGATTGGTGTTCTTGTCGTCGATTGATCTCTCGTTCTTGTTCGAGTACGGCAAGCAAGGATCTCAGCCTGGCGAGTTGCGCTCTCCAAACGCGGTCGCTATCGACCATGATCGACATCGAATCATCGTCTGTGATACCGGCAATCATCGAGTGCAAGTACTGTCGCTGATCGACGGCTCGTTCTTGTTCATGTTCGGCTCTCTCGGCAAGCAGCCAGGCCAACTCAAGTACCCTTGTGGATTGTGCATCGACAACCAAGGCCGAATCATCGTCGCCGACGCATACAACAGTCGGCTGCAATCATTCACTCACCAAGGCCATCACATCTCATTCTTGAGATGCGGCTTCGTTTGCCCATTCGACGTCGCCTTCGACGAGCATCGAGGTCTCATCGCCTTCTCGGCAGGCCATCAAGTGCATGTGATTGGAGCCAATCAATGGCTTGCCGACACGTTCACATGGCGACCAGATCTCCATCGATATGCTCCATCATCGATCAAACAAGCGGTCTTGACGATGACGATGATTCGATCGCTGGTCGATGATTCTTCGGCAATGTCGATGATTCCGAACGAGCTCTTGTTCGAGATCTTCTCGTTCCTTTGATGATCATCATCATCATGACGATGATGGCGACGACGATTGCCAGTCGAGATCACATCATGATGATGAGGTCTCGAACGATTGGATATCCACTCTCTCATATCTCACGAGCATCAATCTCTCTCTCTCTCTCTCTCTCTCTCTCTCTCTCTCTCCCCACATCCAAACGAGTGCCCACCAATGCACCATAAATATTGCACCACCACCTTGATGATGGATCGAGCACAATGTCTTGGGAGGCAGGCATCAGGAAGGAGAGCATCGATGGGTCGAACAGCACATCACGCTGCTGCTGCTTTCGATCTCTCTCTCTCTCTCTCTCTCTCTC
>Ga0209935_1005591_pt1 | contig 10582 bp, 14 predicted proteins | sample ThiBio_1000_plan_2_FD_183958 | JGI IMG/M metagenome (GOLD analysis project Ga0209935, IMG submission 183958) | Wastewater bioreactor microbial communities from Cape Town, South Africa - Thiocy_cont_1000_plan (SPAdes) | ecosystem: Engineered > Bioreactor > Thiocyanate-remediating >... | reverse complement strand
GCTGGACTCCCTTCTGCTCTCGCTTGATGTTGAGCCCCAACCCCAACCTACCACGAACGTCCCCTCGCCGTCTCCGTCCATGGCCATGGTTCCTCATATACCAGCGGATGATACAACACCCTCCCTCCTCGCGCTGCATCAGCAACTTCAAGAATTACGAGATGCTACGGACATCCGCTTTCGCTTTCTAACCGCCGAAATCAATAACCTACGTCACCTCCGAGATCGCCGAGAGACCATCCCACCCCCTCTCCGCCGAGCCCACAACACGTGGCACACTTTCCCTCCCCTGGACTTTCCTCTCAAGCCTCCTGCCTCCTTCATTGTTTCCTCCTCGTCCTCTCCTGTGGCGGTCTCTCTGTGGTCCCTCCCTGCCATGGAACTCCTGCAATGCAACGACCATCTCACCCAATTGCTTGATACACAGGCGGTAGACTTGAACTTGTTGCCCCTGTCTTTCTATTCGCTGATTGCAGAACCGTTCCACGGCCAGATCCAGAAAATTATACGACACTTTGATCGAGAAAACGCATTCATGGCTGAATTTAAGGTTCGGCGGACCACGCACAACTATTAATGACTAACGATGCTGCAGGGCGTGTATCAGGCGAGAGGTTCCAAGTCATTCATCCTGACTGACACATTGTGCGCCGTGGGAACGATGCGATCGGGACATTCTCGTGAGAGTAATAGGGTGTTATGGATGTCCTTCACGAGAATCCCGTACTATGATGATAGATACGTGCTGGACAACAGTTACACTCATGAACCCACCTTCGTCCTCCATAGTCAAGAGGAGTTTCAAGGTGCTGAGCGGACCAGTATCTCCACATGTTTGCAGGCGTGGGAGAAGACACGCGACTCTGGTTGTATGCTGTTGCCCATACCGGACATCACAACCAAGACCACACCCTCACCATCATCTTCTTCGCCATCACCAAGTCCCTGATCTATATTAGACCATAATGGAGGTGTCTGGCCGTGCTGTGTGTCGGTGCTCAACGGCGAAGAACCGACTAAGGAACGCGCACTTACGATCGCCGGTCAACTTCTGAACCAACAAAATTAACAATCTATGCGCAACTGGGCGGGACCACACACGACTATGGAGTGTACTGAATCATATATGTAGTGTCATAGAAGCATGTTTACTTGCCTCGTTGAGGGCGACATAGCCGCATGTTTTTCTCCATGTTTACTACTTTCTCTCCAGTCTGCAACTCCTTCTCATACAAATAGCCACCACATATGGCACCTGCCACCCAAAACCCGGTCCCAGCTAGCATCCCATCTGTTCTGGCATATAACTTGCAACCTGAGTAAGCGGACTCAACTGTGCTTGAGCTTTTTCCTTCTTTCCAAACAAGAAAGGATAGCTCATCAAGCTTGAGGTAAATTCCGTGCGAAGCCAAAAGGGTAATGAATTACAACCACGGCCAACTGCAAGACATTCATCCCAGTCCACCACGCTATTTTGATTGCCATGAGGGACACACGTACATGGCATCTCGTCGTGCATCCCGTTAATCCCCCCACTTATCAATGGCTGCATTCGATGGGACCTTCCCCAAGAAAAAACAGGTCATGCCTGAAGCTAGGAGAAAGGCCATCGAAGCCCACAGGCAAGTCTCGATATTGTATACCTGATACAGGATACCGGAGAGCAATGTTCCCGCCAGCCGACCCCCCGCATTGGCCATGTAATAAAACCCCACGTTCATCGCCACTTTATCCTTGTTGGTGTAGGCCAGAATGAGATAAGAATGTATCGATGAATTGACCGCGAAGACGAAAGCAAAGATCATCAACCCCGTGACGACCACCACAACTGTGGTGTTGTAGTCGTCGTTGCTGAAGACGAAGTGCATCGACAGTGCAATTCCTCCCGTGACGAATGCCAGCATAAATGTCCATGAAGTGATGTGCCCCGGGATGGGAGGAGAACAGCTGAGGGGCGCCAGCACGAGCTGTGGGGTGGTCGATTGAATGCACCCATAGAAGATGATCCAACAGGCCATGAAGCCCCCAACGAAGGTGTACGACCATCCGAGTACTCCGCGCAGAAAGATGGGCAGCGCTATCTCGAACCACACGTCCCGCGCACCGAAGAGAAAGAAACGAGCAGCAGAGAGCACGTTCACGTTCCTTCCCTTATTGAAGACCTGCTCCAAGGTTATTGTTGTTGATGACTTGCCGAGATGGTTGCCCAGCATGAAGATGCCGAAGGGTATTATGGAGATGATCATGCAGAACAGAACGACCAAGGACAACAGAGTGCCGAGATAATTCAACAGAAGGCTTCCTAGGAAGTATCCGACCCCTTTCATTGTATTCTTGGCGCCTGTTAGGAATGCTACCAACTTCAGTAGCAGGGCCTGCTCGCTGGCTGTGATCTTGGTCACGCTCTTCCCGCTCATCTTGACCAGGTCCTTCGCAATCCCTGACAGCGCCTGGGTACCGGTGATGTAGGCGACTAGCCAAGTGCGAGGCCAAGAATAGTCCATCGCCGCCAACAGCACGAGGCTAACCATCTGGCAAGCCAAACCGATGAGCAGGGTCAGCTTGAGTCCCCAGCGTGACCCCAGAACACCCCCTACAAGCTGGAACCAGAAGAAAGAGGGGAAGGGGTAAGGTTCCAGCACAGCGAGAATAAGAATCAGAGAAAGGAGTTGGGAAGAAGAAAACGCACATTGGTGACGACACCGAAGCTTTCATAGAGTGCGAACATCATGGCGATTTCTATGGCCGAGAAACCATGGTTAAAGGCGGTCAGGAGCACCACCAGACGAAGAGCCCCATCAGTGAGGGTAAATATCAGATAAGAGCCTGACACCACCAGAAATGTGTTCTTGGTCTCCCCTGAGCGTGAAGCCAAAATCTCGGTTTTCGGTTCTATGTCCCCCTGCTCAGCCTCCTCTTGGTGTTCTACAAGAATGGAGCCATAGTGGTTCTTGTTGCCGTTAGAGCCCAGCGAAAGTAGTTCTTGTTTCTCAGCGACCTGCCCCGTCATTCTTCTGGAGAGGTAAAAAGGTTGGTTCTTGCGAAGCAGCGGTTATGTTGGGCGACGACAAAGCACAACAAACTTCGGCAAATTACTTTTCAAAGATTCCGGGCCATCTGTCTCCTCTCCGTTCCGTGATTATGTTTTAAAAAACGAAACAATAGTCAGTTGTTTTTTTTCCCTTACCAAAAAGATGCAGCAAGGCAGAACATCTCCCGTGCGCGTCGGTATCAATGGGTTTGGACGTATGGGCCGGTTGGCCTTGCGGGTAGTCACACAGCGTTATGGAGATGTCATAGACGTCGTTGTGGTCAACGAGATCAAAGGAGGCGTGAAGGCAGCGGCTCATCTGTTGGAGTTCGATAGTGTGTATGGGCGATGGGATGTCGGCATCGAAGTACGCGCAGAGACTCTCCATGTTGGCGGGAAGAGCATAGCCTTCACCAAAACTGCGGACCCGAGGCATGTTCCGTGGAAAGAGCATGGTGTTGCAGTGGTGCTGGAGTGCACAGGCAAGTTCCTCGAAGAAGATAAGCTCAAGGAGTATTTGGACTGTGGGGTGCGGAAGGTGATTGTCTCCGCTCCGGTGAAGAACGGAGCGCTCAATGTGGTGATGGGGGTCAACGACCACCGTTATTCAGCCTTCGAACATCACATCCTCACCTCGGCTTCGTGCACAACCAACTGCCTTGCGCCCATCGTTAAGGTGATTCAAGAGAAACTGGGCATTGTGCATGGGATGATCACAACGATCCATGACGTCACCAATACCCAGACGGTAGTTGATTCTCCCCATAGCGATCTCCGACGAGCCCGCAGCTCTCTTCTGTCCCTGGTTCCTACCACCACCGGTTCAGCAACAGCCATCTCCTTGATCTATCCGGAGCTGAAAGGGAAGCTGAATGGGTTGGCAGTGAGGGTACCCCTGCTCAATGCCTCTCTCACCGATGCCGTGTTCGAGGTGGAACGGCCCACCACCGTAGAGGAAGTGAACTCCTTCTTCAAGGAGGCAGAGAAGTCTGGACCTCTGCTAGGCATCCTGGGTTATGAGGACCGTCCTCTTGTCTCCGTGGACTATCGAGGAGACCCCCGTTCTGCCATCGTCGATGGTTTATCGACCATGGTGACCGATAAGACCCAAGTGAAGATCCTCGCTTGGTACGACAACGAATGGGGCTACGTGAACCGGATGGTAGAGCTGTTACAAAAGGTTGCCGGAGTGGAGCAGGCAAAACAAAACTAGTGCCTGCCTGTGAGATATTTTGGAGGCATTATATATGTTGCCGACTTATTCCCGTACTCCCTAAAGTGGCGTATATGCCCGAAAAGCACTGAAAAGTACCGTAAAAGTTTTCTACACCGATTTATTCCTGAAGTGCAACGTAATCACTGTTCCGCAACTCGTGTCGTTCGCAGAGGTGTGAAGGATTTGCCCGAAAGCTTCACTCCCACTGGTTACAACCATATTCAGCAGGCATCCAGAAGTCCCAGGTTGACCCCTTAGCCATCAAAGTAATGGCGGAGAAGGGAATCGATATCTCCTCTCACTTCTCCAAGACGATTCAGGAGTTGAGGTTATTCATTTGTAATCTCAATCTTACTTTTTTCCTGCTGGTTGGTTTATTAAGGACATCAGGTTCGACTTTGTGATCTCTGTTTGTGCGGAAGGAGATGACCTGTGTCCAGTCTTTCCTGGTCAGGTGAAGGATTCGACACCGCTTCAATGATCCACCACAGCTTGCGCGGCATGCAGTGGCGGAAGAAGAGGCGCTGCAACAATTTAGACGGGTACGAGATGAGATAGAAGCGTATCTGGTGAGATTAACGCTGAAAGGCTCCAAGCAACGACTACAATCGCGATAGTAGACCAGCTTAGAACCAGTGTACTTTTACTGTGAGGTGAAAAACAGCTTGTTTACTCATACATCATCGCCACCCGACTCATCCTCAAAAAACTTGAGGATATTGTCTAATGGTGGTCTCTTTGAAGGGGAACCATCCCAGGATTTCTTTACGATCTTGGCGTAACCTGTGGGTGTCTTGGGTGGTTGACAGGTCTCACACCCCCGAGGACATCAGTGAAGGTGGACATGAAACTCTGGCCTTCGTACGGTTTGGTCCTTGTGAGCAGCTCCCACATAATCATGCCAAGTGAATAGATGTCCACCTGTTTGTCGTATTCCTCCCCTCTGATAAGTTCGGGGGCTGAGTGTTTTTTTGTTTGTGTGCATTAGTTCAATTTGCTGTGTTTGGCGTATTCCGTGCCTGTGTAGCAAGGATTGTAATAGCGGCTCATGGCGTTGTTCTCCTGCTTGATCTTGGCAAAACCGAAATCGGCCAGCTTGATAGTCCAGTTTTCGTCGACCAGAATATCCAAGGGCATTGTGTTGTCAAATTCCATAGAGGGAAGAGGAGAATGGAAGAGAGGAGGGGAGAGGGAGGGGGAGCAAACTCGCTGGCTTGAGATTCCTGTGGATGATGGCGGGTTTAAGGCAGTGGAGGTAAGTCAAGGCAAGTGCTATGCTGTGGCCTATCTTCAGCGTCAGCTTCCAGTCCATGGCAGTGCTGTTATCACGCAGGATTTCTCTCAGGCTGCGTTTTGCCATGTATTTGGTCACGATGCAAATATTGGGAGGCTTCAGGCAAGCACCTGGGTGGATCAATTTAGCAAATGCAAACATTTGAGGGTATGCAAGAGAGGGGATGTGGAAGGCAGAACGCACCGATCAACATAACAATGTTTGGGGGAGACAAATCAGCCATCCTGGCAGTTTCAGCCCTGAAGTCGAGCATTTGTTTCTCGGACATTCTCTGTCTGATGAGTTTCTGTTTGGATTGCATTACAGCACAAAGCAAACCGCAAAAACAGTACCTTTACTGCTACATCCACACCTTTCCAGCGTGCTCGGTAGACAGCCATAAACTCCAGCCCCAATCTTCTCTTCCATATGTAGCTGCTTGTAGTTGATTATCCATCTGCACAGGTTGGCTGACGTTAAAAAGGCATCCTCCCTTGTGAAACATTAGCAATTAGCTCCCTACAAAGATTGATTTGGAGGTTGTTACTTATGTTGAGGATCATTATCCATTTCAACCGAATCGTCCTAGACTAAAGGAATCATCGTCAGCTCAGTATCTTGTCACCCTTGTCGGAACTGCCTGCCAAAAAATGGGTTAAAAAAATGAATTAGGAGAGGGATTGGTACCGAAGGCCCTGCCCCTCAGGCTATTGGGTTTAAATTCATAAATCACATTGCTTTCATTGCCTTCGGTGTCCCCGGCATGGAATTTGCCAACCTTGACGATCGCTTGGAAACCGCATCTTTTTTTTTTTTTTGATTATATCGAACAGTTCTAGCGAAAGTAGTATCTGGCCACCCTGAGCAATTGTCGCCAAACGGGCTGCGATATTGATGGGCGTGCCTACATACTCCATTCGGTGCGTAAGGGGGTCCCTGCGAGAAAAAAGGTTATGTCAATCGTGAAGAATCCCGGCTTTCCTAATCGACGTACTTGACAGCTCTTGGTGCGCCGTAGTTTATACCCATACGCACTCTTAATCCTTGGAACATCACGTTGCCTTGATTATCTTTTTCCTGGGTGAAGGGAGGGTTGAGAATTTACAACTTTTTTCATCTTTCGCGCAGGTATATACTTCTCCGGCAGCTTCGTGGTCAAGAATAGCGTCCGGCCATGTGACGCCCAGAAGACGTTCCTGCACAACAACGCACCAGGCCATCGCCTTCGCCGGTTTCTGGAACGTAACACAGAAGGATCCCTCTCCTCCAACGCCTCCTTGAATCAATAGGCCTACCTCATAGCCATCAAACTCTTCCATGGTCTCTCGTAGAATTGCATCGTGAAGCTCGGTTGCCTGGTAAAATCAATTGTGTGATTGTAAGTACCCCTCCACAGAGATCCAGAGATGTGCACCTCTTTCATTTCCTGGGGACACGCTTCCCAAAGACGCGCTGCCCTGTGGATATCGCTGAATACTGTAATAATGTTATCCTCCAAATACTTTCTTTCCAACACAAACAGGCGTACCGACTGCCAAGGAACCCTGAGGAGCAGCGATGCCTACCTCGGCTTGATATTCTACCAATTCAATTGCACTACTGCCGCCGGATTCCATTTCGACCCTGATCTGTGCAGTGATGAGTGGTCATCACCAGTGGCATTGAAGGACCGATCGTCCTCTCCCCCGCTAAATCCACATCGAGCAGTGAGTATGGAAGGTCATCGAGGAGTTTCCAAAAAAAAAAAAATAAATAAAAATAAAAAAAATTAACATACCCTTTCGGGATACATGTGTGAGAAGCTGGAGCCTTGAAACCACCTTTGTGTGGTGAGCGATATTTTGCTAGGAATGGTTAGCCTACCTCCTCGAAGCCTGGCCTGTCTGCAGGCTCCTGTTCCCAACAGTTCTGCATTATCCTGTGGTGGAAAGGAAGACGTTTGATGAGGAAGTGGTGTTACGAATTGGTTGTGTGGCATACTCGGTGTATTCTTCCAGCATGACATCCTCTGGTACATTAGGCCTGGATTTATCCCGCACTACTGCGACAGCCACGGCCTCTGGGGACATGCCTTCGTATGGGTCCTTTCTGGAAGCTATTTCGCACATGATAATACCATAACTGCATTTGATTGTTAGTGTGCGTGTCACCCTGTCCTCTTCCTCCCTCCGTCCCATGTCTTTGATTGTCGTACCTGTAAACATCAGATGCGACGGTATAAGCATTCCGGTCCTCAAAGATTTCGGGTGCGGTCCAGTCCAGTCATCATGGCGGCTTCATCAATAAATTGCCCAGTCATTTGCTTGTTTATCGGAGTGCTGGGGACTTGGTGCTCTTCACCGACCAGCACCGTTCCCATCGTCTTTACAGCGACTTCCACTCCCTTCCACGTGGCTGTCGGGAGTGAATGAGATTTATTTATATTTTTTCTTTTTTGGAAGGCGGGAGAGGGCAAGAATGCGGGGCAGCTAGGTGGGGATGGTAGACGGCGCCGTCGGTGCCAGCACCGACCTGCTGATCAACCTCCAAATCCTTCCAGTCAACTAGCCACATTTTATATAACCTGCAATTTAGAAGGGATGAGCTCCACAACGGCGAGCAAGACCTAACACAGGGCGACAAGGATAAGCACCTGGAATAGCCTCTTCCCGACCGCCTGGAAATGAATATGACCGCAATAAGAATGAGGATGAATAAGCACAACAAGTAACACAGGGCGAGTGTGCCCAGCATGGAACCTGGTACGACGACGTACAGAGAGTACCGGTCAATCGCAAGACCCAACACTGTGTGGACAGAAACTGAGAGAAGTACCGAGTACGGCTCCAACGATGGTACCGACATCTGATGTAGAGTTGCTGACAAGTGAACCACAGAATGTCCCTGTGAAGCCAGGATTGCATACACATTCGTTGTCCAGGCACTGTCCATTACTTGAGCAGATGGTGCCACCCTGGAGACATCCAACCAGACTGAAGGTCTGTGGTTGGGCCATGGGGCATTAGTAGGTATGTTGAATAACATGGGGAAAAAACGTACAGGTTTTCCGTTGCATGTTACGTTGGACATAGTTACCAAGATTTTCCCTCGTATAGCCTCTGGAGTTACGGCAAAACCGAGTTCAGCAGCAACTTGTTGAGCGGTGATGGAAATTTGTGTCCAGGCCAAGAAGTTCATCAAAGCCTATGCCTGTACATGCGACATTAGTGCGCATGAGAGAGGGATACTTGCCTTCTGACAATCTGCAAAGCCTGAGGTCCTGATGAGGGTGTAGGTGTACGCGACCATGGGCCAGGAGGCTTGACCTGGGCCATTACTGATGATGGCGTTGAGGTCTGGAGTAAAAGCGTTTGCGAAGTCTGTTGGCGATAAAAAATGGGTCAACTCCAGCAAAACAACTAAGGAGGGCATTATCCGTACGTCATCGCGGACTGGATTGTGGTGACATTGCCTCGATGATATTCCCAGCGGGGTTGATCATGTTGCCTACACCGACGTTCGCTTGGATAGGAGACGAAATGAAATCAGCACTGGAAGCGTAACTATTGTGTTGTTTGTTGGACATTAGCTAATCTGCATCATCTTCTTTCATCCCTGCTGCTTTATTTTACGCTATAGTAACATAGAAAGATTACCCCAAGGTATAAGGTGTAGCGGAGACCTTGGGCCATTATCACCGGCGAAATTAAAGCTGGAAGAACAAGGTAGCGTGTCATTACTGAGAAGCAGTAAGAAGTAATGAGCCGTACCTGACCAATCCGGGAGATTCGAGATACCGAGAGTGGTATTGAAAACGGAGGATACCTGTGAAAGGTATCTGGTGAAGACATTGGTTGTGCCGCTGCTATCCAGCCTGACCACGAAGGTGATATTTTGGTCGGGCAATGCAACGCCAGGATTGAGTGCTTGGAATCTCGGATCATTCCATTTCGTAATTTGTCCTGTGTACAGTAGCCCTATAAAGAAAGTGATGTGAATAACAAACGACGGTAGTTCGTCACATGTTAGTGGGTTTTTGTTTTGGGAGGCGGAATGTTGGTCTGTGTTGCGAGGAAACCGAGCTGAGATTTGCGGCAGCCCTGGAAACTGGCCAAGTGACGGTGTTGCCAATAGGAGGGTTTACGGTTGCGTTCCACAAGGGAGAGATTGAACTGAGGGCGCTGGACATGATGTAGGTGGCGCCGCAGGGATCCAATCTTGTCACCACGCCAATGGATGCTCCGTGGCCCGGTCCTCCTGCCGACAAGTAAGTAACCACGTTGCTGACGCCTGAGTTGATCTGGAGAATGTAAGGATCGCTCTACGTTGCTGAAGGAGGAAGAGGTCTCAATGAACAAAGCTTTTCTGGAGAATGACAAGGAAAGGAGAGAACGGGGGGAGGAGGAGAATAGAGGGAGGAAGAAGGGACACGAGAAACGTACTTATATTGCCTAAAAATATTGAGGCAGTGGCATGTCTATCCAAGATAAGGTTGCCAAGAGCCGGAGTAAAGCTTGGCCAGTTGAATATCAGCACGAGAGGCACGGCGACCATTGGATATGTGCGGATCCCTTCCGCATACACTGATGGGGATGGCATCGCCTCGGTCCTAAAGCATTTTAAAATCCGGACAATTGTGATTTCCGTTTCTTTTTCATTTAAATTTTTATTTTTTGGTTACAACGCCACAAAGTCGACAGTATTTGCTACAAGGTCTGCTTCACTTCCGAGCTCCAATGCCAGCGTAGGAGAGCACTAGATCAGGCTGATTTGAAAAAGATTAGACAGCGGGGGACAAAAAACAAAACAAAATAAAATAAGCAAACGCACTTGCGCTATCGTGAAGAGGAACGTTAGGTTCACATAAAGCTCCTGCACGAGCGTATCCCCTGCCCCGGGGATATTCGTTTGGGAAAGAAGAGTACTCGTTTGACCACCAACACCTTGATGTGGAGACGATGTCTTAGTTTTTCTTTCTCTTGAGTACAATACCAGACACGAGGACCGACAAGAAGAAGAACAGCATCGGTGCCATTGTTTGTGGGTAAGGTTTTTTGTGCCTTGCCTGTGGAAATCGATACAA
>Ga0209935_1005589_pt1 | contig 10584 bp, 14 predicted proteins | sample ThiBio_1000_plan_2_FD_183958 | JGI IMG/M metagenome (GOLD analysis project Ga0209935, IMG submission 183958) | Wastewater bioreactor microbial communities from Cape Town, South Africa - Thiocy_cont_1000_plan (SPAdes) | ecosystem: Engineered > Bioreactor > Thiocyanate-remediating >... | reverse complement strand
AACCGAGGGCACCTGGGACTTCTACGACTGTTGCACCAGTGCAGCTTCCTGGCCCCGCCCAAGTAACGAACCGCGAGTTTAGTATCCAGCCACGCACTGCCGATCGTTCGATCGCGACCCTCCTTATACTCCCACTTCGTGTATCATTAATCACCACCTTAGCGTATTCTATTCTATTCTATTCTGTATGTGCGATACTTTAGGTTCTCACTTTGTTAAACTGAAAATCCCACCCAATATCGATGAAATAGCTGGTGTCGTGTGAGTGCCTGCGAAGGCTGCGACCGGAAGAGCGATCGCACTGTTCCAGTCGATAAATAGGAGGAACAGTGGCGGAACCCGTGCATTCCTTCCTCCCCTCAACAACATCACCACTCCTGCCTCGCTCCTGCTTGTCTGTCTCTGTTCGTGTGTTCGTGTGTTCGTGTGTTCGTGTGTTCGTGTGTTCGTGTGTTCGTGTGTCCGTGTGTTCGTGTGTCCGTGTGTTCGTGTGTCCGTGAGTGTGACTTGAATCTCGCTCTCTCGCTCGCTCTCGCGATCAACTGAGTTCGAGCCACCAATCACAATGGCAACTCGGACTTCAATACCTCTCCAAGAACTCCAATACTTGAATGTATGGGATTGGGCCGTTCTCGATGAGTTCTACTCAAAGTACACCAAGGAGCTCGATGAGATGGTGAGCTCCTTCGAGAGCGATCGTCTGTCATCGAACCTTGAGCCAGCCGAGATCTTCTGGCCTCTGCTTCGCTCAGTGTTGCCAATCTATCTCAAGCACCCATACCCTCGAGCCGCCGCCGTTCGTATCGCAGCGATCGATCGATGGCTCGAGAGTATCTCCTCGACTCTGGCGGCTCCGACCTTGGCGCATTGGCGCATCGAGGTTCGCACGACCGCCGCAGCGATTCACACGATCATGTCGGAGCGAGCTCGCAGCTTTGAGAGTCTCGATCGTGCCGAGTCGATACTCGAGGAAGCGGTGCACAATGGCTGGCTGGATCGAGAGCTCTCGGTGTACCAACGAGTCTCCATCTTGTGCCATCGTGCTCAGGCGATTGTCGAATACTCGTGGGCTCCGACGTACAAGGCCTATCGCAAAGCTGTCGAGTTGCTTGAGGAGTATCTCTCGGATGAGACGCAGCTGCAATCGCCTCGAGGTACGACCGGCCCACCACCTCTCGACAATCTCGCATCTCTCACGCTGCTCGTACAATCGCACAATCGCTCGCGTCTAGATCCGGCTATCGAACGAGTCTCGACGGTGATGCTCGCGATGAGTCTCACCGAACTCTCATGTCTCGAGCAGAATCGATGCCACAACGAGAGTGGCATCGCGCACATCGAGCGTGCGTTGGAGTTATTCGATCGCTGCTTCGAGCCGCACGCTCGTAGCTTCCTTCGCATGACGGCTCTGTGTTTGCACGAGCGAGCCTTGTTCTTGGCGAGTGTCGATCGCGAGAACAGTCCGCATCGATTGCCTGGTATCGAGCGTCAACGAGCGCTCCAGCAGCTCGCTGAGGAGCTGGTCGGTGCCGACCATCCGATCACGGTGTGCACCGTGTACCCGTTCGCGGACTTTTGGAACGTCGGCAATCGACCCTCGGACGAGTTGGTGGCACTACTCGAGCGTGCACACGAGGCTCTCAAGCGCTCCGGTGTACTGACCGAGACTCCGGGACACTTGGCATGGTTGTCGGTCGAGTCGGCGATTTGTCGACACCTCGAACGCGACACCTCCATGGTGCCACAAGTGATCGAGCGCCGCATCGCCGCGATACCTCGATCGGTTCGACCCGACGAACCCGAGATTCCGGTGCAATGGCTGCTCTTCAATCTGAGGGACCTTGCGCTCTTTCATCCGACCGACAGCCTCAAGTACGTCGCACAATTCATGGAGTACGTCGAGCAAGGCCGCCTGGATTGCACGATGGAGGACGACCCTGCGCTCTGTGGCTTCTTGCGCAACACGGCAGCCACCGTCTATTCTCGACTCAACGACTATCAGAAGGCCCTGCAGGAGTCGACGCTCGCCGGTCACAGCTACTCGTTGGCCCCCGAGTTGTCGGCCTCGTTCTTGGCCGATTGGCACTCGAACCACGCGGTGCTTCTGTTCCGCACCAAGCAACTCGACAGCGCCATCGAGCACCTGGAGCACCAGGTGCGCTTGCTCCAGTTGAGCCCGCACTCGAGCAACGGCGTTGCCATACCGCCGTTGAATTCGATCATCTCCGTCAGCTTGATGCTCTTCAAGACCGAGAGCGATCCCACTCGCAAGGCAGCACACGGTGAGCGACTCCGTGCGGCATTCGAACGCATCGATTCCATCCGTGCGAGCGGCGCAACGGGCCACTCACAGCACGACCTCGTAGCGAGCGAGATGCGCTTCTTCTCGAATCGAGCGCTGTACTACAAGTACGTCGAGCACAACTACGACGCCGCCGTCAAGAACAATTGCTTGGCGATCGAGTGCATTCTCTCGAACAAGATCTGGGCCTTGCCCAAGACCGAGTGCGAGGCACAGTTGCTGCGGTTCTGCCATCGAGCCACCAAGATCGCTGCTCAACGAATCAACGACTACGTCGGCCACGAGACATGCAATCAGTTGTTACGACTCCTCGATCAATGTTCGCAACCATCGAGCGACGGCACCCGCACCCTGCTTGGCTTCGGTACCCTTCGTAACCAAGCGCTCGTCATGCAGCGAGTGTATCGATTCGACGACGCCGTGGCCTTGCTGCATCAATACTCGACTCGCGCATGCAAGACCACCAGGAAGGACGACAACGACTATCTGTCTCTCTCGCTCGACCTCGTGCTCTTGTTGGGCCGCCTGGGTCGTCGGGATGAGGCGCTCAGCATCTTGGTTGAGCTCATGGCCGCCGGCCGCATTAGTACCGCCGTGCAGATCGAACTGGCGCACAAGCTCACGAACCAAGTCGCGATCCCGTGGGCGCCATCGATCCATGCGATCTTCCCGCAGGAATTCAGGAGCCTTGTCTTGACGTCGATGATGCTATGGAGCTCCCGCTGCGAGCCGAACTTGCTGCAGAGTCTGCCATGGGAACTACTCTCGATGGTCCTGGCCCAAGTCTCGGCCACACCTCACTACGCCGTCATGACTCTGCCGAGCTTCAACCCACTCAACGACCCGGATGCCGAGCAGCCGGTCTCAGGGTGCTCCTCTACCTCTGGCACAGCCACCGACTCGATGGATACGAGCACCAGCGAGCCGATTGACCACGAACGTCACCAATCGGCTTCGGGCTGCTTCGAGGCCGAGGCCGAGTATCTCTCGCAACTGGCGCATCAGCTCGTGATCGCCCGAGTGCCGGGTGCCTCGCAGCTCAACCTCGCTCGCCTTGCCGACTTCTCGTATGCTGTGGCCGATGCGTCGCTTCGGTCTTTGGGTCGTCATATCGGACTCGAGACTATCGAATTCGACAAGCAGCTCACGTGCATCCTTGGCATTGACGACGATTTCTCGCTCCACGTGACCTACCAGCCAGCGCACGACAAGATCTTCCTGTACGCTCCGGTGCTCGGAGACCTGCCGAGCGATCCTGCGATGCGCCGTAAGTTGTACGGTGAGTTTTTGCAGTTGGGCCTGCTTGGTGGCTCTCTCATGGGAGGAGGTACGTCTACAACGTTATTATGTTGCATCGCGCCCATTCGATAGTAACGTAACGCTACTACGCAGGTATCGGAGCCGAATCCATCCAGGAGCTCGTGCTTGTGCATTACTCGTTCAAATGCCAACATCGATCACCGCGATTCTTTCGCGAGCGAGCGACGGTATTCATCACACTCGTCGAGTCGCTGCGCAAGTGGGTCTCAAAGATACTGGCAGCTCCGATCGAGGATCCGGCTCCGCAGTTTAACGGAACGAAGGCGCTCGGCGAGAGTGACCGAATGTTGGATTCGTTTCTTCGATTGTTGGATGAGCGGTACCAAAGGCCAACGGCGAAGCTCGGAGCGATGCAGCGATTGTGCCAGTCGGCCGGCTATGGACCCGAATGCACCGAGACCTTGCAGCTCTTGTGCGAGCGTCTGGCAGCCGACAAGGCACACGCCGACGCCTTCTACGACTACCACGCCTTCGTCGACTTGGTTCGCAGGCACTTTCGGGCTCTGCTGGCCTCCGAATGCCACATGACTCGCGGAGAGAACGCCGTTGCGTCGTTGCCGGGCTGCGTCGAGCTTCTACTCTTCCTCGACTACGCCCTGCCGCCGAGATTCGGCTCCAAGTCCTTCGTGCCACAACACCGGATCTCGATGGCTCGTGCCACCGAGAACCTCCTCTCACTCGGACGAACAGTTGGCATCTCGTCGTTGGAGTTTGATGAGTCGCTCACTGCCATTCTCGGGATCGACAACTCATTCTCGATGCACATAACCTACCAGCCGACGGAGCAAACACTCTACGTGTACTCACCGATCCTCGAAGAGCCATTCACCACGCTCGATCCCGACGTACAGCTGCTCCTGTACGAGACGCTTCTCGCGGGCATGCTGCTCGGTGGTAAGATGCATGGAGGAGCTTCGCTCGACCAGGAGCTCGTGCTGTCTCATTGCATGCTATCGATGCATCGTTCATCCAGTACCGAGTTGCTCGATGCCGCCTCTGCCTTCATTGAGAGCATCACAACTTGGCGCAAGACCTGCCGCGAGATCCAAACGCTCGATCCTGAGATACTCCGTCGCGCACGCACGGCTCTACCGGGACCCGTCGAGTGGAAGCAGATTCGAGAGTACCTTGTCAATAATGGCCATCTTCCTGCCAATGATTGATAGAGAGAATCACTACCGATGATCTATTCACATCTATCATTCGTTGTATCGACCATGTATCGTAGCAGTATAACTTCTCTCTCTCTCTTTCTCTATCTCTCACAGAATATATACAACTTGTCAATGAGATGCCAGAAAGCATATTTGTGTATGTGTGTATTGAAATCAAACGAACATTAGCGTAAAGAGCATAAACGAAACTGGGCTAGAACAAGCGCAGTACTCTGAATGTTCGACAAGACCAAAGATATGACGATGCATATGGGTCAAACAAACTTGCGTGCGCGAGTAAGTGCGTATATAGCAGCAACGGCAGCAGACGGCGGAGCATCTAGCAGTTGCAAGGCGGGCACTCGGGAGTGAACGGCGGCGGCGGGTAGTAATGCGTCTCGCCGTTGCCCTGGATCGAGTCGACCCACAGGCAGCCGTTGACGTTGCCGTTGTTGAAGGTGAGGCTGGCAGCAGGGGCCAAGACGCCGCCCGAGACCGAGATGCCCTCAATGTTGAGGAGCTTGGCCTCGAAGAAGTTGTAGATCACGGTGTTGAAGCTGACGCCCGTGAGCGTAATCTTGCCGTTGGCGAGCGAGCCCGACGAGCCAGGGAAGTTGACCACGACCCACGAGCCAGCGGGAGCCGAGATGTTGATCTGCGAGAAGGCCGGTGCGTTGCTCGGGATGTTGAACACGTTCACGGTCGGGTTGGTGCCCGAGAGCGTGAGGACCGAGTTGGTGATCGACGGCGAACCGGTGGGCTTCATCTGCGAGAGGCTGCGCGAGAACTTGACGAGTTGCTGGAAGACCGAGTTGAAGTTGATCGGGATGGTGGCTTGCTGGTAGATCGAGCCGTTGGGAATGCCGACGTTGGTCGTCGTAGCGGTTCCGCCCACCAACACGCTGCCTTGGTAGACCTACAAGAGACCGAGACAATGCCGCGTCAGTGACCTGCCCATCTTGGCCACTGATGCCGCCGCCGGTGGTGTCTAGCGTACTTGGCCAACAGAGAACTGCAAGTTGCCGCCGACAACCATGTCGACAGCCGGGCCGAACGTCGGCAACGCACTGCCGACGGCGTAGTTCTGCAAGTACACATTGCCACCAGCAGCAAAGTTGCCCTCGTCATCCGTGTCCGATTGGTTGACGTTGGTGCGCGCAAAGATCGACCACGTAGGGAGCTGGTACTGCGGCGGGCATCTGAATGGGTTGTAGTTGTTAGTGGATGTGACCTAGTGTTGAGAGAGCGAGAGACCGAGACATACGCAGAGCAGTTGCAAGCCGGCGGAATGTACGGGTGCAAGTGAATCTCACCAGTGCCATTGAACGAAGCCGAGGCGATGCTGCCATCAATGTTGCCGTCATCGAACTGCACGGCGGCCTGGGGCGCGAGGATCGAGCCAGAGACGCTGACGGCGTAGATGTTCAACGACGTGGCTTGGTAGAAGTTGAAGAGGACCTTCTCGAGAACGACGCTCGACGAGAGCACGATGTTGGTGTTACCGAACACCACCGACGAGCCTCCGACGTTGATGGTCGCCCAAGAATCCTGATGAGAGAGAAAGAGAGAGTTAGAGAATTGATGAGTGACGTCGATCAGATGAACCAAGCGACATTGGGCATCGATCGACGTACGAGAGGCACGTTGATGTGGATCGAGCGAGCACTCTGGAAGCTCGTAGCATCGACGTTGAAGATGTTGTTGCCGCTGTTGGTGCCGTTGAGCTGGAGGTCCGTGAACGACAGCACCGACGGCGAGTTGGCGGGCGTGAAGCCGATGTTGGTCGAGTCGTTCTTGAGTTGAGCGCACCACGAGGTGAACGGATAGTAGTTGGGCTGACGCGTCTGGCCACAAGGGTACGTCGAGCTCTGGCTCATGAGCATGTTGCCGTACACCAAGAGACCATGGCCGACGACGGCATTGAAGAGGTAGACGGTGTTGCCGGCGACGAGATCGGCACGTTTGCCTGTGGCATGAGAAGGTATCGATGTGTGTCAGATAGATGCCACGGAGCTTGAGTTCGAGTTTGAGATAGCGAGAGAGATAGCGTTGGAACAGTGTGCTCGAGGAACAGAGAACCCAAGCCAAGCGCGTGTGAGCGAGCGAGCGTGGCTGATGCATGAGGTATCGATCTATCTCGTGATCTATCGCTATGGTATCATAGCGCGAGACGTAGTCTATCTCTCCCGCTACCGTGATTAAGATATCAAGCGATGATCTATACACTAGAATAGCTTCTATCGAACCCCCAACGATCTCTATCGCTCGCGTGGCTCGTGGCCGTTCTACACAATCTCGCACGATAGCTCCAACTATCTGTGCGTGCTTGTGACTCTCGCTCGGCGTATCACGTACAGTCGGTCGACAAGCTCGTTCCCACCTCGTAATCGGTCAACGAGACGTTGACTCCAGCCGCGAGACGGCCCTGGTTGTCGGCCTGCAACGACGCGAAGTTGCCACACGTGAAGGCCGAGAAATCATTGAGGATCGATAGCGACGGATACCCTCCAGCCACAACGAACCCGACCACCGCGAGAATCGCAATCAACACCACACAACCGCGCATGGTTCGACTCGTGTTTTCAAAGAGAACAAGAGAGAGTCTGAGCGAGTGTGTTAGAGAGGTACGTTAGCGTGCCACACCGAGCGAGAGCAGCAACAGCAGGGAGAGGGGGAGCAAGCGAATGATGACGAAGGACCTGAGGCGCAGCGATGCGACGCGGAATTTTCCACTGCCTTGTTCGAGGCCTATCGGACTACGGCTGGATTCCGTGGCCTTGTTCCATTGCTTCCTTCCTATCTGCTCCCCACTGGAAGCCCGCGCCCCAATCCCCATCTCCTATCTGCTCTCCCCCTCATGTTCGACCTCCTCTCTCACTGGCTCACGAACCCACAGGAATCCGCGGCAGCCGAGTCGTTTCCCACAATCAACGACATTCGCGAGAGACTGATTGTACTGCCACATTTAATCGAATGGAACCTCGCTACTCTATCCTCTTCGCAAAGGAAAACAGAATCACGTCGTTCTTTCATCTTGCTGAGTATTCAGCACTTGCAAGAGTGGGCCCAACCAGTTCGAGAGAAGAGAGTCTCGGGCCTGCAAAGCAAACAGCGTACACTGGAAACGCTGCACCTTGAAGACTCCGCACCAAATGCGATGTATGGCTGGGCGAGAGAGAGAGAGAGAGAGAGAGAGAGAGAGAGAGGTGGCAGCAGTAGCGTGCACAAGATGAAGCTCGCGCTGCTCATTGAATCAGAACCAGATGATCGGGTAGGTTACTTGCAAACATTAACGCTTGGATTCTATTGTGAGAGAGAGCAAGAGATGCAAAGAATGAAGAACGGCTGTAGTCTCGATCGATATGCATCAGCAGGCTGCTCCTAGTGGCGCCGTTGATATGTTACTTCGCACGGGATGGCAGCGCGACCCACAGCTCCGATCTGCGTCTCGAGAATGGGCACGTTGCTTCCAAACTATGCACACGCCACGCCACGCCACGAGTATTATGTCAGATGGCACATCTGTCGAACGAGGCCGCGTCGCCGTGCATGACCACGTACCTGCGGTGTGAAATCGAATGATGTGAGGAAGTTGATCGCAAAGATCTTGACGATCGAGAGTGCAAATCGCTCACCGACACAGGCATGGCGGCCATGGCCAAAGGTGCTCACGCTGTGCGTGGCATCGGGATGCTGCGTAAAGTCGATAGCGCAACGAGCGGCCGGATTGGAACCCGGTCGGTTGTAGCGAACAGGGCAGTATTGTGCAGGGTTGGGATCGTTGCCAAGGAACTCAGGGCGGCAGTTGGTCACCGACAGTAGAGTGGCAATAAAGTAGCTGCCGCGCACGCTCTATCTCATCAGCTTGAGCTCGTGACCTTGGCGTAGAGATTGCAGCATCGTACCCAGGAGGAACAGTGACACCGATCTCAGGGAATGTGACTGGATTGATGACCTTACGTAGAGTGACTGCCAAGAACGAGAGTCGAGCGTAGTGAAGACATGTGAACCACACGCCATACGCAACAATACGTTAGAATACAGCAGCCAAGCTGTGTTTGTGCTGTCGACCTAAACGCCAAGGCGTACTTGATTGTTGAGTGAGGCGAATGCTCTCTTGAGCGCACTGCTCGACGATCACAAGTCCATTGAGAGCCTGAGAGAACAGGTTGCGTGAGAATGACGACGACCGAAGCACGGCAATGTTGGGCCTCGAGTACCTCAAGCTCACCAGCAGCTTGTTGGTTGTATTCGTCTTGAAGAGCTCGAACTGCCTGCGAGACCTCTTGGCTGTTGCCAGTGACGTGATCGACATCATGGTCGCGAAAGGAAACGGGTTAGCTGTGAAGATGGTGCTCTCTAGGGCTGGCAGATTCGAACGTACTATTGTGAGGGATGCTGCAAGATGTGAATCAAGAACCACGACATGGCAGCATAGAGATTGGCCTGTGACGCCACGTGCAAGATGACGACATCGATACCGACACGGCGGAATCGCTCGTCGGGTGGAAGCTCGGCGTACAACTCGTGCAAGTAGTCGAGCGTATCGGATTCCTGTCGATAAGGCAGCAGGTGAGGCTCGACCTTGATGCGCTCGCACATCGACACACTTGACGTATCGTACGACAATGTGCTTCTCCTGACGAGCCTCCCAGATTTGCTTCAATACAAGAATGATGTCATTGAGCGCCTCGATCTCTTGGAGCTTGTTGGTCAAGATTGTCGTTGCCAAGCTTCGAATGTCCTTGAAGGTCGTCTCGGGATCCAACACTGCAATCAACGCAAACGTGAGGGTCATTCAACAGCTCCATCTAACGATGGCGATGACATTGCGAGTCGAATCGAATGCAGCCTCAATACCATCAAAGTTCTTTGCCAGTCGTTGAAAGTAAGGAGATCGAATAGACTCTGGTCCAGCCCACGAGAGGAATCCAATCTATTCCATCAAACATTGGTCGTTGTCGTTATTGGGTCCACCATGGCATTATTCAGTAGTCAAGAGAGGTTCATTTCAATCATATGGTAAGGTAATAGGATGGAGGAATGGCGTTAGAAGGGAGGAATGTACCTTGTGTACGAGCCGCTTCATGAATGCAAAGACCTCGAATCGACCAGACTCTCCCAAGGCCTGAATCTATTGGTACCATCGATTCATATCAGAAGAACAAGAACAACAACAAACAAGACGATGAATGTGAATGTGAATGAGTGAGTGAATGTCGATAGGTCGATGAAATGAACGAACCTCGGTCTGCATCAAACGATCAGCCATTCGAGCATACTTACGCATCAACTCCGTCTTAAAGATCTACATCACGTGAATGAATGAATGAATGAGTCGTCTTGTCGAGCATAGAGTGAGTGTGTGTGCCACGGTGAGATATACCGAGCTGAACATTGCCATATCACCAGCGAGTAGCGCAGGAGGAAGCTTGAATCCGAGCAACGTTCGAGTGGCCTCAGTGAACGACGCGTCACTGTGAACGTTGATCAAGTCGATACAACGTCGCGTTATTGATGAGAGAGTCGCCCTCCCGCGTATTGAAGACGTGGAATGGTCGGGTGTGAACGTACGCCTCGGAGAAGCCATAGAATGTCCTCAACAACGAATTGGAGAAGACGAAGAACAACTTGAAGCCGAGAACCCGCAGTACGAATGCATCACCATGCTGAGAGAGAGAGAGAGAGAGAGAGAGAGAGAGAGACGCAGGTGGGTGTAGGTCGGCGTCAGATGGATCTCTCACAGTGACGCGTCATGCTCACAGACAGGCGAGGCAGATTTGGAAGGCGGCGCTCGCGAGCAAGCAA